>Ga0209510_1001035_pt1 | contig 33571 bp, 24 predicted proteins | sample BiotimSIPDNA_FD_185749 | JGI IMG/M metagenome (GOLD analysis project Ga0209510, IMG submission 185749) | Anaerobic biogas reactor microbial communites from Washington, USA - Biogas_R1 time_0 SIP DNA (SPAdes) (version 2) | ecosystem: Engineered > Bioreactor > Anaerobic > Unclassified | place...
AGGCACCAGCAAGTGGAAAGTGGCATCAAGGTGTGCAAAAGCTCCATCTCTGGGCAGCGGATTGTTCGATTCTCCGTTGTTGAGCCAAATAATGCACTTGAATCATGTATTATGTAACTTCATTATCCGATATATACCAATTTATCAAAAATAATTGCCCATAAGTGGAAAATTTGCTCACTATGATGTGAAATATTCCATATATTAAATAGCCAATGGTCTCGACCCGGCAGAGCATACTGCCATCACATCACGATCACAGCAAAATAGGCGCCATCCCCTGCGGGACAACGCCTATTGCCTGTTTCTTCGTATCGGTTTGGGGTCATTTTTCAATAACCATCCCTATTGAACGACCTGCTGCTTGCACTGGCGGCACTTGATCAGTCACATCAGTTATGATTCCACCTCTTATTAGGGTATTCTGCCATGTTACATGTTTCGAACTCCGCTATACAATATATTGAGGGTAGAATGAAAGTTTGTCATTATATACTGTACAGCTAAGTTTTGAGTAGGGTTACATCGCAAAAGCCTGTATTAAGCCTGTTCTTCTGTCTCCTCCAGTATTTCTACCATAGCTTCCTTAATGATGACTGGGTTAGCTCTGCCGGAGGTCTTTTTCATTACCTGGCCCACCAGCGCCTGAAGCACAGCGGTTTTGCCCTTCCTGTAATCAGCCGTCAGCTTAGGCTGCTCAGTGACCACCTGCCTTGCAATCTCTATGAGCTCATCCTTATCATTAATCTGCTCCAGTCCCTCTTTTCGAACCAGCTCCACCGGATTCTGATCCTTTTCCCACAGCATATTAAGCACCTTCTTACTCGTGCTGCTATTTATTTTGCCGTCACCTGTCATTTGCACAAGCCCTGCAAAGTTTGCTGCTGAAATGGGTATGTCAACCTCATCCTGGGTTAGTAGACGCATAACCTCCGTTTGTATAAGGTTCGCCGCAAGCACCGGATAATTAGTGTTTTCCACAACGGCTTCAAAGTAGTCGGATATCTCCTTCTGCATTGTTATCTGCTCAGCCGCATAGGGGGTCATTTCATATTGCTTCACATACTCCTGCTTGCGCTGATCCGGAAGCACTGGAATTTTACTGCTCAGGTCTCTAAGCCTTTCCTCCGAAATACGGATGGGAGCAAGGTCGGGGTCAGGGAAATAGCGATAATCATCAGCGTCCCCCTTGGTGCGCATTGAGAAGGTTTTACCAGACTGCTGATCAAAGCGTCTGGTTTCCTGCACGATGGCTTCACCGGCTTCAACCGACTCCACTTGGCGCTTAAACTCATATTCAATTGCCTTCATAATGAATTGGAAGCTATTGAGGTTTTTCATTTCCGTTCGTGTACCCAGAGACGTCTCACCCTTCTTGCGCACAGAAAGATTCACATCACAGCGCATGGAGCCCTCATTCATTTTGCAGTCGGAGACGCCGGTATAGAGGATGATGGCCCTGAGCTTTTGCAGATATGCGTTGGCTTCCTCTGCCGAGCGGATATCAGGCTCCGATACTATCTCAATCAGTGGGACACCACCGCGGTTGCAATCAATGAAGGTACCCTTGCTATCCTCATGTATCAGCTTGCCGGCATCCTCCTCAATGTGTATACGGTTAATGCCAATACGCTTGGCATCGCCCTTTTCAGTCTCGATATCGATATAGCCGTCATGACAAAGGGGCAGATCTAGTTGCGAGATCTGGTAAGCCTTCGGTAAGTCGGGATAGAAGTAGTTTTTCCTGTCTTCTATTGAAAAGTGTGTAATTTGGCAATTAGTAGCCAAGCCCGCCATAATGGCATAATTGACTGCCTGTTCATTAAGTACGGGTAACGTGCCGGGCATGCCCAGGCAAACCGGGCAGCATTGTGTATTAGGCTCGGCTCCAAAGGTTGTCGGGCAATTGCAGAAGAGCTTTGTAGCTGTTTTAAGCTCCACATGCACTTCAAGACCAATAACCATTTCATAATTTGCTATTGATGCCATAGTTACTTTCCCCCCTTCATGCTCTGTTCATATGCATATGCCGCACGGTACAAGGTTGCCTCGCTGAAGGCCTTTCCTGCAAGCTGCATTCCAATGGGCATACCCTGTGAATCCTTGCCGCATGGTATGGACAGGGAAGGAATTCCGGCTATGTTTGCCGGGACCGTGTAAAGGTTATCTTGATAGGGCTCAAGTGGCGTTCCGACCTTATCTCTCAGCTTGTATGCCGTCGTCGGGGATACAGGTGATATAATAAGGTCAAAGCGGTCAAAAATCGTATTTAGATCCTTTATTATTAATGTGCGAACCTGCATGGCCTTTTTATAGTATGCATCGTAGTTATCTGCGCTGAGCACAAAGTTCCCGAGCATAATGCGACGCTTTACTTCTCGGCCGAAGCCTTCGCTCCTGGTCTTCTTGTAGAGCTGGTCGATGTCTTCATAGTCCTGTGCGCAATAGCCATATTTTACGCCATCAAATCGAGCCAGATTGGATGAGGCCTCCGCACTGGAGATGACACAATAGGCAGGCAGTGCATATTTTAGATTAGGTAGAGAAACCTCTTCCACGTGTGCCCCGAGCTTTTCGTAATGCTTTGTGGCATTGAGTACAGCTTCTCTGACATCATCAGATAAACCTCCGGAAAGATATTCCTTGGGCAGCGCTATTCGCAAGCCATTTACTCCGCCCTCAATGTCTGATGTAAAATCGCTGTCAGGATGGGCAACAGATGTGGAATCGAGGGAATCCTGTCCAATAAGTGCATTGAGTACCAATGCAGAATCTCGAACATCCTTTGTCAGGGGGCCGATTTGATCAAGGGAAGAAGCAAAAGCGACCAAGCCGTAACGCGAAACCGTCCCATAGGTCGGCTTCATTCCAACTAGACCACAAAATGAGGCCGGCTGGCGAATAGAGCCGCCTGTATCAGTGCCCAGCGTAAAGGCTGCTTCATTTGCTGCTACAGCAGCGCTGGATCCTCCTGAACTACCTCCCGGAACACGATCTAAATCCAGGGGGTTCCTGGTCTTCTTAAAGTAAGAATTTTCTGTGGTGGACCCCATGGCAAACTCGTCCATATTCGTTTTTCCCACAATAATTACATGCTGCGCCGCCAGCTTTTCCATAACTGTAGCATTATATGGAGGAACGAAGCCTTCCAGCATTTTAGATGCGCAGGTGGTGGGGATGCCTGCTGTGCAGATGTTATCCTTAATTCCTGCGGGAATACCTGCCAACGCAGGTAGCTGTTGCCCTGCAGCACGTAGCTTATCAACTTTCTCAGCCTGCTTCCTTGCCAGTTCTGCGGTAATTGTTATATATGAGTGTACGTCAGGTTCTTTTAATGAAATCTCTTTAAGATATGCATCGACCACCTCAACAGAGGTGATTGATCTTGCCTGTAAAAGCCGAGACAACTGAGAAACCGTCATTTCTGTAATAGGCTCTGTCGATCTTACATTGGTCTTTCCTGCAACATTCTCAGCTTTACTTATCTTTTTATCATCTATAGACATTTGCGCTCCTCCTTTCCTATTCTACAATCTGCGGCACGAAAATATACCCATCCTGCTTTTGGGGCGTGTTTTCCAAGAGCTCCTCCCGAGTAAAGGTCACCTTGGGAAGGTCCGGCCTGAAAACATTTTCTTTATTTACTATATGACATGTAGCAGGAATATCGGCTGTATCAGCCTGACTCAGCTGACCGGCGAAAGCAATAATGTCCTGCATCTCACGCTCTATTGAGGTTCTTTCATCATCAGCCAGATAAAACATTGAATGGGAGGCAACATTGTCCATGTTAATGGAGGGTAATGATTTGCCTGTTGGGCTTTTCACTGTGCCTGTTTCGCCTTGAGTCATATTAAGACCCAATATTTCGAGCTGGGACTGATCAACTGTACTGGGGGCGTCGGTCATCACGCAGGAACCGTCCTTTATCTTCGGGAAGGCAATGATATCGCGCAGGGAGTCCGCACCAATCATTAACATAACAAGGCGGTCGAGGCCAAAGGCAAAGCCGCCGTGGGGCGGTGTCCCGTACTGGAAGGCATCGATCATGAATCCGAAGCGTTCCTTGGCTTCATCCGGAGTAAAGCCCAGCGCCTCAAACATTTTTTGCTGGATGTCCTTTTTATGAATACGTATGCTGCCGCTGCCCAGCTCAATGCCGTTAAGCACCAGATCATAGGCCTGTGAGCGAACCCTTGCCGGATCGCTGATCAGGTAAGGGATGTCCTCGGGATAGGGCATTGTAAAGGGGTGGTGGGTAGCGATATAACGCTTTTCTTCTTCTGAGTACTCAAACTGTGGGAAGCTAGTGACGAATAACAGCTTGTAATCGTCGGCACGGCGAAGCTTCAGCATGTCTGCCAAATATAAGCGAAGCCCACCCAAGGTGCGGCATACGGTGCTGTACTTGTCAGCACTAAATAGAATAAAATCGCCCGGCTTACCGTCTACAGCCTGCAATAGATCACTCATCTGCTCTTCGCTAAAGTATTTTGTCAGAACAGAATAGGGCTCTCCATCCTCCTTAATGGCAATCCAAGCCATTCCCTTTGCTCCAAAGGAGATTGCTTTTTGGGTAATGTTATCAATGGTGCTTCGGGTCAGATCGGCACAGCCCTTGACGTTGATTGCGCGAATCACTCCGCCGTTGCCAGCCTCCTTGCTAAAGACTGAAAAACCGCAGTTTCGCACTAATTCTGTCACATCAATGATGGGAAGGTCAAATCGAAGATCAGGCTTGTCACTTCCGTATTTGTCCATAGCTTCACTCCATGTTAATCGGGGGAAAGCCTCATTTATCTCGATGCCCTTAATGGCCTTGAAGATATGCTTAAAAAGCTTTTCCAAGTGCTGTAGTATGTCTTCCTGATCTACGAATGACATTTCCAAGTCCACCTGAGTGAATTCGGGCTGGCGGTCAGCGCGCAGGTCCTCATCACGGAAGCAACGGGCAATTTGATAATACTTGTCGATTCCGCCTACCATTAAAAGCTGTTTGAAAATCTGTGGTGATTGTGGCAGGGCATAGAAGGATCCGGGATGCACACGGCTGGGAACAAGGTAGTCGCGGGCTCCCTCAGGGGTGCTTTTAGTTAGGATAGGTGTTTCTACCTCAATGAAACCTTCGTCGTCCAGGAATTCATGGATTACTTTAGAAACGCTGTGGCGACAGCGGAGATTGTTAAGCATTTCCGGCCTGCGAATATCAAGATATCGGTATTTGAGGCGCAGATCCTCTCTTACCTTGCCACCCTCTTCGATGGAGAAGGGAATTGGCTCCGCCTCGGACACGATTTCTATTTGCTTGGCAGCCAGCTCAATGGTGCCGGTTTTAAGTCTTGGATTAAGTGTTTCCTCGTCACGCTGCCTGATGTCTCCATTGACTGAAATAACGGCCTCGCTTTTTAGGCGCTCCACGGCTGAGAAGTCCGTCACAGATAGATTTTGAGCATTGAAAACCACTTGAAGTAAGCCTTCGCGGTCGCGTAGGTCTACAAAAATTACTCCGCCCATATCTCGCTTGGTCTGAACCCAGCCGGTGACAGTCACGAACTGTCCGATATCTCTCTCGTTGAATGAACCGCAGTACTTTGTTCGTTTCATAACATTCCTCCATTCTTATTAATATAACCTGTCGGGAGATGTTATAAAAAAAGAGCACATCGTCCCTATCATTGGGACGAAAGGCTCTGCTTCCGCGGTACCACCCAAATAGGCTGCAAATACAGCCCACTCATTAACGCTATGGTTTGAGGCTTAACGCGCCATCTGCGGCTGAGTCTACTAAAATCACCTTCGATTCTTTCGGTCAGCGACTCCGGGATGTTCTTCACTCAAAGCCCCTGCGCCGGGCTTCCACCTATCCCCGACTCTCTGGGAGCCAGACTGTTGAGCTACTCTTCCCTTCATTGTCTATCAATAGTATCTTTTCATAACTATACTTTCACCTTATATGTTAATTTATTATAAACGAAAAAATTTCCTTGTCAAGACACATGACACAGGGGGACGTTTTTGTTGTGTCGCCGGGTCATATGCCCAAGAGGCTGAAGTGCATGTAATCCTTTCCATTAGGCCAGTTCATATCCGGGCTCCATTTCCAGCCGTACTTGTTGAAGGCTCGGACCACATCGCCATCAGGCGATATTGAATAGGGGTTGGACGCGGGCTCCCAGAAGGAGCCGGCTGCAATCTTACCACTTCGAAGAATAAAATAGTTTTCCGTAGGATTTATATCGATGGCTGTGCCGTTGGAATGCTGAGAGTTGCCGTCTCTATAGGAATAGCAGGAAACGTTTTTTATGGGGAACTTTTCTTTGCCGTTGTAGATTTCTTCGAATATTTTTGTCACATCCTCGGCGTAATTCCTGTTGACTACAAGAGTCTGTGCAGCCGTAATTTTTTCTCCTGATTCAGACAGATTCCAGACTCTGATTGTTATTTCCTCCATGTTTCGGTCTGCTTCGCCTCTGCTGGCAAACTGATCCTTGCTCCGGTTTCCCGTTATCCTTTCATTCTCATTCTCCCATGTCTTTTCTGTGGGGATCTCCTTAGAAACTATTTCAATAGGCTCACTGGGAATTTCCTCCGGGAGCTCCTTCTTTTCAAATACGAATGTTACTTGCGATGCTTCGAGGAAGGCTTCATCACAGAAAGCTAGCGTGTTCAGCGACAATATGGCGGCTTGCTCCCGTGTTAGTTTTCCTTTTGGGTCCAGATTATTGTTGCCGATACCAGCTATTATTCCAAATGAATAAAGGTCTGCCATATAGATCTTTGCCCAAGCGGATACCTGATCTGAGTCTGAGGAATACTCGTTCAACAGCCACTCGGCTTGCTGCGCGTCCATAGGCAATTTATAGCCAATAACGCCTTCCGGCGTTGTATAGACGGAATCTTCCTCTTCTTCAAAAAGGATGCGAACCTTTGAGAGGGCAGTCGCAGCCATTTCTCTTGTGAGAGGCAGCTCGGGACTGAATATACCCTTTGCGGTGCCATTAGTCAGGCCGAGCATGTATGCCTGTTCAACAAAGGTGTCTGTGGTGTCGTTAAAGGGATGAGCTTCAGGCGGCTCCGGTATGTCGGCTCCATACAGGCTGCAGGTGTTAATAACAAGCTCAAAAAAATCCCTGCGCGTAATACTCTCTGTGTATGGCTTGGCTTCAAAGTCTTCAGGTACTATGCCGGCAATCTTACAGGCTTCAATTTTTTCTATTGCCCACAAGCTTGGCTGGTGGCTTGCTTCTGCCAGTGCCGTCTGTGGTATTATGGCCGTTGTCAGAATTATTATCATTAATAATGAAATTACTTTATGCAGCGCTAGTCTCATTTTCACAAATCCCCCTGGAGTATTTCAATGAGCGCTTGCGCGAATTGTACGCCAAACCGCGGGTGCTTTAGCGACTTCCTTATGCGTTTTGTGTGTATCGCGCCGCGAGCATTTTATCGAATGCTCCTTCAGAGGGGGATTGAACCCACCACTGAAGTATGAATCTGTTTATCCCCTGCCTATAGAGGTGGAGGTCTTAGGAGCATTTGATAAAATTTTCACTTCATATATACTGCTTGTCTATATAAGCTTCGATAAGGGGAGTAATTTTTTTGGTGTGAAGAGCCTGGTAATATCTACCACTTAATCAACCGCACTAATGCCAGCATATTTTTTCCTTTGGCAAAAACAAATCCTTGCTGCAATTCATATAGTATAGCATGGAAGAAAGATAGGGAGGATTGACCCATTGGGTGCAGTAGTTAAGGTACATAATCTCAGTATGAAATATCATTCCATAAATAGCGAAATAGCTGCTGTTGAGAATATCAATCTGTCAGTGGAGGAAGGGGAGTTCGTAAGCATTGTCGGGCCAAGCGGCTGCGGCAAATCGACGCTCTTATCCTTGATAGCAGGGCTGTTGCTGCCATCCGAAGGGCAGGTAATCATTGAGGGGAAACAGGTTATCGGATCTTCCCATCAGGTAGGCTATATGCTCCAAAGGGATCACCTTTTTGAATGGAGGACCATTCTGGAAAACGTTGTGCTGGGGCTGGAAATCACACACACTCTGAACCCTGAGACAAAGGGTTCTGTTACAAGACTGCTTGATACATATGGGCTGGCGGATTTCAAGGACAAATATCCAAACCAGCTGTCAGGAGGAATGAGACAAAGAGCTGCTCTAATTAGAACTCTTGCCACCGACCCTAAAATACTGCTGCTGGATGAAGCATTTTCTTCGCTTGATTATCAGACCCGCCTGGCTGTTGCGGAGGATATTTACATGATAATTAAAAGGGAGAACAAAACAGCAGTATTGGTAACTCATGATATTGCTGAGAGCATTAGCATGGCAGATAGGGTTGTGGTGCTTACCAGGAGGCCGGGGAGCATTAAAAGCGTCTACAATATCGAGCTGAGCTGTGATAACAGGACGCCGATGAATTCCAGAGAAGCACCTGAATTCAGGCACTATTTCAATCAGATATGGAAGGATCTTGATGTTCATGTTTGACAAAAAACGCACTATTTCAAAGGAACATATGGAGTTTTTAATGAAGGTCAGGCAGCGTAAAATACTTATTTTATCTGCCCGCATTCTCATTCTTCTTGCGTTTTTTCTTCTATGGGAGGTCATGGCTGAGCTAAAGCTGATAGATTCTTTCATCACAAGCCGGCCGTCAAGAATTGCAAGAACTATTGGAAATCTGTACAGTGAGGGAACGCTCTTTTACCATACTGGGGTAACATGCTTTGAGACAGTGGTAGGCTTTTTGCTGGGTACGATTGTTGGCACGGTGGCCGCTATTATTCTGTGGTGGTCCAACCTTCTGGCAAAGGTCCTGGAGCCTTACCTCGTTGTACTGAGTAGCCTTCCCAAGATTGCCCTTGGCCCCATTTTTATTGTGTGGATCGGAGCTGGGACTGCCTCCATAATCATGATTGCGCTGACCGTATCAGTGGTTGTTACCATCCTTGAGGTGCTAAATGGCTTTCTGGCGGTTGATCAGGACAAAATCAAGCTGGTGAAAACGTTTGGCGCCAACCGCCTTCAGGTTTTTACAAAGGTGGTTATGCCATCTACCATACCAGTCATTATCAATTCCCTGAAGGTCAATATCGGGCTATCGTGGGTGGGCGTCATCGTGGGAGAGTTTCTGGTTTCTAAAGCCGGGCTGGGATATCTTATCGTATACGGGGGTCAGGTCTTCCAGTTGGACCTTGTCATGACAACAGTCCTTATTCTGTCTGCGGCTGCAGCACTAATGTATCAGGGCGTGGTTTATCTGGAAAAGCTGCTGATGAAAAATGGGAGATATACTTCTGACAAAATTGAATAGATAAACCGCATCGATAAGATGAATCAATATTTCTTTCACACATCATGTGCTAAAGGCGGTATATGATGAAAAATCAGTTCGGAAGGGGTAATGCAATGAGTAAAATTAAGCTGCTTATAGCTGTCGCTCTTATCATAAGCTTATCTATGGTTTTTGCAGCATGCGGCGACAAGGAAATGATAAAGGTCAAATTGAGCGAGGTGACACACTCCATTTTTTACGCTCCTCAGTATGTCGCACTCAATCTTGGCTTCTTCGAGGATGAAGGTCTCAGCGTAGAGCTGCTCAATGGGCAGGGAGCCGACAAGGTAATGACGGCTGTTCTGTCCGGGCAGGCAGATATTGGGTTTTCGGGCCCTGAGGCCGCCATTTATGTCTACAACGAGGGAAGAGAGGATTATGCGGTCGTGTTTGCCCAGCTAACTAAAAGGGATGGTTCCTTTCTGGTAGGAAGAGAAGCCGAGCCGGATTTCGAGTGGGGCAATGTGAAGGGGAAGACCATTATTGGCGGAAGAAAAGGCGGTGTCCCGGAAATGACGCTGGAGTATGTGCTCAAGAAGAATGGTGTAATACCCGGGCAGGATGTTGAAATTGATACAAGCGTTCAGTTTGCTCTTATGGGCGGAGCATTTACCGGCGGAAGCGGAGATTATGTAACACTTTTCGAGCCTGTGGCCTCGCTACTTGAGAGGGAAGGCAGAGGCTACATAGTGGCGTCGGTGGGAATGGATAGCGGAGAAATTCCCTATACCGCCTATTACGCAAATAAGAGCTACATGAAAAAAAATCCGCAGATTATACAGAAGTTCACCAATGCTATTTATCGCGGGCAGATATGGGTGGATGCCCATTCGCCGGAGGAGGTAGCGGAAGTAATTACGGACTCCTTCCCCGACTCAGACAAGGAACTGCTGACCATTGTGGTAGAGCGTTACAAGGAGCAGGATACCTGGTGTATTGACCCGATAATGAAAAAGGAAGCGCTTGGACTGCTGCAGGAGGTAATGAAATCAGCGGGAGAGCTCAAACAGGAGGCCTCTTACGAGGATATTGTTGATAATACATATGCTAAAAAGGCCATGGAAAAGATAAGCAAGAAATAGTACAATAATGGCGGCTGAAAAAATGCTACACAATATACTATCGAGGTGAAAAGAATGAGCAGCAACAAAGAGATTATGAAGGAACTGATTAGGCAGGAGAATACCTTGCAGTTTTCTGAATTTACCAATGAAACAGCATTGCAGCTGGGAATGATTATGGTCAACAATGCGAAGAAGAACAGCTATCCAATCGCCATTGACATTAGCAGAAATGGACAGAGGCTGTTTTACTATGCACTTGAAGGGGCGAATGTGGATAATGAATATTGGATAGCCGGGAAAGCCAGAGCAGTTAATCGGTTTGGAAGAAGCTCCTTCTATGTTGGACTTTATCATCGGGAAAGAGGGATAAAAATTGATCCCGGATGGCCTATTAGCAATGCTGAGTATGCGCCCTACAGCGGATCCTTCCCGATTATCATAAGGAATGTGGGCCCTGTGGGCACAATCACGGTATCCGGTCTTACCGACACGGCTGAAGCAGACCATAACTTTGTGGTGGAGGCTGTGCAGGAGTACCTTTCAAAATAGAACGACAGGTGATTACCGATAAAAGATGTCCGGAGCCAAACGATTTAGAAGGATTGTCTCATAACCAGATGAAATCTGATATGGGATGGTCCCTTCTATCTTGTTGAACACAAGGGCAGGAGCTTTCTAATAAGCTTGGTTATTATGAAGATAAATCAGTGCTAAATAGCAAAGTTAGCTGGCCGAAAAGTGAACCCTTTTATATTCGCTGGGCGGAAGCCCTTTGAACTTCTTGAATACCTTTGAAAAAAGCAGAGGATCCTCATAGCCCACTGAGCATGCGATGCTTCCGATGCTCAGTGAGGCGCTCTGCATCAACTCGCAGGCTCTTTCCATTCTGAAGCTAATCAGATAATCCTGCGGAGAAACATTCAAGAACTCCTGGAAGAGGGAATAAAGATAACTGCGGTCCAGACCGATGTGTCGGGCTATTTCCGCTATCGTTATTTTTCTGGAGTAGTTCATACTAATATAGTCCATGGCCTTCCTAACGTAAGCTTCCTTTGAGTTATTTTTCCCAAGCAGCTTATTATCGGCTGTTTCCACCAACTGAGACACGAACTCATACAGCAGCCCCAGAAGCATTATTTCCTTACCCTTTGTCAGCTGCTTGGTATCGATCATCCGCATGAGACAGTCCCTTAGGAAGCCGTCCTTTTCATATCTAAAAACAGGGTTTTGTGCATCAAGGCCGGCCTGCTTCAAATAAGCCGCAGCCTTAAGGCCGTTAAAACCCACCCAACCATAGCTCCAGGGCTCGGTACTATCTGCTTGATAATAGACGATGGTGCCGGGACATATCAGAAAGCCGTCGTTTCCACTGAGTTCATAGCTAGTGTTTCCAACCGTAAAGGAGCCTTTCCCGCCCAATACATAATGTATAATGTAGTGATCTCTGACGGCGGGTCCCCAGGAATGACCGCTTTTGCAGTCCTCAATACCACATCGGTACATGTTCATATCTGCGTGCCTGGGCTCATTAAAATACATTTTCTCAAGCATAATGCAACCTTTCTTAGAACTTCGCGGGCAGCATATATCGTTGTATTTCCCATACATACAACATTATAACATATTACGAAAACATGTGGACATTTACTTTAATGTAGGGTAGGTTAAAATATATATGAGAAGATTATTCAGGTGCCGGCGACCTGTTTTCGAAATAAATGGCGGCGGTATCTGGAATAGTCATGATAAGAGAACTAAATGGCAGGAGGTGCGGTTTATGGCGACCTTAGTAACGGGCGGGGCGGGATATATCGGTAGTCACACAGCATTGGAGCTTTTGGAGGAAAATGCGCAGGTCATCATAGTAGATAATCTGCAAAAGGGTCACAGGGGCGCAATTAGGGGTGGCAAGTTTTGCCAGGGAGACCTTCGGGATGAGGCCTTTCTTGACAAGGTGTTCAGCGAAAATAGTATTGATGAGGTAGTTCATTTTGCCGCAGATTCCCTTGTGGGTGAAAGCGTAATAGATCCTTTGAAGTATTATCAGAACAACATGGTGTCAACACTTTGTCTTTTGTCTAAGATGAAGGATTTCGGCGTAAAAAGGCTGGTGTTTTCCTCCACGGCAGCGACCTACGGAGAACCGGAGAACAATCCTATACTGGAAACGGACAGAACCTTTCCTACAAATCCTTATGGAGAAACAAAGCTATCGGTTGAGAAGGCATTGAAATGGGCTGACAGGGCGTATGGCATCAAATACATATCGTTGCGCTATTTCAACGCCGCAGGTGCCCACATAAGCGGAACTATTGGAGAGGATCACAGGCCGGAGAGCCATCTTATTCCTATTGTACTGCAGGCAGCGCTTGGGCAAAGAGATGGCATCCAGATATTCGGGGATGATTATGATACGCCGGATGGAAGCTGCATCAGGGACTACATCCATGTTACCGATCTGGCAGCAGCTCATATACTTGCGCTAAGAAGTCTCAGAGACGGTAATGACAGCAATATATACAATCTGGGCAGTGGCAAGGGCTTCTCGGTGAAGGAGGTCATAGATGCAGCCAGAAAGGTCACGGGCATAGACATTAAGGCGACCACGGTACCTAGAAGACCTGGCGATCCAGCCGTACTTGTTGCATCCTCTGACAGGATTCGCAATGAGTTAAACTGGATTCCTAAGTATGACGACCTGTGTAAAATAATAGACACGGCGTGGAATTGGCACAGGAGCCACCCGAAGGGGTTTGTGGATTAGGCGAATGAAACTTGTAAGAGCTAGGGCTCAATTTAGAAATTACGTATGAAGCAAATAAAGTATGAAGCAAAGAAGCCTTTTAAACTTAAACCAACTCGGATTCGTTGATTTTTATGGCAGGGATACGGATTACTACCTCGGTGCCCTTTCCGGGCTTGCTTGTATAGGTTAGTCCGTATTCCTGCCCATAATGCAGCTTCAGCCGGTTGTTTATGTTCCTTACTCCATAGCCGTGGCTTTCCTTTGGGTTTGCATTTAAAACATCATTCACCGTCTCTATATCGATGCCGATGCCATCGTCCTGTACCTCGAGGATAACAGTATTTTTCTCCAGCCTGCCTCTTATGCTTATATTGCCTGATTGGTCATCCTTCTCCAAAATACCGTGCATGATCGAGTTTTCAGCGATAGGCTGAAGAATTGTCTTCAATATGCTGTATTCAAGGATATCATCATCAACATCAATGCTTAAATGTATCTTGTTTTCAAATCTCCTGTTCTGTATATCAGTATAAAGCGTCACATGCTGTATTTCATCAGATATGGGGACAATATCTCTTCCTTTATTCAAGCTCAGCTTGTAGAACTTTGACAGAGATTGTACGAGGGAGGATAACTCTGGAACCTTATGCTTTATGGCCGTCCAGTTAATTAAATCCAGAGTGTTATACAAAAAATGGGGGTTTATTTGCGCCTGCAAAGCCTTCAGCTCAACGCTTTTGATTTCCTGGCCGGATTTATACTGCTCCTCAATAAGAATTTTAATCCTGTGTATCATATAATTGAAGGTTTCCATTAATTCTCCAATTTCATCCTTAACCGGTGTTACCTTTATCGGTTCAAGCTCACCCTCTTGCACCTTCCTCATTTTTTTTATCAACCGGCTTATCCTTTTGGTGTTTGAGCCGGACATATAGAAGGCAAGGATATATGCGAGTGTCGTCAGTGCCACGAGTAACACAAGCATTTGTTGGCGTATGGTGTTGCCGGTGGAGAGTATTTCTTCGTATGGTATGATGGAAACCAGAAACCAGTCAGTTCCGATGATTGCTTTACTTCCGACAAGAAGCCTGTCGCCTTCCCGATGTGTCTCCTGCCAATTATCCGCGCTGCCTGCCAGATTTTGCGAAAAAGAGGATTCGACGTCGAAGGATTTCATAAGCTCCTGATCCGAGCTTGTTATTACCAGCCCATCACTATTTTGCAGGTAAGCTACACCGCTTTGTGTGGTATTTGCCTTTCTTACGATGTCCTTTAAATTGCTTTCAAGCATGTCAATTCTGAAGATACCTATGGTGTCGCTGTAATCATTGGGGTCACGTATCATACGCGCCGCAGATATGACACTTGCATTCTCGTTGGAATCGCTGGCGAAATAATAGCCGGGACACCAGAGTATTTTGTCCTTTCCCGAAACCAAAAGCCTGTACCATTCCGAGCCTTCTATATCCGACATGCTAAAAAGGTTGACAAGCTCCTGGGAATAAATCACCGAATCCTGCACATAGAGCCTGATACGGTAAACATCCTCTTCGTTTTCAAAAGGGGTAACAAAGGATGTCAGGTCCTGGGCATCACGGATTTGCTCTGTATAACTGTAGTTCTCAAGGGGCTTCATGAGTATCTCAGTCAGATTTTGATCTACGGCTATGATATCGGAGATATCAATGATTTTACCCATTTTGTAATTCAGAAAGGAGTATGTTTGCTCGAAATTCTGTTTGGCGGAATAAAGCACGAGGCTTTCAATTGTTTTGGAAACCTGATTATAGGAAAAGAACGACATAAGACCCAAGGGTATTATGATAAAAATACAGTAGGAAATCATAAGCTTAGTTCGAAACTTTAGATTATTTACAGGTTTTAACAATGATTTCATCATTCTTTTTATCATAAAACCAGTATAATATAGGCAAAATGCTTTGTCCATAACCATCTGATTTATACTTGCAGGGAGGTTCAGACTCTTATACAATGAAAAAGGGTGGAGGAGGGATTTCAATGAGAAAAATATTTAAGTGTGTCGCTCTTACGATTGTGTTGAATTTTCTTCTCGTTTTTTTGTTTGCCGGCTGCGGACAAGTACCTCCAGATATGGTTGAGGAGGTCGAATCGACCGAACACGCATCAGTTGGGGATGCTAATGAGTCGCGCCCGGATGAGGAAGTAAGGCTGAAAATGTACCTGGTGGGCGATAAGTACAGTGATTTTGATCTGGTTTATGAGCAACTGAATACAATGCTCATGGAGGATATAAATGCCACTGTAGACGTTAGTTTTATGGGCTGGGGTGATTATACCCAAAGATACCCTCTGGCTTTTGCTTCCGGCGACAACTTCGACCTAATTTTTACGGCGAACTGGTGCTATTACAGCAATCAAGCCGTAAAGGGCGGTTTTGTTGAGATAACGAGAGAAATGCTTGCCCAATATGCGCCTATGACTGCAGACACTATGTATGAGGACGCTTGGGAGCAGGCGAAGATTGATGGTAGGGTCTTTATGCTCCCGATGAATTACAAGGAGCTTAATTCTTATGTTTATATGGTTAGAGGCGATTTGATGGACAAATACGGCATCAGACAAATCAGTGATTTGGCGGAATTTGGAGAGTATCTGGATGCTGTTGCCAAGAATGAGCCTGGGATTATCCCCCTTGACACGGGTACGGATTTGGAATTTGACACATTATTGAGATTTGGAGTGCTTGCTCCATTAAACCTTGAAATTCTTGAACCACAGCAGCTGAACCATTTCTTTAATTTGAGCAGCCGGGATTCGGGGCAGATTATCAATATCATCGAAACACCTGAGTTTTTAGAGTATGCAAAGGAAATGAAGGGATGGAGGGAGAAGGGCTATTGGTCAAAGAGTGCTCTGGTGAATAAGGTTACAGCAAAGGAGTCCTTTACAATGGGTAAAAGCGCATCTGCTATCATGAACCTTTCTACGGCTAATGGAATATATATGTCGGTGTCCGTTTTGCATCCCGAATGGGATGTGAGGGTATACGACGGCATGAAGGGAAGCGGGGTTGCAATCAAGCCATATATTCAAAATGGTATGGGAATCAACGCAAATAGCAGAAATCCTGAAAGGGCGTTGATGTTTCTTGACCTTGTCAGAAATGATGAACGCTATGCACAGCTTGTTATGTACGGCATTGAGGGAGTGCATTATGAGAAAACGGCTCAGGGAAAGGTGAGACCCCTTGCCGACACTGTTAAATATCCTATTGATAGTAACTGCAACTGGTGCTGGAGGGATGACCGATTTATACTGGAGGTGGAAGGCGGGATACCCAACTACAATGATATACGCAGTGCCTGGGAAAGGACAGCCTACTCTCATCCCGTACAAAGCTTTATATTTAATGATACTGCCGTGAAGAATGAGGTCTCCAACGTGACAAACCTATGGAAGACTGATTATAAGGTGATTGTCCTGGGATTTACCGAAGATACGGAGCGGGAAGTAAATGAGCTAATTAAAAAATACCAAAATGCCGGAGATGACAGAATTATTCAGGAGCAACAGATGCAAATCGACAATTACATGAAAAGTTTGCGCTAATCATGTAATGTGCAGCTGATTTTCCTTGCCCTCTTCTTTGTGGATGGCTTTTATCCTGATTTCAACGGTGGTTCCTTTTCCCTCTTCGCTTTTGTAGCTAAGCCCATATCCGGATCCATAGTAGAGCTTCAGCCTCTCATCTATGTTTTGGACCCCATAGCCATGGGACTCGTTTGTTGCAACGCCCCTGGGGATATAGCTCAATATTTTATTAGACATACCGGCTCCGTCGTCGTGGATGATGAGCCTGATATCATGATCTAATATTTCTGCTTGGATGCCAATTGTCCCCGATTCGCCGCTTCTTTCCAGTATCCCGTGAAGTATGGAGTTTTCTACCAGAGGCTGCAAAATTATTTTTGGAATCAGGCAGTTGTATATCGTGTCGGGGATATCAATCAAAAGATTGATTTTGTTTTCAAATCTCATGTTTTGTATCTGAACGTAGGTTTTCACATGCTCTATTTCATTTTCTATTGTCACGATGTCCTTGCCATTGCTTAGACTGAGCTTGTAAAACCGGCTCATTGCCTTAACAAGCTTACTGGCTTGAATGGAGTTGTCCTTCACAGAGATCCAGTCGATAAGATCCAGTGTGTTATAGAGGAAATGCGGGTTGATTTGAGCCTGTAAGGACTTTAATTCAAGGCTTTTCATCTCCTGGCCCATTTTGAACTTTTCATCTATAAGCATGGACATCTTCGTAAGCATGTAGTTGAAATTGCGGGTAAGCTGACCAATTTCATCATTGTTTGCCGGTAATATTCCAACGTTAAAGTTGCCATCAACAACCTTGTTCATGTGCATGATTAGCTTATGAATCCTTTTTGTTACCGATGCAGAAACAACAAATGAAAGGGGGAGGGTGAGAGGCGCCACTATAAGAAGTATCAGCAGCATCTGCTGACGGGTCTTGTCCCCGACCATTCGGATATCTCTGTAGGGTATAGCCAGAACAAATCTCCAGTCTGTATTTGCAATTTCCTCCGAGCCCAGAACGAAGTCCTCGCCGGAAATTCGCTCGTTAACCCATCCTTTGCCGGGCTGTGCACCTTTACCACTTTCAATAAAAGAAAGAAGCCCGGGATAATTAGTACCCGTTGTGTTTTTTGAGGAGCAGATGACTTCATTCGCGCTGTTGACGATATAGGCTGAGGTAGACTCGGTAAAAAGGGACTTGTCCAGCGTTGCTCGAAGAACACTAACAGGTATATCCAGGCTGATAATTCCCGATATGTTGCTCAAATCCTGTGTGTTAATGATGCTCTTAACAGCAGAAATTGTCTGCTCACCACCAATTCCTCTAACCCATTGAACCTTGTTGCCGTTTTCAATCAGCTGCCTGAACCAGGCGCTGTCTTCAACTGTGCTTAGCCTCTTGTATTCATCCGTCTCAACAACAGAAGCAAGACCGCTTCTCATATAAAATGTATGGGAGGCTATATCGGGGAAATATTGATTGATGTAGAATACCTTGGTCAGCTTTCCGTTGTCATCCATCCAAAAGCCAATATTATCTGCGTAATACTCATTTCCCTTTGTTGAGATTTCCACCAGCGTGTCATTGAGCACCAGCATGTCAAGCAGGTTCTTCAAGGACTCGGCCTTATATTCAAGAAGGGACTTAGTCTGGCTTTGTACCTGACCTAGAGAATAGTAGGTCCGTTGCTCGGCCTCATTTGAGGTATAGTACATATTTACTATAAGAAACAGGCAAATAGGAAGCGTGATTACGGCTAAAAAAGAAATAAAAAGCTTATAACGTATACTTATGTTATTGAACCACTTCATTACTCTGCTTATCATAATCTATACTTCCCTCTATATTCTGACGGTGAGCATCCGACGATTTTTTTAAAGAGGGTAGAAAAATAATTGGGATCTGTGAAGCCTATACTGACCGCTACCTCATACAGCTTTATGCTGCCGTCCTGTAAGAGTTCCTTTGCCTTTTCAATCCTCACCTGCGTGATATATTCGTTCAGGGTACTACCCGTTGACTTTTTATAGAAGGAGCACAGGTAGGTCTGGCTAAAATGGACGTTATCCGCAATCATCTGAATAGACAAGTTTTTGTCGCTGTAGTTTTCTTTGATATATTTGGAGATTTCATATATCTTCCTGCTGACACTGTCCGTGTTGTCAAATTTGCTGAAAACGGCTGAAAGATTGGATGCAATGTATTCGGAGCACTCCTCCAGGCTTTGAATGTTATTTATCTCCTGCCAAATGTACGTTTTTTCAGCTTCGTCAACCGGATCAATCAGGTTTCTATCGCGGGCTGCTTCGAAAATCAGTAATAGCAGATTAAAATATATATTCTTTATATGATCTATTTGCTGGTCGGCAGTCCTCCTGACATTTTGGGTGAGCTTCCTTACAAGCTCCAAGGCGCCTTCCATGTTGTCCTTTTTTAGGAGGCTTTGAAAATCGGAGAAGAGATTTTTTTTGGGAATGTAGCGTCTTTCATCATAACTATTGTAATAATAAATCCGGTTGCTCCCTGAATAAAACTGCATGTTCTGCGCTGAAAGTGCCAGGGAGTAGGATTCGGCTACATCTGCTATCCCAATTACCCTGGGTCCTATTCCTATTGAAGCTGAAAAATAGCCCTTTGATAGGTCATTGAGCCTTTCCAGAATAGTTCGAGGTAAATCGGAGGAGCCCAAACTTTTGACTGCCGGATTAGAAAAAATCAATGCTACATTGTCCTCCGGCGTAATTCCTGCTATGATAGCCGATTGGTCAAAAAGCTCACCGTCACAAAACAATTCCAGTATCCCGTGTCGCAAATCACTTTGTTGCTTAACATCCACATCCGGCTTCCAGTTAAGCTTAACACTGCCTGCTGCAACGCTGCCTGCTTGTGTTGTTGTGAGAAATGAATCGTCGAATTTTCTAATTAATGCTTTTTTGTCGGTGTTTCCTTTAATCAAATCAAGGACGATTTCCTGACGAATATAGGGTCTGCTTTGGGTCACGCTGCTTTTTAGCTGCTCAGCATCAGTTCGCCTGCGTTCATCCTCCCGCCATGCATCCACTGCCCGGCCGACTACCGACTCCACCTCTTCAAGATCAATGGGCTTTTCGATGTAGCTGACTGCCTTGAGGTGTATAGCCGACTTAAGGTATTCCTTATCTGAGTAGCCGCTTATAAAAATAATCCTGCAGTCAGGATACAGTTCTCTTATTCTTGTGGCAAGCACAATCCCATCCATCTTTGGCATGCGTACATCAGTTATAAGTATATCAGGGGATGTCTGCTCCGCTAGCCTTAGCGCATCCAGACCGTCCTTGGCTGTCCGCACATCGTCTATGCCGAATGCATCCCACCTCACATATTCTTTCAAGCTTTCTCTGGTGGTTATTTCATCGTCTGCAATAATAACTTTAAGCATCTTCAGACTCCTAAGAGAAATTATTGTGGTTGTAGTTTTATTATATCATGAATTTTTTTATGATTTGTCCTTAGTTTAAAAGAAAGTAAGAAAACAAAGAACATCGTAAGTTTGTCATGTTCAAACAATAATTGGCCTCAGATATGATTAATGTGTAAGAAAACACATTGCATATGGGAGTGAAGAGATGAAATCATTGAAGAAGCCTGGTTTTTTCCATGAACTAGCAAAGAACAAGGTACTTTACCTCATGTTTTTGCCGGTTGCAGTGTATTATATATTGTTTGCCTATGTTCCCATGCTGGGAATTGTTGTTGCTTTTAAGGATTTCAACTACAGGGACGGGATTTTATTTAGCCCTTGGAACGGTGTTGATAATTTCAGATACTTTTTTGTATCGGGAAAAGCCTTACAGGTCACAACCAATACAATAATGTACAATGTAGTTTTCCTGGCGATTTATACGATTTTCTCCATAATGGTCGCAATTATGATTTCCGAACTGGCTAGTAAAATCTTTAAAAAAGTTTCACAGTCCTTTATGTTTCTTCCCTACTTTATTTCATGGGTCGTCGTGTCTGCATTTATGTATAACTTCTTCAACTATGATTACGGTCTTGTCAACAATTTTCTAAGAGCTTTAGGAAATGAGCCTATTAACATTTATAGCGAACCGAGCTACTGGTATATTCTCCTGCCGGTCCTATATTTATGGAAGTGGGTCGGCTTCGGAAGCGTACTTTATCTTTCTGCCATCTCGGGGATTGATCAGGAATGCTATGAGGCGGCCACAATCGATGGGGCAAATATGTTTCAAAAAATATTTAAGATTACCTTACCTCTTCTTAAGCCCACAGTGGTCATTCTGCTGCTCTTAGGTGTCGGCAGGATACTCAGAGGCGAGTTTGACATGTTCTATAACCTTATAGGAAATAATGGCTTGCTGATAGACAACACTGACATTATCGACACCTTAGTTTTCCGATCCCTGCTGGGCACCCAGGATTTTGGAATGGCGTCAGCGGCAGGCTTTTACCAATCAGTGCTCTGCTTTTTGATCATAATGATCGTCAATACGATTGTTAGAAAGGTTGACAGTGAATCAGCACTGTTCTAAGAGGGTGATTTTATGAAAAAGTCCACAGATCAAGTTGTATTCTTAGCAATATCATATATTGTAACATCACTGATAGCAATATTTACACTCTTCCCATTCGTAGTTCTGATAGTGAACTCCTTTGCTTCGGAGCATTCCATAATATTCTACGGATACTCCCTGTTCCCAAAGGAATTCTCAGTGGACGCATACGATTTAATTTTCCGGTCGCCTGACACGATACTCAGGTCATATGGCGTCACTATGCTGATAACAACTCTGGGTACCGCCACATCCTTGTTTTTCTCTTCGATGGCGGCTTATGTAATGTATAGAAAGGATTTGAAATACAGAAACGGCCTGGCTTTCTTTATATACTTCACCACATTATTTAATGGCGGCCTGGCATCCTACTATATAACCCTCTCCAGTACATATCATCTGAAGAATACCTTGTGGGTGCTGCTGTTTGTACCAATGTTCAGCGCAATGAACATTCTTATTCTAAGGAACTTTATCCGTGGGTCTATACCGGATTCTCTTTGTGAGTCTGCAAAAATTGACGGCGCCGGTGACTTTTCGATATTCATAAGAATCATTATACCGCTGTCCAAGCCGGCGTTGGCCTCCATCGGACTGTTTACTGCACTCGGGTACTGGAATGACTGGTGGACACCCATGATGTTCGTGGAGAGACAAAGGCTTTTCCCGCTGCAGTATGTACTTTATACCATTATATCCAGCGTCAATGTCTCTTCCAGCGTCGTACAAAATGCATCATCTGTTACAATGCCCCAGGAATCGCTGAAGCTTGCAATGACCGTTGTTTCTACGGGACCGATCCTGCTAGCCTACCCCTTCGTACAAAAATACTTTGTTAAGGGAATAACCCTTGGTTCGGTTAAAGGTTAATACCGGTAAACCGGTTATTAATAAACAAGAATTAAACAAAAGGAGGATTTTCAATGAAAAGGTTTAGGTTACTTACTCTTATCGTTACTCTTGCGCTGGTAATGTCTCTTATTCTGACCGGATGCGGCCAGCCTGCATCCAAAGATGAGCCGGCCAAAACTGCAGCTGTAGAAAAGACCGCTGCTCCAGAAAAAACAGCAGATGAAGCTGCGGCTGAAGAACCGGCCATAGACACATCAAAGGAAGTGAAGCTTTACGGTTACTTGCTTGGCGCTGCTCCGGCGGGCTTCAATGATGTAATGGCAGAATTGAACGCCAAATTGAAGGCAGATGTCAATGCCACAATGGAAATCAGCTATATCGGATGGAGCGACATGCAGGCGAAATATCCCCTGATACTGGCGGCGGGAGAAGATGTGGACTGGATATTTACAGCTCCGTGGTCCTTCTATGCCCAGCAGGCAGGTAAAGGCGCTTTCATGGAACTGACAGAGGAGATTTTTGAGAAATATCTGCCCAGACAGTATGAACAGCTGAAGGGTACTTCAGCTTTTACTGAAGCACAGGTAGACGGCAAGGTTTACATGGTTCCAACCAATTCTCCGGACAAAAAGGTTCCTGCATTTGTTTACAGGGAAGACCTGAGGGTAAAATACGGCGTTCCTGAAATCAACAAATTCTCGGATATCGAGCCCTATCTGAAGGCAATCAAGGAAAACGAAAAAGGCATGGTTCCCATGAATCTGGAATCAAACTATGACCTTGGCACTCCTTTCGGAGCTCTGGTAGTTGAATCAATCGATCAAACAAAGGATCCTCTGTTTACAACAGGCGGTGGCTCAGGCTTAGTTTACAAGCCCTTTGATGGCGACGGAAAACTGTATTACACTACCGGGGACTCTGAGCTTGCTCCTTATTATGTAACTGCTGCAAAGACAATGAAGACCTGGTACGATGCCAATTACATAAACAAAGATGCTTTTGCAAATAAAGTACGCAGCAAGGATTCCTTTGTACAGGGCAAATCAGGAGTAGGCTTTGGTAATTCAACTGACCTGCAGAGCATTATCGCACAGGCTGAAGGACTTGGCTACGATGTTGGAGTAGTTCCGACCGTTGGCGGGGCAAGCGGGAAATACATGGCTGACCCCTATATCAATAACGGCTGGGCAATATCCGCATCGTCCAAGAACTGGGAAAGAACTCTGATGGCAATGGATCTCATCTGCCAGGAGGAATCCTACGAGCATCTTGTATACTACGGTGTTGAAGGCGTGAACTATGTGATAAAGGACGGTAAAATTGATCTTCCTGATGGTATAACAGCTGAAAACAACACCTATCCTCCTGATGCTGCAGGCTTCTGGTTCACAAACAAGAACCTTCATCTGCCGCTGGCAACCTGGTCTGACAGCTACATTAAGCTGTATGACAGAATTCCAAGCCTCCTGGGAGAAGACAAGCTTGCAGCCTTCAATGCAAACACGGATAGTATCAAGACGGAAGCGGCGAACTGCAATCAGGTGCTAATCCAGTATAACAACCCAATTTGCCTTGGAGCTGTAAAGGACGTAGAGGCAGCTTACAAGCAGCTTGATGAGAAATTGAAGGCAGCTGGTGTCGAGACAATTCGCGTAGAATTGCAGAAGCAAATAGATGAGTACCTTGCTTCAAAGAAATAGAATGCAACTCTCACAATATATTATTTTACAAAGGTTCGCGGAGGCAGGGGGGATGTCTCCGCGAATCACAATTTTACAGCATAAATTCTCCCTTCAATATTTAGCAAAAAATACACTTTGGGAGGGAATAGAATGATACAGCCTTTTTTAATAAAGAAAGATTTGATTTTCAAAGATGTGCTTGATTTTAGTTTTTTATTAGATGCTCCGGCGGGCAAGCATGGGTTTGTCACGATTCAGGATGGACACTTCTATATCGGCGGCGAACGCACACGCTTTTATGGCTTCAATATCCCCTTCGCAAGCCTTTTCCTGCCAAAGGAGGACAGTGAGCTGATAGCTGATAGGCTGGCTAAGGCCGGTGTCAACTTTGTCAGGATCCACGCAGAGGATTCGAGGCCATGGAAGGAGGACGAGGGACCCTGGCTCATTGACTACTCCAAAGGAAATTCCAGAAACTTTGATCCAAGCAACAGGGATAAGCTGGACTACCTCTTCTATTGCCTGAAGCAAAAGGGAATCTATATGCAGCTTGACCTGTTCTGCTACAGGGGCTTTTTTCCCGATGACGGCATTGATTATCCTGACGATATGATGAAATATTTCAAACAGGTAAATATTTTCAACCGCAGGCTGATTGAGCTTCAGCAGGAGTTTGCAAAGGAGTATCTGGGGCATGTGAATCCCTACACCGGGATGAGCTATCTGGATGATCCGGCGGTTATCGTAGTGCAGGTGATGAACGAGGACGGGATATTTTGGTATGAGGGCCGTGATGAGATCGGTCTGCCATCCTATCGTGCGGAATTAGACAGGCGTTTCAACAATTATCTATTGGCTAAATACGGCTCAAGGAAGGCTCTCGACAATGCATGGACCAAGGATGATGGAACTCGTGGCCTCTTAGAGGATGAAGATCCGGAAAAGGGTACGGTAAAGAGGCTGGAGCATCTGGAGGGGACGCAGATGTATGTGGACTGGAAAGCGGAATACAAGGGGATAACATGCCCTGCCAGGTATGCAGATTACACGGAATTCCTCACTAAAATACAGCTGGATTTTTCGGCCGAAATGCGTGACTACCTGCTTTCTATCGGCGTCAAGTGCCCAATCAACATTACCAACCATGCTCAGGGCGCAGCAGATATTTACAGTCTGGACAGATATACCGATGTGAATCAAAATAATGCATACTGGAATCATCCAGATACGGTAAATCAGAGCGAACCCCGCTATCACAACATAAATATGGTGGAAAACGACCCCCGCAAGACTGTTGTAGACAGCCCCTTCAAGCTGAACCTTATGACAAGGCTCAACCACGACAGAGTTTCTGGGAAGCCCTTTATGGCTGCGGAGTGGAATATACTATATGGGAGCAAATTCAGAACCGATGCATTGCCAATGGTGGCGGCTTATGCCAGCCTGCAGGACTGGGATGGTATGATCCTCTATGCCTACCAGCATGAGAATGCACTGAGCAAGGTGGACGACACAAAGCTGAATGGACCCTTTGATCTGTTTAACGACCCTGCAACCTGGGGCCAGGTCGGACTTTGCTCATTTATGTTCCAAAAGGGCCTTGTAAGCCACGGAAAGAATCTTCTGGAGGTTTGCTACTCTGACAGGGATTTGTACGCAGTGCCGCGCAATTGGATAGCACCCTATGGTTATGCTACTTATGTATCCAGAGTCGCTGCAAGGTTTATAGGTCTCAAATACGAGGGCGATGCCGATGTAGCCCTTGCCAGCGGTAATACGCCTACCGGCGATTATCGTGAAGCCGAGCATGGGCTCATATACTCCAGATGCCCCTATGTAGACGGAGCTCAGAAATATAAAGGCATCGATGCATTCCTGAAGCAGCAGGAGCTTGCTCCGGAAAGATTTGAAGTGGTTTCTGACGGGGATTCCATCGATGATGATTACAAAAACTATTCTCATGTGCTTGATAATGCCATGAAGAAGTGGGGACTCCTGACAGAGGAGCAGGGGCTCATTAATGACAGCAAGCTGGTGTCGGATACCGATGAGCTGGAATTCGACTTTGAAAAGGGGATATTCAGCATCAATGCTCCTCAGCTAAAGACGGCATCCGGAAATATTAAGGGTAAGGTGGAACTGGGCAGGTATGTATTTAATGTGGAAAACGAAAAAATGACAATCTCCCTGCTTTCGCTGGACGGCAAAGCTACGGATGAGTCTGAGCATTTGTTGCTGATAGCGCTGGGCTGGTGCGGTAATCCGGATATGGTATTCGAAGAAAGAGAAGAAGGGACCTATGCATTGATCGACGCAGGTCAAGGACCGGTATCCATCGATACACTTGAAGGGACTCTGACACTCAGACAGGCTGTAGCAGGCCAAGAGACAAGCAAAGCCATAAGAATATATCCACTCAAGCCCGATGGCAGCAGGATGGAGCCAATTGAGGGAGAAACGCTACGCTTCGCCGGTGAAGGAACCATGTACTTCGAAATAGACTCTAGATAATTCTTAGGGGGACAGGCGGGCACTATGCCCCTCATGGCCTGTTCCCCTAAAATCCTTACCGGGTATGCAGCTTAGAGAAAACAGATATATAAGGATAAAAAACTCGCATAAAGCCGATGCTATCTTAGAACATTTTCTTCCCGGCAAGCTTGTAGTCTGCGAACTCCAGCTTACGTATGATATCTATCCCATATGGACATGTTTGCATGCATACTCCGCATTTCGTGCATTTGTCTGCTTTTGTGTGCAGCTTGGAGTATCTGTCTTCGGCCATGCCCTTGTTCCCGAACCAGAAACGCAGTCTCTCTCTCAGAGCATACTCTGCCACATCATTTACGACCCCTGTTGCCAATTGCCTGTCAAAATATCCTTCATAGAGGAAAATTTCCGAAATGGGGACGCCCTCGGGGCAAATATCACAGAGCTTGCACTGCCTGCAAACATAGTTTCCCAGTTCAGGCGCATCCTTATAGATTTCCTCCAGCTCCACGTCTGTGATAGGAGAAAAATCATTTGCGTATTGTAAGTCCTGCTGCAGCATATCCATGTTGTTCATGCCAGTTACCACAACAGATACAGGCTGGCTGAGAGCATATTTAAAGGCCTGGGGAGCCGATTTCCATAGTAAGCCGTCTGCCAGCGGTTTCATAAGGATAATGGCCGTGCCTTTCTCCTGTGCCAATGGTATTAGCTCACCCTCTATCTCGGGGAAATTGAAGCGATCATAGTAGTTGATGGTTGACATAACGGCATCAAAGGGATATTTTTTCAAAGCAGCAGTGAGCACATCGGGCTGCCCGTGCATGGAAATTCCAACAAATCCTGCTTTCTCGGATCTTTTGGCTTCCTCATATCCTTCGATCGCACCGCCAGGCCCCAATATAGTATCCAGCTCTTCCATTGTTCCCACGCTGTGCATCAGAATAAGATCCACATAATCAGTATTAAGGTTACGAAGACTCCGGTCAAGGCTGGCAATAAAGCCCTCCTTCTTCCGCTCTCCGGTCTTGGTTGCCAGTATGTACTCCTTTCTCCTTGCAGAAATTGTTTTCCCGATCTTGAGCTCTGATTCTCCGTCGCCGTAGGCAGCGGCTGTTTCTATATAATTGCCGCCCGCATCCAAGTATGTATTCAGCAGAAGTCCGGCATCCTTTACCGGTATCTCCAAAAGGTGAAAACCGCCAAAACCCAAAGCAGATGTTTCCAGACCGGTTTTTCCGAATTTTCTTTTTTCCATTGCTGCTACCTCCATTTGTTTGGTTGTTAACTATTCGTAATACTATAATGACTTGAACTTGGTGGATTTATAGGTATCTTTTTCTCACATTAATTTTAACATGAACGGGCAAAAAAACTCAATTAATAATTTCATACATTTTTCCGTCTCATACAGTATAATGGTTGTAATGAAAAAATTCGTGGAATGCGGAGGTCGAATAAATGGATGTAATAAATATGAATCCAAATAGAAGGACGATGAGTGGCGGAGTTAAAAAGATAATTAAGTGGGTGGCGATTGGACTTGCGGTGCTGATAATTGCTACCTCTGTAGTCGGATACGTGCCGGCAGGTTACGTAGGGGTTGCAGTAACTATGGGCTCTGTATCTCAGACAGTGCGCCAGGAGGGTGTTTATGTTAAGATTCCCTTTTTCCAGCAGATAAGGACAATGGAGGCCAGAACCCAAAAGGTTGAATGGAGCGACCCAAATACGCCTATAACTGCGGCGAGCAAGGATTTACAGGATGTATACATTCTTGCAGTGGTAACCTACCACATATCAGCCGAGAGAGCACCGAGGATATTTCAGACAATAGGGATGGATTATGCTGATAAAAAGGTTGTTCCACTTACCTTAAACGCGATTAAGACCCATACAGGCAAATACAATGTTGCGGAGATATTGAATAACCGTGAAAAGATTACCAATGATGTCAATAACGATGTAGCGGCTCAGCTGCTGGCAAATGATATTATTCTGGAGAATGTCTCTCTTGTTAATATTGATTTCAGAACAGAGTATAAGGAAGCTATAGAGCTGAAGCAGATTGCTGAGAAACAGGTTGAGACACAGCGATATACCCTTGAAAAGCAGGCGCTTGAGGCTCAACAGCAGGTAAAGAAGGCTGAGGCCGATAAGCAGGCTCAGATTTTATCGGCAGAAGCTGAGAAACAGGCGAAGATATTGGAAGGCGAAGGTATTGAGGAGTTTAATAAGAAGATAACACAAAGCATAACAGAGGATCTGCTCAAGTATAAGGAGCTGCAGAATCAGGAAAAGGCAATTGAAAGATGGAACGGTCAGTACCCGAGCGTTGTGGCAGGCGGCGATTCCGTTCCGCTGATCCAGGTGCCCGCTGACAGCGGCAGTAGTACAGCAGGGGCTGGAGCTGCAGGCAGCTCGGAAAATAATTAGTACATAATAACAGCAAGCTTGCTTCCAGTGACCCTCAACCTCTAAATTAGTTGGTTGGGGGTTTTTTTTGCATGCCATTTTTTAACTGAGGAGGCTTGTATACATATACATAATATAGTATCATAAACATATAATGGAGAGAAAAATAAAGAAAATACTCGAATGACAATGCTATGGATTTACGGAGGGTTAGAAAGCCGATATATGAAGGGAAATAAGTATTTAGCACTTGCCTTATCATGCATTTTGTTATTTTTTACAGGGTGCACAGGCAAGAATGACAATAATAAGCAGATTGAGGGAAACAATGCAATCAAGCTGTATTTAATGGAATACACGAAGCCATTTATGACAAAAGCTACCAAGCAGTTCAATGATCAATATCCGGATCATACACTTGATATCGAGTATTTTGATAATAAGGATGAGTGTAGAAAAAGGCTGAATACAGAGCTTTTGTCGGGGAAAGGTCCCGATTTCGTTCTTTTTGATACATACACATTTAACTCTATTTATAAGGCCTTAAAATCAGGAGTGTTTTGCGATCTAAATCCATTCATCGAAGCTGATGAGAGCTTCGATATGGGCAATTACAATAAAACCGTGATGGATTGCGGCATATTTGACGGCAAAAGATATATGATTCCTCTAGAGTATTATATTGACACGTTCATTACCACTGAAGAGCTGCTTGAGGAAAATGGCATTAACATAAATGTGCAGGAATGGGATATTGAACATTTGACTAATACCTTGAAGGACTTTATGGATAATGGTCAGGCTAGGTTCTTTTTTGACAGGCAATATCCATTCAGTGATTATGCGGTTGGCAGCGGCATTGAGTTTATAGACCATGAGAACTCAAAATGCTATTTTAACACGCCGCAGTTCAGAGAAGTGCTGAATACATATAAGGACGTATTTTTAAAGGCATCTGTGGCAAATGACCTAAGGATGAAGTACGGCATAAAATATTGGGAGATGCTAAAAGATAATACCGCTATAACGGCAGGAGCAGTAAACTCCTTACAATCAATATGGGTAGCTAACTCTTTTCTATTTGATATTTTTAAATGCAAGGGCAGAGCATACCCTCTCCCGACATATGACAAAACCGCTGGCTATTCTGCCTTGCCATTTGACATGGTTGCCATAAACAGCAACAGTAATCATAAGGAAATAGCCTACGATATGATAAAGTTTATGCTGTCCAAGGAATTACAGCTGGAAAGTTCTTTTTATCCAGTAAATGAAGAAGCATATGATGAGCAATTGAAGGAATATATGGGAGCTGCAGGCAATCAGATTGTCAATATAAAAGGCACACCACTGACCACTACTGTAATATCCGAGGAGCTTGCCGGAGATTTGACAAATATCAAGAATAAACTATCACGATGCATCGTCCGTGATGAGTACATATTTGATCTTTTGAACGATGCTGCTTTTAAGTATGTAGATGGAGAATATTCCGAAGATCAAGTGATTAATGAGCTTGAAAGCAAGGTTATGCTTTATCTGAACGAATAGGGGATCATGTTGGGAGGGACGGCAGATACCAATGAAAATAAGGCATAGGGAAATGGTTGCGGGAATGATTTTTGCAGCGCCATGTATCGCAGGATTTGCTGTATTTTTTGCAGTGCCCTTCATCATAAGCGTATTTTATTGTTTTACTGAGGGCATATCTGCAATAAGCTTTGTAGGCTTTGATAATTTCAAAGGACTGCTCGAAAGCGTTTCCTTTCGGCTTGCTGCCATGAATACGCTCAAATTTAACCTTATCAGCGTGCCTTTTATCCTACTGCTTTCATTAGCAATTGCACTGCTGCTCAACAGCAGATTAAAATACATATCGATTTTTAAGTCACTATTTATACTGCCTCTAGTTATTCCGGTTGCATCGATAGTTCTTGTCTGGCAAATCCTTTTCGGTGACTATGGCGCAATAAACGGAATCCTTAATGCATTCAATATAGAGACTGTTGATTGGCTAAACTCAAGCTGGTCATTCTTCATACTGGTGTCTCTTTATGTATGGAAAAACTGCGGCTATAATATTATCCTCTTCATTGCAGGATTGAACAGTATTCCGCTTGATTATTATGAGGCTGCAAATATAGACGGCGCCGGCAGGCTTAAGCGCTTTTTGAAAATCACTGTACCCTACCTAATCCCGACAGGTTTTTTTGTTTTTATCATCTCGATTATTAATTCATTCAAGGTTTTCCGGGAAGCATACCTGCTTGCAGGCAGCTATCCCCATCAGGACATCTATATGCTTCAGCACTTTATGAATAACAATTTCGACAATTTAAACTACCAGAGGCTATCGACAGCTGCCTTTCTTATCGTCTCATTGATTGTCATACTGGTATTTTTCTTATTTAGCTTTGAGGAAAGGTATGGAATGAACTTTAGGAATTGAGGACGGGAAGCTATGATTGTCAGTAGGTCTAAATACAAGCGTGTATTACAGTACATATTGCTGCTAATGCTTGCGGCGATGCTACTGTTTCCGATTGTACTTATAACAGCCAACTCTTTTATGGATGAGAACGAAGTGATTTCTACCTATGGCATGTCGGGCAGCGACGGCACAGCCTTAGATAAGGACTATGCCAAGATTGTCTTCATCCCCGGCAAGGCTAGCCTTATGCAGTATTACTATGCACTGTTGCGGGAGCCGACCTTTTTGGTCATGTTCTGGAATTCGGTTATTTTGACAGCGCCGATTATGCTTGGACAAATACTTGTTTCCTCCTTTGGCGGGTATGCATTTGCTAAATACAGGTTTCCGCTTCGAGATCAGATTTTTTTCCTCTTTATTATTGTCATGCTCATGCCATACCAGGTAACCCTTGTGCCTAACTATATACTGTTTAACAAAATGAATATGATAGGTTCCTATTTAGCTATTATCTTGCCGGGTGTTTTCACGACCTTTGGGGTCTTCTTGTTAAGGCAGTTTATACAGGGCATTCCGGATGAGTATAGTCAGGCGGCAAGAGTTGACGGAGCCGGGCATCTGAGTATTTTTTTCAGAGTCATTATGCCCCAGTGCAAGAGTGGGATTGCTTCCCTGGCTATTTTGAGCTTTGTTGATAATTGGAATATGGTTGAGCAGCCGCTAATCTTTTTAAGAGACAGCTATAAGTATCCCATGTCAATATTTCTTTCATTTATAAATACTTCAAATCCGGGGATTGCATTTGCCTGTGGTATTTTATATATGCTTCCTGCGGTATTAATATTTCTTTATGGCGAGGAGTATCTCATAAAGGGGATTCAATTGTCAGGTATAAAGTAAGGGGGAGAATATGCAACAGCCTATTATAAGTGAGAAAAGAAAGAAAATAGTTGGCAGGGTGGCGCTTGTTGTGCTTTTTGCGCTTATAATGCTGACATTTCTTTCTAAGACTATTCACAATACACTTATGCCAAAGGTTACAACTGTACAGCATGTCAAAGGCAGCCTTCAGGAGGAATTCGAAGCGGATGGGAGCATGGAGCATTCTCAGAAGCATGAGCTGCTTGCAGGGGGAAGCTGGAGGGTACAGGAGGTTAAGGCTGTTGTGAACCAGCAGGTGAAAAAGGGAGACCTATTGGCGGTAATTGATAGTCACGATATAGAGATGGATTTAATGGCAGGTGACTATGAGCTGATGAAGCTGGAAAATGCCATCCAGAGCTATAAGGACAAAAACAGGCCAGTTCGGCTTTCTGATTACGAGAGCGAGCTGGAGTTTGCACAAAGTGAGATGGAGAGGGCAAAAAAGGAGCTTGAATTGACGAAGGAATTGTATGAGGTGGGAAGTGAATCATTGAAAAGTGTTGAGGCTGCTGAGTATGCATATAACAGCAAAAAACTTGCCTATCAGTCAAAAAGGAGTGCGCTTGATGAAATAAAGGCCGACCAGCTTATAGCGCAGGACGAGTATGACAGAGTACTTAAAGAAAAGACGGCCGAGCTGGAATTGAAAAAAGCTGAGCTTGCCTATAAAAAGGAAAGGATATCTGAGGATGGTTCGATAAGGGCTGCTATAGATGGAATCATTACCGTCGTAGGTATTGAGCCCGGAACAAGTACAACACACAATCAGATCCTGTTCGAGATTGCCGAAATTCCATCCTCCTATGCAGCTATATGGTTTCTTGATGCGGACAACTACTACAAATATTCTATAGGTGACCAAGTCCTTATTGAGACTGTGGCAGAGGTTGACGAGAATAGTCAAAAAGCATTAAGGTCCATTCCCTTGACAGGGAAGATAGGTAGCAGAATGTTTGATGCAGAAAGGGGAAGCTATAAGTTCCGTGCTGATATAGGGGATAAGGAGGCTAGTGAAAATATTTTAATTAACGAGGGGCAGAGGGCAAAGGTCCGGTCTGTTGCCAGCAGCCCTTTGTATGAATACCTGCTTCCCAAAAGCTGCATTACCCAGGTGCAGGGTGAGGATTGCATATTTGTTGTGCAAAAGAGGCAGGGAGCTCTGGGAGAGGAATACTATGTTGAACAGAGGGAGGTTAAGATTCTGGGGCAGGATGATTTTAATGTTGCGGTTGATTGCTATTTCAAAAAAAATGATATTGTGGTTTCCAGCACGTCAAAGCCATTGAGTGACATGATGCAGGTGTATGTCGACAAAGCCGGTAAGGCTGACGCGGGGTGATTATGTATGTCAAAAAGAATAATAAGGGATCTAAATGCCGGATTTTTTGTCTTTAGTTCACTTGCAGTAATCTTGATAACAATTATTGCGCTTATGAACTATTCCTTAGGGGGTATGCTCTTATTCGATATTGAGAGCACGGCTGAG
>Ga0209510_1001038_pt1 | contig 33482 bp, 29 predicted proteins | sample BiotimSIPDNA_FD_185749 | JGI IMG/M metagenome (GOLD analysis project Ga0209510, IMG submission 185749) | Anaerobic biogas reactor microbial communites from Washington, USA - Biogas_R1 time_0 SIP DNA (SPAdes) (version 2) | ecosystem: Engineered > Bioreactor > Anaerobic > Unclassified | place...
AGGCGAACTTATGCGATGTTTTTTTGCATTTTTTTGAAAAAGAGTTTTTATAGGTAATCTTAAGCTATTCTTAAGCTTTTTTCGCATAGAAAGTTATTTTGTTGTTTTGTATATTGCACCATAGGTGTATTTTACATTTTAGGTAATACTAAAAAAGCATTTAACGAGTGACTCTTTTGAAAAAAATTCTTTTCAGCTTATTGGTTACAATTCTTTTAACCTCCACCTTAGAGGCTCTTCCTATTTATGGGAATCAAAGTCACCTTCGTTGGAAAACGGTTTCTTCAGAACACTTTATTTTTAATTACCCCTCAGAATACACAGAACACGCGGGTATTGTGGCCGCCTATGCCGAAGCCGTTTACGATTCTATTGTCAAACGTTATAGAACGGATCTTCATAAAAAAGTTAATGTAAATCTTCATGACGCTCTTTACGCGAATGGAAATGCAATCCCTACAGAAAACACTATCAATCTTTGGTTAACCAACTGGGATTTTAAGCTCAGGAGTTCCCATCACTGGCTGAGCGACGTTATTACTCATGAATTTTCTCATTTAGTCAGTATTGAAAATGGAAGTAAACTTCCTCCTTTTGTTTATGGATTTCAAGTTTCTTATTCCGACTATTATAATGAAAACACCACGTCTAATTTTTTAAGCATGTTCCCTTTTACTCTCCAACCATTATGGCTTGCAGAAGGAACAGCTCAATTTGAATCTGCTCGAATGGGTTTTGACGGTTGGGACTCTCATCGTGATATGCTTCTCAGAACAGCTGCTTTAGAAGAGGATCTTTTAAGTTTAGAGTTTATGCATTCCTTTGCAAACAACGCCTTAAAAGCAGAACTTGGGCCATATACTCAAGGTTTTTCTTTAATACGTTATATTGCTTCTCATTATGGCGAAGAAACCATTTCCAAAATATGGTCCGAGATGAGTCGCATACATAGAGTCACTGTGGATGCAGCGATACAATCGGTTCTTGGAATCAGTGAAAAAGAACTGTACGAAGCATGGAAAAGAGAAATTACTGAACAATACGAAAAACAAAAAGAATCTCTTGGCCTATTAGTCATGGGAGAAAAATGGACCACAGATGCTTTCTATCAAGATTTTCTTGTCGTTGCAGGGAATAGTCTTTATGGTATTTCCAATTTTGGAGGCGACTGGTTTGATGGTTCGTTATTCAAAATGCCAAAAACAAGAGACTCCCTTACGGACGAACAAAGTAAAAAAGATAGCCTAGTCATTCTGGATTTCGAAGGTACTATTGATATCAAGGATTATTCAAAATCTGGTTTCAAACCAAAAAAAGCTTGGTTTGAAAGAGGCTTTAGTATTCGAGAATCGAAAGACAAAGGGCCCTTACTAGCTTATGTTCATTACAAGAATAAAGATCGAAATGGGCGCACTTATTTTGACCTTGACTTATTAGATACTAATGGAAAGGTAGAGCACATCACCTCTTTTGCCGATGCTGTTTATCCAGATATTTCTCCTAACGTTAATGAAATTGTTTTTGCTCGAAGACTTCCAAATTCTTCCCGTTTTGCATTAAGCCTTGCTCCTATTTCAAAAGAAGATGATTCCTATGATGAAGAATATGTTGATATTTTTATTCCAGAAGATTCATTATTTTATTACAATATTTATAGTCCTAAATTCAGTCCCGATGGTAAAAAAATCACCTTTAGCTTTTTTGATAATACCACTCGCGGGATCGCTGTCATTGACAGAGATGGGAAAAACCTAAAATTATTCTCTTCCAAAAATATTGATTCCCGTGATCCCAACTGGATCGATTCGGAACGCATCATTTATTCTCATGACGGCAACGGCATTTTTAATCTTTATGAGCTGAATCTTGCCACTGGCAAAACCACCCCTCTGACGAATGTTCTCGGCGGCGCCTTTACTCCTGTCGTAGATTCTTCAACCATCTTTTATACAGGTTATGATAAAGACGGTTTTTCTATTTACTCGCTAAAATTAGATGAACCGACTCAAGACACAACTATTCAAAAGAAACCCTTGGAGCTAAAGGGAATTAAACCTCAAAAAAATAACAAAGAAATAGAGTTACTTGACATCACTCTCCATGGCGTTGAAACAAACTACAAACCAATTCCAACAATCCCTCTTCTAGTACCTCTCATTAGCTTTGAAGAAAGAGCCCCTGATTTCACGGTCGCAGGCGATGGAGAAGTGGTTCCAAAAATTGGCCTAATCATGCTCCTTTCAGACCCTCTAAAAAAGAATCTTTTACAAGTGGGTGGATTAATTGAAATTTCAAAAGACTTTGACTATTTCAACTCAAGTGGCTTAAATCCTAGTTACGGTAGAGACTTTTTTGCTTTACTCGAAAACAGAAGCTTCCCTATCACTCTTCAATTGAATTACATGCATTCCAATTATGTAAACAAAGATACTGTTCGTTACGAAGATCCAAGAAGCTATGAAGATTCTATTTCTACTAGTCATTATGCGGTACCAGTGCATTCATTTATGGGAGGTTTAGGTTATAGTCTTTTTAAGAAAAATGATAGTTTGACTATTTCTCTTGGGTATGATTGGGCTGACTTTAATTTATATGAAGATGATCTCCGCTGGACTTACCATAAAAGAGTTAATGCAGGTGTTTCTTTAAGTCACTATAGCGGTTTTTCAGAAGACAATTCAAATGCAATTTCTGGAGAAGGAAACGGAATTTCTTTAAGCTACCAATACAGTAATGCAGATCTTTATCGTCCTGGTACATTTGCAGAAAGCTTTACCGTGAGCGCGAGTGGCGCCATCAAGCCCATATACAGAAACTTTCAAATCCATGAATTAGGTCTTTCTCTTTTTGGGAGCTTAGATAACCCTATTCACTCTGGAGCTCGTTTTGCCGCTGGGGCCAATGTTTCTGGAATTCTTTCTTGGAAAAGCAAAAATAAAAGCGATACCTTAGATGCCTTCTATTATCACCCACTCTTTCTGGAAGGCTACCCTTACTTAATTTCCACAGAAGATTTTGCTCGAAGCGGCACAAAAACGGCTTTAGCTCAGCTACATTATATTTTTCCCATTTATAAAGACTTTAGGAAGCATTTATGGATTTTTACTTCACGTGATTTTTTCATCGATGTTTTCGCTCAAGTCGGCACTGCTTGGAATTCCTCATGGTTTGATAAAGAGGCCTTAAAAAACATAGACCTATGGGATCGAAGTGTTGGTTTTGAAATACGTTTAGCAAATACCCTATTCTACTCGATTCCTTTAGATATTTCCTTAAGCTTCGCAAGAGGTTTAGATCGTATTGCTAAAAAAGCAGACGGAAGTGGTGGTTCTAGGTTACATAGGATCGATATTCCTTTACTTCCTACCGCTATTGAACCTACTAAAATCAGCTTTACTATAGGAATGGGTTTTAATAATCGTTGGATGAAATAACATGAAAAAAATAGCGATCATTGGAGCAGGGCTCACTGGTTTGACCACTGCTTTTTACCTAAGAAAAAATAACATTGACATTACTCTTTTTGAATCCACTCAACACATTGGTGGCGTTATTCAAACAAAAGAAAAAGATCAGTTTATCTGGGAAACAGGCCCTAGTACTGGTGTTCTTGGAAAACCAGAAGCCATGGAACTTTTCGAAGATTTAGAAGCCTTAGATATTTTAGAAACAGCTCCAAGTCTTGCAGGGAAACGTTATATCTGGAAAGGCAAAGGCTTACACCCTCTTCCAAGTGGCCCAATAAGCGGATTATTAACACCTCTCTTTTCTTGGAAAGATAAGTTCGGCCTATTATTTGAACCCTTTCGCCCTAAAGCAGAAAATCCTGATGAAAATCTTTCTTCTTTTGTGCGCCGTCGTCTCGGAGAATCTGTTCTTCAATATGCTGTAGATCCTTTTGTTTCTGGTGTGTATGCTGGTTCTCCAGATACCATTATTCCACGCTACGCTTTGCCTAAACTCTACAATCTAGAAGCCACCTACGGTAGTTTTCTCCGTGGTACTTATCATAAGATGAAAGAGCCGAAAACACCTAGAGATCTTAAAGCCACAAAAAAAACATTTTCTGCAAAAGGCGGACTTTCTCGTCTTATCGAACGCTTAGTAGCTGTCATTGGTGAAGAACGAATTAAAACAAAATGCAAAGACCTCGTTGTCATGAATGAAGAAAAAGGCTTTTCTGTTTCTTCTAGTGCTTTTGAAGCAGAACACTTTGACGAAGTCATCTTTACAGGATCAGCTAAAGGGATTCTAAAAACGTTCCCTTTCTTACAGAATAAAGGCCTAGAAGCCATTTCTCAAATACGCTACACCGCTGTAGCTGAAGTCGCTGTCGGTTTTGAAAAGTGGGAAGGTTTTCCTCTTGATGGTTTTGGAGCCTTAATTCCATCCAAAGAAAAAAGACGTATTTTAGGTATTTTGTTTATGTCTTCTCTCTTTCAAAATAGAGCCCCTAAGGGTGGCGCTATGCTATCGGTTTTTGTTGGAGGAGAACGTCATCCTGAATACGTTTCCTTAAGTGACGATGAGCTGAAAGCACTAGTTAAAGAAGAGTTAATTCCCATTCTTAAAATTCCTAATTTCAATCCCGCTATTTTTGAAATCAGTCGTCATCAAGAAGCTATTCCACAATATGATCTACTAACTCCAGATCGTATTAACGCCTTTAAGGCCGCAGAAGAAAATTTCCCTGGACTCCACTTAGGAGGGAATGGAATTGGTGGAATCGGTATGGCTGATAGAATAAAACAAGGGAAAGAACTTTTTTTATCAATTATTTCATAAATAATAAAGTTTTTTATCCTTTTTTCTATTCTTTTTTCTATATTAAGCGCGTTCCTTCCTCGCCCGGGTGGTGGAATGGTAGACACTGGGGACTTAAAATCCCCTGGTCGCAAGGCCGTGCGGGTTCAAGTCCCGCCCTGGGCATTTTTACAGAGGCAACTTATGATAGAATTCTATCCGCAAAGTATCTATTACCCCCGCGAAGCGGTGGAAGCCAAATTTGCAAGCGGGGAACTCCAAGCAACTGAAAAACGTTTGCTTGAATTTGCGGAGAGGCACCGTTCTGCAATTTGGGAGTCGGCTTTGGAGGATTCTTCTGAGCCTACTGATGCTATTTTGCTAGATAATCTAAGAGCCTTTTTATTATCTATTGGATCTATTCATCCTGCTTTTGAAATGGGTGAACTTATCAAAGAAATAAAAAAAGAAGTCTGGTATCAAAACGAAACCCAAGACGTATCGCCAAATGAAATTGCTGAAAACTGGAAAAAAACTTATGCCATTAAATGGCGTGAAGCTCGTATGTTTGAAGCATTTATTCTAATTGAACGTTGTTCAAAAGAGATCTTGAATATTTTGCGTGCCACTGGAAAGGTATAAGCAAGCTCGTAGAGCCCTTATTCGATTTTTTATATCTCCAATATTTTTCTACAAAATGCACTAAAGGTTTATTTAATGCATTTTTTTCTGCATTATTAAACTGTACTTTTACATTTTTAAAAAAGCCATCTTGATCTATTTCTACCCAAAGACCAATCAAAAGATCTTCTTTTAATCTCTTCCTTCCAGAATAAATATTTTCATATAAATAATGAAGAGAAGATAAACGCCCTTGAAGATACAAGAGAAGGCTTTCTATATCTCTTTCTGCCGTATTTTCAAAAACATAAAGATCAGAAATCGTCAGAAGGTTTAGCCTCCCATGGAACAATACTTCTGAAGGAGCAGGTTCTGGAGTTTCTTTCACTAATGGGGCAATTTGAGGAGAGGACTTCCAAAAAAGAATTGCTAAAAGCCCCAAAAACAAGCCTAGAAAGAAAATGACAGAAACGTTTCTGCGTATCATTATCGTTCAAACTCCATCGCTTTAATCGCTAATTGAATAGAGCGTTTTCGATTATATACATTCCAAGTCGGTTCAAAAACAACCGTGGCTTCAAAATTATTCTGTTCAATTTTGCTTTTTTGATTTCCCATTCCAAAAGCAATTGCGCTAAAGCGGCGACTCCCATTCTGATTGATTTCCATTTGCAAATGGTTCCCGCGCAATTCTCTTAGCTTATGAATCTTAACCTTTTCTGCCTTAAAGACAGGATAGGGGAAACTCCCCCCATAAGGTTCCATTTTCAAAATCCAATCCATCACCGCTTCATCTAATTCAGATAAGGCGACTAAAATATCAAAAGATGTTTTTTGCTCGCATTCATCAGGGAAAAAATTTTGATTTGCTGCAAATAAAATCAACTGCTCTCGGAAAGATTCTATTTCTGAAACTGGAATAGAAAAGCCAGCGGCATTCGCATGGCCTCCCCAACGATCAAATAAATGTCTAAATTCAAATAACGCTTTGTGCCAGTTAAAACCAAGAACAGAGCGTGCAGATGCATGCGCCGTTCCATCAGGTTGCAGAGAAAGAATGGCCGTGGGACGACTAAATTCTTGTGCCACTTTTGCAGCCACAATCCCAATAACACCTAAATGCCAATCGTTTCCATCAATAATCAATACCGAAGGAATATCATTTCCATAACGAGAATGAACCCAACGAATCGCCGCTTCAGATATTTCCGCTTCTTTTTTCTTGCGTAATACATTCCACTCTTTTAAAGAGGCAAGAAGCGAAGGGGCTCTCATTGGATCATCACATAAGAGCAAATGTAATGCAGCGTCAGCACATCCCATTCGTCCTGGGGCATTCAAAATAGGGGCTATACGGAACAAAACATCTTGCCCACCGATAAAAGAATGCATGTTTAAAACATCGCGGCATAATTCTTGAACGCCATACCAATCACTATGACACATTTTTTTAAGGCCAGAACGAGTAAGCATTTTATTTTCTTCTGTCAAAGGCACTAAATCAGCAAGCGTCCCTAAAGCCACTAAATCCAAAAACTTTTCAGCACTTGAAAGACCAAGTCTTGAGAACAAAGCACAGATTAACTTATAAGATAATCCCACGCCGCAAAGTTCTTCATTTTTATAGGAATCTTCTTCTCGATGTGGATCTAATAAAACATCACATGCAGGGAGCCCATCACCAGAAGGCTGATGATGATCGACTACCATCACTTGAAGTCCCTTTGATTTTGCATATTCAATTTCAGTAACGGCAGTGATCCCTGTATCTACGGTGATAATATTTTTCGCTCCCGCTTCAATCATCTCATCAATCGCCGACACTGATAATCCATATCCAGAGCTAAAACGATTTGGAAGACGCCATTCAGTAGCGATTCCTATTTCTTTTAAGCCTCTAGTTAAAAGAGCAACACTACTCAAACCGTCTAAATCATAATCACCAAAAATAAATATCTTTTCTTGGCGGTCACGAACAGCAAGAACCCAATCTACAGCTTCATTCATATCGAGCATGAGAAATGGATCTTGAATTCCATTCTTTTCGCCAAAAAGCATGTAATAGGCTTCCGCGACAGAAGTGCATCCTCTTTTCACTAAAAGCCGAGCGATAACATGAGGTACTTTTAATTCAGAGGTAATCGTAGAAGCGAGTAGTTCTTGCATATTACCTAAATCCATCAAAAAGTTTTATGGCTAACGACTGAAGGCAAACTAAAGCACTTGTTCTTCGAGTACCAATGCGATACATTGTTTCTTGAACTGATTGTAAAGCCACTGTATAGGCATTTAAATCAAGAGGGGTATTCTCTTTATCCTTAAATTGTCTCGTCGTTTCGGCTAAACGAAGTGGCGCTCCAGACATATCACGAACGATATCTGTAATCAAAAAGCTTAGCACTTCTAAAAATAAAATGGCAACCGCAGGGTCTTTTAATTCTTCGGAATCCAGATTAAAAAACAAATCCGAATAATTTCCAGAGATGGATGATTCTAAAAATTCTAAAGCTAAATCTTGTAATTCCGTCGCTTTAGAAGCATAATAAATCGCACGCCCCACAGATCCTTGAGACAAACCAAGAACATCATCTGAAATTGGAATATTCACATATTGAGAGGCTAAATCTCGCACTTCTTCAGAAGATAAAGGAGGCAAATGAATAGACAAGCAGCGCGAACGAATCGTTTGTAACAACTGCTCTTTTGAAGAAGTTGTCAAAATAAAATAAGTATTAGGAGGCACTTCTTCCAACGTCTTCAATAACGCATTGGAAGCAGACTCATTCATACGATCCGCTTCTGCAATAATCACACATCGCACACGATCATTTTTTAAGGAAAAGCGCCCAGTTAATGATCGTATTAAATCCACAGAGATTTCTGCTGCGGCAGACAAATAATCAATACTATAAGGGTTTTCGATGATTTTTTGAATGTACACCTGAGTAAATTCTTCCACCGTTTTAGCGGAACTCCCTTCAGAGACATCGGAAGCTTTTTTTGCTTTAGCTTCTTTACTTTCTAAAGGAATCACCCAATTTTCTACAGCACCAGAATTGACGCTCATCTTACAACCAAAACATTCCCCACAAGGTCGCTGTGAGGCATTCGTACAACAAAGAGCCTTTGATAATTCCATGGCCAATGCCTTTTTCCCAATCCCTGGAAGACCTTCAATTATAACCGCTTGAGGAAAGTGGTTTTCTTTTAAAGAAGCCCCTAAACGTATTCGCGTACGTTGTTGAGAAAGAGGACCTTTTAGCTCATATTCAATCATTTTTCATTCAACCATTGTAAAGGATCTATCGTTTGAGTACCTTGACTCACTTGAAAATACAATTTTATTCCATTCAAAGAGGCGAGATCTCCCACTTCCCCAATTTCTTCTCCATTTCGAACCGCATCCCCTTCTTGTACCCGAATGGAATTCAAATGCCCATAAACAGAGTAAAAACCGCCTTCATGTTCTATAATCACGGAAGGGCCGCGACCATCAATTTCAGCCGTCATCACAACTTTCCCTTTAGCAGCCGCTTTCACCTTTCCTCCACGTTGGCCTTTTATTTCAACACCTAAGTTTCTAGTCATGATATGAAGCACAGGATGCTCTTGCATGCCATAATTAGAAATAATAGGCCCATGCATAGGCATTGTTTTTGGCCCAACAATAGCCTTGTCTAAAACAACCGCAGGAGTTTCCTTTTTAACTTTTGGTTTTTCTTTCTGAACCTTTTTCGACTTCTTCTTTTTTTCTTCAGCTAAACGCTTCTTTGCCTCTGCTTCTTCTTTTTTTCGTTTCTGTTCTAATTTCTTGATTAATAAAATCATTGTCTTTTGGTTTCGTTCAAATTCTTCTAAAACCTTTTTCTGAAGATTTTTATCTCGCTTTAACATAAACAACATTTCACTCTGACGTTCAATCTGAATCACAAATCCTTTTTCTTCAGATGCTTTTTTGGATCGTAATACCTGTAAGTTTTTTAGATGTTCTGCTTCCATCGCCTTCTTTTCAGTACGTTCTTTTATGGACGCACTTAAATTTTCCACAAGCATTTTATCTTCCGAAAGAAGGCGCCTCACTAAATACAATTGCCTTTCAGGATTTTCTTTTTGACGAAGTAAACGATAGAGTTCCTCCCCTTCACTATGTCGTCCTTGAATATATAAGGTACGAATTCTTTTTTTCATAGCATCTTGTTGCTTAGATATTTTCTGATCTAGAGAATCTAATTCAAGAGATAAACGTTTGACAGCAGCGGCAACTAAAGATTCATTGGAAGCAAGCATCGATACATACTCTCTCGTTTGTGATAAATTTTGATCGAGTAGCGATAGTGTATTTAAAACACTTTTTTCTTCTGTTTCTAAGAGCATTAATTGCTCTCTCTTTTTTACTAAATCTTTTTCAAGTTGTTTTAGTGCTTTTTGCTGATTCCGAATTTGAGTATCTGTTTTCAAGGGAGCCGCGCTTCCTATACTCACCAAAGCACATAACAAAAAGCACAAGATTCTCATTCTTTCTCAAGTGCCTCCAGCACGGTCACTTAAAAGAAAGCGATGTACAGAACGCCAACTAAAATAAACAGATAAAAATGTGACTAATAAAACAACTAAGAATAGCATCCAGCCATAGCCGCTCAAATAAACGGCTGCAACTGGTAAAAGATTTTGTAACGAATTGAATAAGAAAATAAAGAAGAATACAGAAAGCAAACTACCGACTAAGCCCTGTATTAAACCTTCAAGGACAAAAGGGAACACAATGAAAAAAGAGCTGCCTCCAGCATACTTCATGTTTTCCACTAAAAGCTTCCTTGAAAATAAAGAAAGGCGTACTGAATTCCCTATAATTAAAGATAGGGTTGTTAAAAGTAAAAAGCTAATAGAGAAGGGCCAAAACAACAAAGAAAATTTCCAAGAAGAGATTCGTTCAACCCATTCTACTGGAGCCTGAACGGCATCAAAAAGAGACATACTATTAAGTTCAGCAGATAACGTGTTTAAATAATAAGGGGTCTTATAGCGATCCTGTAGAGTCAGTCTAAAAGAGGCTGGCAATGGGTTATCAGAAACTAAAGAAAGCATTTCCTCAGAGAAATGTTTTTTAAAATCTTCTAAAGCAGCAGATGCACTAACATATTCCACTGAGTCTACCCATTTTATCTTATAAAGATCAGACTTTATTGACGCCACAGAGTCTTCTGAAACAGAGTCTTTTAAAAACGCTTCCACTGTATACAGAGACTTTTCTACCGAAATCACGCGAAAAACGCCTAAAAGTGTGACCATACTTGCGGAAAGAAGCAAAGAGCAAAGGAAAATAGTCACCAAGGACGGCAAAATAACCGTCCGGTGCTGCTTTAAACTACGGAAAGATTCCGATATTAAATATCCTATTTGACTAAACACCGCTTGAATATAACTAAATTTTGAAAAACCAAATTGGCTATTTATGAAACATATCGGATTAAAGATCATTGCTTTTATTTGCGGAATCGCGTTATGGCTCTATGCCATTTCATTAAAAGACTATTCTATTGAAATTGAAGTTCCTCTTATTTTATCAAGACTTCCTGAAAATTTAGCCTTGGTTACAAAACCTCCAGAAACGATTGAAGTCCGTGTGGAAGGTAAGGCTTTTGAATTAATCCGATTGCGGACTCTGGACGCCAATGCCGCTTTTATCTCTTTAGATCTTCACAATGTACCTCTTGGACTTCAACGATTTGAAATTTCATCTAACCTCTTTAGTTCTCCAAATTTTCCAAACATTCGTTATTTAGGCCCAACGGAAACCTCATTCTTAGAATTAGATTTTGACACCAAAATATCTCATACGGTTCCTATTAAACTTGCTGTAGAAATACAACTAGATTCAGGCTTTATGTTAATGAAAGAGCCCACCCTTGAACCAAGTGAGCTCACCATACATGGGGCAAGAAAAGCACTCATGCGAGTCTTTGAAGTACAAACAGTAAAAGATCATTTAACAAAACTTCGAGAAAATCAATCCTTTACTTTACCTTTAAATCTTAGCCACATTCCTTCTAATATTGAAACAGCAAATACCTCTGTTCAATTAGATTTAGAAATTGAACCTGTCACGCGTATTAAAGTGAACAAAGTTCCTGTACAACTCATCGGTATGTACGATCGTACAAAATACAGTATTTCTCCTACCGAAGCTTCTGTGGAAATTACGGGAGGAAAGAAAATCTTAGATAGTTTAAACAATAAAGATATTGAATTAATCATTGAATTTAACCGCTTTGCTATTGAAGATGCGGATAGTTTATCTCCTACTGTTCGAATACTTAAGCCCATTCAAAGTACAAGAGTACAGCCCGAAAAATTTTATTTAAAAACAATAGCACCCGATACGACTGCTGCTTCAACAGGAAATACTCCATGATCTGGCTTGGTATAGAATCTAGCTGTGATGAAACTGCTTGTGCTGTATTAGAAGATAATCCAGTCCATATTTTATCAAATCCCCTTTATAGTCAAATAGAAGAACACAATCTCTATGGCGGCGTGGTCCCAGAAATTGCGGCACGCGCCCATCTTCAAAAAATCGCTGTCATTGTTCAAAAAGCGATTGAAGATGCAAAAATTTCACTCGCAGATATTGGCGCCATTGCTTTTACAGCTGGCCCTGGATTAATGGGGCCACTACTTGTAGGGGCAAGTTTTGCAAAAGGCCTCGCTAAAGACTTAGGAATTCCCGCCTATGGAGTCAATCATTTAGAAGGACATCTCAGCGCCGCTTGGTTAACTAACCCTAATCTAAAACCTCCTTTTTTAACTCTGACTGTATCTGGAGGGCATACTGAATTAGTTGTTGAAAATCCTAATTTTGAGTATACCCTGCTTGGACGAACTCGAGACGATGCCGCTGGAGAAGCCTTTGATAAATGCGGCAAATTATTAGGCCTCCCTTACCCTGCAGGAGCCTTAATTGGAAAGCTTGGAGCGAGTGGGAATAGAAAGTTTCATACCTTCCCAAGAGCTCTAAAACATGAGGATCACGGCGAGTTTTCTTTTAGTGGACTAAAGACCTCTGTTCTCCGTTATGTAGAAAACAACTCTCCTGAATTTATTCAAGAAAATATAAACGATATTTGTGCCTCTTTAGAAGAAGCGATTGTCGATATTTTAGTTTCCAAAACCATCTGGGCTTTAAAAAAGACTCAATTAAAAACGCTTATTGTTGGAGGTGGAGTTAGTGCCAATAATCACTTACGAGCTAAACTCAAAGCATATTGTGATCGAAAGCAAATCGATTTGTATTTTCCATCCCCACAACTCAGTACTGATAATGGAGCAATGATCGCTGCTGCAGCGATTCGACGTGCCAAGGAACACGCTCTTTTGAATATCTCGGAAGTAAAGCCTTGGATGCCTTTAGCCCCATAGTTTTTACAGAAAAAAAACACTATATTAGTAAAGCGAGTAAAATAAGAATTGTCTATAGGGAACCGTATTTTGCAAAAGAAGAAACCTCTTTTTTTTGATGTAACTGGAATGTCTTTCGTCATTCTCGTGATACTTCTTTTGTCTTCTTTTGTTTCTGCACAAGATACCACTCTCTATCAACCTCAAAAAAAAGAAACAAAGATTGAGATTCAAGACACCTCTAAAAGCAATAATATCATTTTAAATGTGGATATTTTTGGTGAGGCAGCTATTGGTTCATACTATGTGCTATGGAGCGAACTTGACCTTTCTGAAGAAATGAAAACGCTTCTCACAACAAGAGATTTTGCCCGAGATGAATTCTTTATGCAAAATATTGACCGCGAGCAATTTGAACAAGAACGTATGCTCCAACTTTTTGAAGATAAAAAGAAAGAATACTTCGCCATTTTCCCTGAAGAGGCCTTAAAAGCGCTCGAAGATGAAGAGCGAGATAAATAACATCTATGCCCTTTTTATTTGATCAAGACAAGCCTTTTTCTAGTTGGACTCTTCAAGGCTTATACGGTGCTCCGACTCTCCTTTTCGAAAACATCGAAAGCACCCATCTTTATCTCCACAATCATTTTAGAGAACTTTATCCAGGCACTCTTATTGTCGCAAACTCACAAACTGCTGGCCATGGCAGACACAATCGTCCTTGGGTATCTCCAGTCAACAAAAATTTATACTTCAATTTATTTATTCCTCTCGCAGGCATTCAAGAGTCTTATTTTTCGCAAATCACCCAAATAGCCGCTATCTCTCTAGCTCAAATTCTAAAAAATTATAACATCCAAGTCGCCGTTAAATGGCCAAATGACTTATTGTGGAATCGACAAAAAATCTGTGGCATTATTTCTGAACGGCTCATCTTTAATAAAGAATCTTTTCTCTCTTTAGGAATCGGATTAAACGTCAACACCGACCCTTCTGACCTTGAAAGCATTGGGCGCCCAGCAACGAGCTTGAAAATAATCACCCGAAAAACGATCAATCGTTCTTATTTACTTCAGTTGTTTATTTCTAAAATGGGATCCGCTCTCTTAAAGCTCAAAAAAGAAGGCTTTCTTCCTTGGAAAAACGAATGGCTTCAAATGGAAAACTTTCTTGGCAAAAAAGCTTGCGTCGTAGAGTTCGGAAACTCCATCTCAGGAACCATTTATAATATCAATGATGATGGAAGCCTTTTATTTCAAAAAGAAGATGGAGAAATCATCACAGTCTATGCTGGCGACTTAGAAATTTGAGATTTCAGTTTTAGATCAAGCATCATTTGATTCATAATCTCTTCTGGTTGATAAAGAGAAGCTTTTTCTAGTGCCGCTCGGCTCATTTCCCATGCCTTACCGTTTTTAAATACCTCTATAATTGCCTTTGCAAGCGACTCCTTATCCGCACCTAACACCCCATCTACCCCATTAGATATAATGTCTTTAGGCCCTTTACAATCATAAGCAGCAACAGGGAGTCCACAACTCATAGCTTCTGTAACAACACAGCCAAAAGTATCAAAGTAACTAGGCAATAAAAGCATATCAGCACCGCTATAAATCGAAGGCAAGTCCTGATGATCAACCCAACCTAAAAAAACAGCATCAGGCATTTCTTCTTTTAATTCTTTTTCGGCATTTCCTGTTCCAGCAATTTGAAGTATCGCTTTAGGAAACACTTCTTTTATATTTGAAAAAATTAATGGTAAATCAAATACTCCCTTTTCTTCACTTAATCGCCCCACATATAAAAAGACAGGAGATTCTTTATTCACTTCTTTTTTATTATCAAAAGGCTTAAAATGAGAACCATTCCAATGAGCTGTCTTAAAAATCTTTTCTGATGAAATCCCCATGGCAGGACTAGTGAGCCAATTTTTATGCTGCGAATTTAAGACAAAAATCCCATCAAACTGACTATAAAAAGCCCTACAAAAGCGCCGAATTCGATCTAAATTAGAAGGATCTAATTCTGTATTCGTTTTAATATAATCCATCCAATCGGTATGCATAAATAAATAGACGGGAACATTAAATGCTTTTTGAAGAAAGAGACCCACTCCTCCCATAAAAAACTCAGTACTCACCACAATTCGATCATACGCCCCTTCTTGAAAAATCCGATGGATATCCAAAAGATTCGGTACATTAAACTTAAAATCGCTAAATTGAGATAACGAAAAGCTTCCAAGAGATGGAACCACTTGTAAATGATCTTCAGGAGAAAGATCATTATTACAGACTAACAAATCGATTGGTAATTCCCGACGTCTAATCTCTTTTAACGTTTCTTGTAAAACACTGGCTACTCCATTTTTATCGAAAAGTGTATCTGTTAACCACAAGACTCTTTCTTCAGGACAATCGGCCCCTATTTTAGACGCAAAATTTTGAAGCGTTTCTCGATCATTATTCATAATACGAGTACTTGCAAAGCGAGCCCCCAAAAGAAGAGATGCTGCAAGTGTTGGAAATGAAAGCTGATCAAACCAGGCGTTCAAATTAAAAGACTTCATGTTTTTTGACGAATCTTCATGATGTATTAAGGAGCGCCAATGACTTGGTATTTCAAACTGCTTTACAAAAGAATCGACATCTAACGGAATCGTCCAATTCTCTTTTTCTTCTGCTTTTTTTTGCTTTTGAACACGTTTCACAATCAATCGATTCATTTTTAGAAACATTTGATCAATCGCCTGGATTATCTGTAAATGTTTCTCTTCTCCATCCAATTTATTTGCCTTTGCTATAGAAGTAATATCTTCTAATAAAGGACGGTAATCTTTACTCATCGATAAATTCATTAAAAGCGTTGGTTTATGGCCTAATAACGCTTCATGGAATACAGTCAAAAAACTTGTTGTGTATTTGTGTCGACGAATTTCTTGCATCACATTAGATACTAAAAAACATGCCATTTTATCTTTTAAAGTACCTCTATGAAGCATCATCCGAAGTAACCCAGGTTCATTCATATTTAATGCCACTTGGCAAAAATAATCCATAAATCCAATAGTCAACTTTTCATCTTCCACATAATCACCATAAGGCACACTCTGTCCAGAACGAATCACTTCTAGAGCTAATGCCGAGGGAGATTTTGACTTCATTCGACTAGCCAAATTAGGTACATATAAAAGGGATCCTGTTTGCCCAGCAAATAAAGAATAGTGATCATCAGAGCCCCCAAAAATGCGTTTTTGAAAGGGATTATCGCCATATTGATATGGATTAATATGATGCTTTTTACTAAGAAGAGTTAAATTCTCTTCATTCATTGATTGTACCCACTGGTATACTAATAAATTTTGATAAGAATCACGTTGTCCATTCAAAACCTCAAACCTTTCAAATAAAAGCGAAAGGCGTTCAAAAACTTCCATTGGAATTTTCTTAAACGAATGTTGTAAAAATAACGGATGAGCCAAAATAACAGGAATTTCATTTGCTGCACACCACTCTAAAAAAACATAACCATTACTTCTATTTCGTTCTAAAATCACTTCTTGAGATCTAGTAAATCCATAAGTTAAAACATGAACTGAGATATTCATATCTGGAAAAAATACCGTAAATTCTGCTCCTGGTAAAACATCTATCCCTCTTTCTAATAAATCCCAACAACTTCTTGCATTATTATGATTTGTAATCGTTAAAGCGTTAGTCTTTAATTTCAATTTGGAGATCAAATCATCCGTTGAAAGCCATGTTTCAGGTAAATGTAAAATTCTTCCCCACAGTTCATCAGGGACATCACTATTTTGATCATGACAATGAAGATCGATTCGTAAACAATCGTATGCTGGGAACTTCGTATCCCATGAGTGAACTATTTTTTTGAATTCATTTTTTATTTTATTTCTAAATGGAGTTGTATTATTCATATAACTCAAAATTAAGCAAAGCAATAAACTAAAAAAAGCCTTATTCAAAGGCCTTTTCTAAAACATTACACCAATTTATATCTGTTCTATACTTACTTTACGTGTATTTTACAACTCTATTCTTCTGGCTTTTTAAAATACATATTACCAGCTAAGCAAGCGGCAAGCACAACAACAAGCACTGTTAAAAGATTATCCACAAAGACATAGGCAGTACCCTCAAACATCTTTAATTCCAAAAGAATCACAAGAACTCCTGAGACTAAGCCAAAAAACATACTTGCTTTTTGAAAAACAGAACGTTTCTCTTGATTAGACCAAGCCATAAACAGTACCTCCCATGGTAATCCAAAGAATTAAACCAATCATCACAAGCACACTAATCAAAACATTCGCTAAAAAAAAGTCTCGATTCATGGCATCTAGATCATCAGTCTTTCTATATAGATGAATATATATAATAGAAGTTGTCATTAACAAGACCACGACCAACCAAACTATACCTAAACTATAATAAAACCCAAATGCAGCACAAACAAAAAGCATCATGATATGGCTCACAAGAGCAATTTTTAAAGCTTTCGTTCTACCAAACTTTGCTGGAACTGAGTGCAATCCCATATCTTTATCAATCTTTTCATCTTGTGTCGCGTAAATGATATCAAACCCACCCATCCATAGAGCAAGAATAATAGACATAAAAATCGGGAATAAAGAAAACTCTCCACGTACAGCAATCCATGCCCCTAAAGGGCTCATTCCTATAGCAAAGCCTAAATACCAATGGCATAAAAAAGAAAAGCGTTTCCAAAAAGAATAAGAAAGCAATAAAAGGAACACTGGCAAAGCAAAAGCAAAAGCCAAAAAATTCAAAAAATAAGCAAACGTAATAAACAAAACACCGTTTACAATTACAAAAGCAATGACACTCTTTTTCTTTATTTTACCTGCGGGCAAGTGCCTTGACGCCGTTCTTGGATTTTTTGCGTCAAAATCAGCATCCGCAAGCCTATTAAAAGACATCGCCCCATTACGGGCCGTGACCATACACCCCACAATCAACAAAACTATTTTTAGGATTTCTAAAAAGGACATCCCTTGAAATCCATTTGCAGCCACCCACATAGAAGCAAGCGCAAAAGGCATCGCAAACAAAGTATGGCTAAAACGGACTAAGTGCCCAAACTCTAATATTTTTTTAAGCATGATGCCCTTTCCAATCTGGTGATAATTCATGTTCGATTTTCAGGTGAGATAAAACTTTTGCAACAACGGTATCAACCAATTCTTCAATCGTCGTTGGATTTCTGTAAAAGGCAGGGCTCGCTGGAACAATAGAAGCTCTCGCCTGATATAACTTCATCATGTTTTCAAGATGAATAGCATTGTAAGGCATTTCTCTAGGTACAATCACTAAAGGACGATTTTCTTTTAAGCACACATCTGCGCTTCGTACTAATAAATTATCAGCGACACCAGTACTCACTTTTGCTAGAGTCCCCATCGAACAAGGTACAATAGCCATTCCATCATAAGAAGAACTGCCACTCGCTGCTTCTACAAAAAAATCATCTATATCAAAAACAGAATCACACCAATCATAAAGTTTTGATTGTTTTTCATAGTCAATCACGAGCTTTGCTGTTTGTGTTGGAATAAGGTGAACTTCGTGCCCTTTATTTTTTAAGTGCATCGCAAGCCTAGTGGCGTAAATACTTCCAGAAGCTCCTGTCACTCCAAGAATAATTCGTTTTTTCATAAGCTTTCTTCTTTCTTTTTCATCAACACTCGGTATGCGATCCCGAAATCACAAGCCTTCACTTCTTCTACTTCAAAGCCTTTCTGTTGAGCCAGCAGAACATAGTTTTCTATCGTCAAAAAGCCACGAACAGAACGAACCAAGTATTCATAAGCCTCTTTTTTTCCACTAAAGAAAGCACCCACAATTGGAATAAAAATTGGAGCCAAGACATTATAAAAGAAACGACTAAACCAATTGGAAGGGGCAAAAAATTCAAGCGTCACAAAATAGCCCCCTGGCTTTAAAATGCGTTTGACTTCATCTAAACCAAGAGAGGCGTCTGGTAAATTCCTCATCCCAAAACCATTAAGAATTACATCAAAAAGAGCTCCAGGGAAAGGTGTTTTTAGAGCGTCCATTTGCACTACAAAAGACTCTTTTGACTTCAGTACAGAACGGTAAAGCATTCCATAAGAAAAGTCTCCTATCACGCTGCATTTAGGTTTCTCTAGTTCTTGTGCATACGTTTTTGCAAAGTCTCCAGTACCACCACATAAATCAAGTAAATTTGCCGAAGGAGGCACCTTATTTCGAAGCATCCGACAACTAGCCTTACGCCAAGCCACATCTCTAAAAAGACTCAAAGCATGATTTAAAAAATCATACCGATGAGCAATACCATCAAACATTTTTCTTATCGGACTAACCATAACCCTAAAGATAAAAAGACAACGCCCGAGACGTTGCCTTTTTAAAATAAAATACTGTTTTTCTATTCAATAATAGATGAAAAAGAAATGCTACTTAAATGTGGCAATATAAGTAGCTCCTTCTGTTGGAGTGACTAAACGAGGATTCGCTGTGGAGCCATCTTCCCACTTCACAAAAGTTGCTCCTGCTTGAGTAGGAATAGCCGTTAATTGCATGTCTATCCCGCCAAAGAACGTTCCAGTATAATTTGTTTTTGTTGCATTTCTTGGTGGTAAAGTCATTCCTTCCATCAAAACAATTCCGCTTCCAGTGGACTGAATTGCAATGGTCACATCAGAAGATAAATCAAACTCAGAACGATATTCTTCCCATGCGCTCGTTTCTCTTTCCGCTCCAAAAGACTTTAGAGCAGAACCCGTATAAGAAACGCTATTTTTACGAGGCCAGCGTTCAATATCTCGGTCCATTTCTGCTTCTGGAATTTTTGAAACCATAGCATCAGTAATAGAATCGATTCGAGCGGAAGTTAAATAATTCTTCAGCATCACCGCAGAACGATGAATAAACATCCGCTTAAAATCTGGATTTTTGATTAACTTAATATAAAGCTGAGCAAAGCAACCTTTATCATTACATTTAGACTCATTTTGTCCGCCTTTTCTAATCCAGTCAAACATGTTAGTCCATGTTCCAAAGCCTGAAACAGCCCATTCAAAATTAAATCCATGATCCAAATCAAATACGACAAATTTCCAAGGATGCTCTGGAGCGGAACGCCATGCACGAACGTTATTATTTGGCCAATCTCCATTTCTATAAAAAATCTGAGCGGCCATATAATCAGCATAACTACCAACATCTACCATAGCTCGAATCGTTTCATAAGCAGTGCTTCCCGCTTCAGAGAAATCACTTGCATCTACAAAATCAAGCATCGCTACATACCCATCGATTGTTCCGCCATTGGCTGTTACCAAACGATTAGTATGTTTAATAGATTCCACCGTCGAGGCGTCTATGCCATAATTAGTTTCTACAAAGTGTTCATTTAAGCGTTCTCGTAAATCGTGAATTCCAAAGTACTCTCCATTATAGAATACAATCACTTGACGAGATCTTTGATAATCAACACCAGAGCCTTCAAGTAAAGCACCTCCCATTGCATCTTCCACAAAATCCCAATGGAAGCGATTACCATTATTCCTTAAGTTAAACGCCTTAAATTTTTTTGCATCTGGACGAGTTTCAAAAAGTGGGTATTCCAACCGACCATCTTGATACTGCTCACGCATAGAAATAGAAACAGACTTTTTATCATTATAACGACTCCAGCCGCCCATAATGGAAAGGCCTGCATTAATATTCCATGCTCTAGGAGTACCAACATTTGCAGATTCAAAAAATTCAACATGAACAGGAAGTTCTATATCTTTAAAATAATTTGCATCATAACAAGGTTCTGCACAACTAGCAATGCCTTGAGAATAATACCCATTAGCAGAATCAAACATATCATAAGGATCAACTGCAATCGAAAGAACAGGCATGCTCACGGTTTCGCTGATAAAGAACGTATTTGTTACAATTGTCTTTGTGAGTAAGCCATCTTTAAAGGCGCCACAACGAACAACAGTCGACTTTTCTAAAAATTGAGAACTTGAAAAAACAGGCGTGTTCTTATCTGGAACAGAACCGTCAAAAGTACAACGAACAGAAGCGCCATCTGTTGATGTAGGAGGATTTAATGTGATTGGCTCACTATAAAATCCTGCTTGACGATCTCCAAAAGTAACGGGATTGGTGACACCAGAATATGGATCTGACTCTGTATTCTTTTTTTCTGGAGTGGGTTTTGCAAAATACTTCCAACTACCACCATCTACACGGCCCCAGCTCACACCTGGTTCTAAAACAGGATATTTTACAGAATCTCGAATATTCCAATTGTAGTCTATTAGGTAAATAGAACCGCCATCTTTTTCTAACTTCCAATTCGTATGCGTCCGGAAATGCGTAGTGTCTGTATCTGTCCCCTCTTTAGCCACACGTAAATCAAGATTATCACAGAAAACCGTTCTAAATTGTTTTGGACCAATGACCTCATCTCCAAAAACCCATTTACGAGGTTCCACTAAGTTTTCGACAAGTGAATACCCATTCAAATTAGCCGTTTCAGACCCAGCATTATAAATTTCAACCCAACCAGGATCTGAACCTGTTTCATCCAACCAGATGTAATTAATTGGATTCACTTCTGTAATCAATAAAGAAGACTGGCCCACCCAAGTTACAGTTGAATCATTAGGGACAATGGAAGAAGAGGAAGTTCCAACACCAGTCGACGAAGACGAACCAACATTAGAAGAGCTTGATGTATTTACTATGCCTGAAGAAAGGGGCGCTCCAGAAGAGGCCCCATTAGATAAATTAGAACTACTAGAATCAATCTCTTCAGGTTTCTGTGGATCTTCTGAGCAGCCTAAAACGAATAAAATACAACCAGATACTAAAACTTTAATAAAAGAATTACAATGCAAAATAACCACCTATCGAAAGCTTTCTACACCCATATGCCAAAACCTTTCATTTCAAATCTATATGAAAAAATAATTTAAAATTAATACTTAACAGTAATATTCTGTTTACACCTTTTTTTTCTGTATTTTCTATCACTTTCCCTTGACACATTGAAAATTCTGTGTTAAATTTGGCATCTATCAACAGAATGGCTCTGTAGCTCAGTTGGTAGAGCAGCGGACTGAAAATCCGCGTGTCAGCGGTTCAATTCCGCTTGGAGCCACTCAACAAAAAAACTTCACTTTTAGTGAAGTTTTTTTGTTTTATGTCAAATTTTTGAAAAAACAGACTTATTAGCGGGTTTATTTATATTCGCTAATAAAATCATCCCAATGTAACAATAAAATATCAATCAACTCTTTTTGAAACTGATGATCTTTTTGTTTTATAAAAAAATCTTTCACCATTTCTTCTGACCAAGCTTCTTTATAACAACGAGCAGAACTCAATGCATCAAAAACATCAACTACCGCACAAATTCGGCTAGAAAGGGGGATATTCTCACCAGAAAGTCCTTTTGGATATCCAGAACCGTCCCAATGCTCATGATGACCTATAGCCATTTCTGCCGCTAATTGCAGCAATTTTCTTGAAGAACTCTTTAAAAGATGGTGGCCCATTACAGTATGAGTTTTCATCACCTCATATTCTTCAGGAGTAAATTTCCCTGTTTTTTGTAAAATCGCATCAGGAATTGCAACTTTTCCTAAATCATGCAACGGGGCAGCCAAACGAATTTGATTCGCTTCATATTCACTTAGCCCTAAATAACAAGCCATTTTATAACAAGAGGCGGCGACTCGCGTGACATGATCAGCCGTTTCCTTACTGCGATGTTCAGATACTTCTCCTAAAATATTGAGTATTTCAGCCTGTGTATCTTCTAATTCTTTCGTTAGCAAAGCAGATTCTAGCGTTTTTCCAGAATAAACAGCCGTTAAACTTAGATACTCCACATCTTTTGGAGAAAAGTAATAAGGAGGATTTTTTTTATTTATGGCTTGAAAAACACCTATAATAGCCCCCTCCGAATTTTTCAGAGGCACTGTAAGTACGGATTGAGTGTGGTAAGTTGTTTTTTGATCGCTTCTGGAATCGAACCTAGAATCTTTGTACGCATCCTTAATACAAAGGCTTTCTCCAGTTTTCACAGTATGCCCAACAAAGCCTAAATTCATGGGAATTCTAAGTTCATCTACCCCATGAGCCACCTTTGTCCACATTTCGCCCTTATTTTCATCAATAAGCCACAATGAGCAACGATCCGCTCCAACCAAAGAACGACCTAAATCGGCCATTAAAATCAAAAGACCGTCCATTTTACGTTCTTCTGCAATTTTTGGCATATAGGAGAACAATAAATTGAGGATTTCCTCTGTATTAGACTCATTCTTTGATTCATTCATAACTAAAATTTAAATATAAAGATTAAAAAAGGCATCCTGCTATTGACGAAATGACACTTCTTTTTTATCGTTGCTGCTATTCCGGAGGAATAGGCTAATTGGTAAGTCAGCGGTCTTGAAAACCGCCGCCGCAAGGCTTGGGGGTTCGAGTCCCTCTTCCTCCGCTACTTAATCCCACTCTACATCGTGGTCTGCCACCAAATCAAGCTTTGCAGACACTGGTTTTTCAAAAAGTAGCGTACATATTTTCACATCCAATTTATTTTCTTGTAATAGGGCATAAGAGCAAGCTTTTGTCGTTGCTCCTGTCGTATATACATCATCAATAATAATGCAAGTCGACCGTCCTTCTGGAATTTTTTTCTTCAACTCAAAAACACCTGCCACATTTCGTTTTCGTTCTTCAACAGATAATTTTGTTTGTGATTCACTAAAAGAACGTCGAACAACTCCATGAAAAACAACCCCTTCAAGGTGACTAGCGAGAGCAAAGGCTATTTTTTCCGTTTGGTTATACCCGCGCTCTCGATATCGAGAAGAACTAAGAGGAATAGGAATCAATAAAAATGGTTTCTTTAACAAGTCAAACCACATAAACACTTCTCGTCCTCGACAAGCCGCTGACTGTTTTACGAGATACGAAGCAAGCCCAGGCATATGATGATACTTTAACGCATGCACTAAACGACGAGTTAAAGAATTCATGGTATATAAACAAACTACATCTTCTTGAGGAAAGAATGGCTCTTTACCAAGAGAAATCAGTTCTTCTCGACAACTAGGACAAAGCCAAGGATCCAGCTTCTCTGTAAATAGGCCGCACCCTAAGCATGAGGAACCGAAAATAAAGTTTGAAATTCGACGAACCAACGGCATAAAAAACTCCTGAAAACGTTTTCTTATTTAAACGTTTTTTCAAGAGATTTTTTTAATAACGACCGCCCTGATAACGCATGTTTACTAAAAAACCAACTAAGACCATGCATGTTAAAGCAAAAGAGCCCCCATAAGAAAGAAAGGGCAAAGGTAAACCAGTGACAGGCATCAAACCAATAGTCATCGCGATATTTACTAGAATATGAAATAAAAAGATGGCACAAGCACACACCGTCATTAAATTGACAAAAGGATCTTCGTATATCTTACAGATAGTGAGTCCACGCCACAGAAATAAAAAGAATAAAGTCAAAACAAATACAGCTCCAAGAAAACCGAATTGTTCTCCTAATACGCTAAAAATAAAATCCGTATGCTCTTCTGGTAAGAACGATAAGTTCGTTTGAGATCCCTCACCAAAGCCCTTTCCAGTTAAACCGCCTGAACCAATAGCGGTCATAGATTGTAATACTTGATAGCCATCGCCTAAAGGGTCATTCATTGGATCTAAAAAAGTTTCTACACGTTTTTGCTGATGAGGTTTTAACACATTCCACACCATGGAACTCGCATATCCAGCAAAAATATTGATTAAAAAGAAAAAGGAAGTTAAAGCTTTGGGTAATCTTCTATAAAACAAAGCAAGAGCGACAAGACAGATTAATACACCCCAAAAAATCTGAGAATAGGCAAACTGAGAATGAGATAGAATCACTGAAAAAACAGGACTAATCAACAAAAACATATCCACAACAGTTAAGCCAGCCCAATAAAAGCCAACCAAAGTGATTGCTGTAAAAACAAGAGCTGTACTTAAATCAGGCTGTTGTAGTACCAAAATGAAAGGAACAATAAACAAAGCAAATGGAGCAAGAAAAGATTTCAAGCGAAAAAAGCTCACTGGATGCCTTGATAACCAATAAGAGAAAGCCATTAAATAAGCGATCTTAGCAAATTCAGAAGGTTGAATTTTAATAATACCTAGATCAATCCAACGACCAGCACCTTTAACTACATCTCCACCACCAAATAGCACAATAACTAACCCAATGAGAGATAAAAAATAAAAAGGGAGCGCTAACCGTTTCAAATAATCAATCCGAATAAATGCAAGGCCAGCAGCGATAAATGAGCCCACGATAAAATAAACAATCTGACGGAACCAAAAAGATTGATAAAATACTTCGTCTGGATTATACGTTGCGGAATAAACTAGTGTCACACCACAACACATCAAGGCTAAAACAAGAAGAATAAAAAACCAATCCACTTTCATGGTTTTATCTAAAAAACGCCGTCCCGTTCTCATGGACCCTCCTTTTTTAGGGTATCCCCATAAAAGAATTCTTGCATTATTTTTTGTGCGACAGGAGCAGCCATCGCACCACCACCACCAGCAGCCTCCATAATCACAGCAACCGCAATTTTAGGGTCATCTAAAGGAGCCACTGAGGCAAACCATGCATGCGTCTTTTCGCCCTTTTTCCACTCTCCAGAGCCTGTTTTTCCGCCCACACGAATATTTTTAACCGCACCTCGCTTTCCTGTACCTCCAATATGATTCACCACGGAGTCCATCGCATCTAAAAGCACTTGGTGCGTCTCAGGCTTCATCACCCCTTCTCTGATTTTTACAGGCTCCTGGCGTCTAACTAAAGCTCCATCTATAGAACGGATTTCCTTCATAAAATGAGGCCTAAAAACGCCCTCATTTCTTGCAAGAGAGCCAATAAATACAGCCTGCTGTAAAGGAGTGACTAATTGCCCCTGGCCAATCGCTAAATTCAAAATCAAACCACGTGCCCACCGCCAGCCATTTCTTTTATTCCTTTTATTAAAACTAATCGAATCAGGCAACCATCCAGAACGTTCTCCAGGAATATCAATGCCTAATAAATCAGAACCTAAGCCAAAACGCTCTCCAAATTCATTAATCCGAGGCATATCTATTAATAAACCAGCTTGATAAAAATAAACATCACACGAAAGCCTTAGTGCATGAATTAAATTCAAATTACCATGAGATGACCAGCACTTTTGATAACGATTTCCAAATTGAAAACCACCCGTACAAGCCTTTTGAAAATGAGTATTCCGTCCTATCAATCCATGTTCAAGCCCAGCGCCAGCCGTCACGAGCTTAAAAACAGAAGCTGGCGGATACGCTCCAGCAATAGCTCTATTAGTCAAAGGGCGTGTCGAATCTAAAGCAACTTCAGCCCAACCTCTATTTCTTTCTCGTCTTTTTAGAGAAAAAATATTTGGATCCAAACGAGGAGAACTTACCATCGCAAGAATTTCTCCTGTACGTGGATCTATAGCAACAACGGCTCCACGAACACTATCGGGAAAAGCCTCCTCTGCGACCCTTTGCAAATCAAGATCAATCGTTGTCACCAAATGCATTCCAGGGACAGGTTCTTGACTACCCATGCCTTCGATAACACCAACTTCACGGCCAGAAGCGTTTACTTCAATAATTTTAACTCCATTAACACCTCTAAATTCTCGATCATATTGCAACTCAAGACCTTTTTGGCCAATCCGATCGCCTAAGGAATAATCCTTAAACTCTTCTTGTTTCAATTGTTCTTCGGAAATTTCTCCTGTATAACCCAAGAAATGAGCAGCTAAAGTACCATATGGGTATTCTCGTCTTGATTCAATTAAAGTAACCACGCCAGGTAAATCGCCTGAATGTTCTTCGATCAAGGCCACTTCTTCAGGAGTCGCATCTTCTAAAATCCGAATAGGACGATTTTTTATCCAAACCGTTCTTTGAAACGCAGTATCTAGAGAAGCAGAATCAAATAACTGCACCCCATTTAAATCTCGAATTTCTAATAAGCGACGGAAAATAGAATCTTTTTCACTTTTTTTTCTTGGCAAAGAAAGTGATTGCAACGCAATCTGATAAGAGGGTCTATTACGTACTAAAATACGTCCTTTTCGATCATAAATAAAGCCTCGTTCTGCAGTAAGAACCACTCGTCTTAAGCGATTATTTTCTGATCGTTCTAAATTTTCTTCGTAGTGCAAATATTGTAAGTAAAAAAGTCTAGAAATGATAATTGTGAAAAAGAAGAAAATTAAAGCTAAAAGTACAAGGACTTTTAAATTTCTATTCTGTAGTTCTTCATTTCCAAAACTCGCATTATACATGTTTATTTTTCAAATTCCCTTCAAAAAGAAATTTAAAGGCGACGCCACCACAAACCATAGTGTATAAGCTCTCTGGAAGTGTTTGAGTCAAGAGTAAATTAAAAACAATACCTCTTTCAAATCCTACAGCAAGATAATAAACAATATCGCAAATGAAAAAACCTAAACCCAAGACACCTATTTTCATACCCAAATTTAAGGTTAAAAAACGTTCTTCTAATTGACCAACAGCAAAACCAAGTACAACCATAGAAATCGTATGTGCACCCAACCATTCTACAGGAGCGTAAACATCTAAAGCAAAACCAGCAAAGAAACCCCACAAGGCTCCAACAACAGGGCCTCGACGCAAAGCAATCAGAACAATAAAAATGATTATAAAATCAGGTCCAATATCAAAAATGCGGATCCATTTAGAAACTGTCGTCTGCATCACTACAGCAACTAAAAATAAAAGAGGGAAGCGAATCCATAGCCAAATCATTTTAACATCTCCCGAACAATCCAATCGGGTTCTTTTTGCATTACAAAAACTTCTTCTAATAGCGAAAATTCTTGGAACGGCAAAATATCCATATAACGCATCACCTCTAAATCCGACTTATGAATATCATCCACAACTCCCACCTCTATTCCTTTTGGGAAAATACCCCCTAAGCCAGAGGTAATCAGAGTATCTCCTGTTTTTACACCTGCATTGGTAGGGATCATTGCGGAAAGATTACGTCCCTTCACCGATTCCAAAAAGCCTATGACTCTTGTTCTTTTTTCCATTACAGAAAGTTTTAGATTAGGATCAACAAGAAGTTGAACAGAGGCATGATTCCATTCCACCTTTGATATTTTCCCAACAAGTCCACGCATTGAAAAAACAGGCATTTCTTCTTTTAGCCCGTGATTTTTTCCACGATTAATAATAAACGTTGTTAAAAAACGGCCAGGATTTCGTCCAACCACGCGAGCCGTTACAATAGGATAATCCCATTGATTTTCGAAACGAACTAGTTTATGAAGACGAGAAAGCTCTTGTAGCCCTTCTTTTGCACGAAACAATTCGACACGAAGTTTCGCATTTTCTCTTTTCAATTGTTCATTCTCAATAGACTTCCCATAAAAGTCATCTATAGAAGAAACCACTGACTGAACAGGATAAAATATCGTACTAAGAGCAGTTGTTACAATACTGTTTTTTACCATCACATCTGCTTTACGAATAATAACAGCTAGGAACAGCAAAAAAATAAAAACAACTAATCCATGACCTATGGATGCAATTGCCTTTAAAAAACGGGTAATCTTAAACATTTACAACCCGTATTCCAGTTAATTAATTCGAAGAAGCGATTAAAACAGGGCGATACTTATCAAGGTCTTCTAGAACTCGAGCAGCCCCTTTACAAACGCAAGTTAATGCTTCATCAATCACATTCACAGCTAAGCCAGTCTCTTGACGAATACGAGCATCTAAACCACGTAGTTGAGAGCCACCACCAGTCATGATAATACCTTTATCTAAAATATCTGCGGATAATTCAGGAGGCGTAATACTTAAGGCTTGTTTAACGGCTTCAATAATTGCTGTCACAGGTTCATTCAAAGCATCACGAATTTCCTCACTAGAGATAACCATCGTACGAGGAACTCCAGCAATAAAATCATGACCTTTCACTTCCATTGTCAATTCTTTTTCGAGAGGGAAAGCAGAACCAATTTGTGTTTTAATTAACTCTGCGGTACTTTCACCCACACACAAATTATACATGCTTTTAAGATAGCGAATTACAGACTCATCCATTTCATCGCCACCAACGCGAACAGAAGCGTTACATACAGTACCATTAAGAGCGATCACAGCAATATCAGAAGTACCACCACCAATATCAACAATCATATTTCCAATTGGATCTTCTACAGGAATTCCCATTCCGATAGCTGCAGCCATTGGTTCATGAAGCAAATGAACTTCTTTTGCTCCAGCCATTTTTGCAGCATCAATTACTGCTCTTTTTTCCACTTCAGTTATACCAGATGGAACACCAATGACAACTCGAGGTTTAACTAAAAATAGAGGATACTTCTGAACTCGTTTGATAAAGGTTTGCAAAAGAACTTCTACTAGTTCAAATTCAGCAATAACACCATCTCTCATTGGTCTAACAGCTCTACTCTCTCCTGGAGTACGGCCTAACATTTTTTTTGCTTCAAAACCAATCGCAGAAACACGATTGTTTTTACTATCTACAGCTATAACCGTAGGCTCGTTAATTACAATGCCTTGGCCAGCAACATGCACTAGCGTATTTGCTGTGCCTAAATCAATACCAATATCACAAGAAAATAAACCAAACAAAGTAAAGCCCTCGAATAGAATTTGAAATAAAAATATAGCTTAAAAATAAACCAATCTACCCTTACTTAGAAAAATCAGACCCAAAAAAGAACTTTTTATAATATCGATCCCATTTCCGATAATGTGCATCATAACGATACTTTCGTTTTTGATAAAGTTTGATCTTCTTATAAATAAAAAAATCAACCTCTGCATAAGCTGAGAATATCTCAGCACTAGCCCCTTCAAAGAGACGAAAATCTTTAACCACATAATAAGGTGTATCTAACAGATCTTCTTTTGTTCCATTCGCTTTTAAAAGCTCAGCAACCATAAATTTCAAGTCTTCTTGAAGATACGGATGTAATTTTGATTCAATACGTTCTGGAGCCTCAGAACAGCCAAAGAAAAAAACACTTAAGATAATAAAAATGATTTTTTGCATAAAAGAATTCAAGAAGACAATTAACCTTATACTTAATTAAGAATATTAAGAATATAAAAAAAAGGTCTCTCAAAAGGAGACCTTTTTATAAATAGATTCGCTTTACGAGTTAGAAAGAATAAGATGCTGAAATGCGAGAGAAGAAACGACCTTCACCTTGAAAAGGATTACGATACAATAAATCTTCGGCAACAGTAACATCAATCTTTAACTTTTCTTCAATATTAATGCCAAAGCCAAAACCAACGTGGTCATCTGAGGAACCGTCTGCTAATGGATTTGTACTAAAGAAGTTTCCATTTTCAAGACATACACCAGACTTGCCAACATTGCGAGGATCTTGATCACAAGAGGTATAAAGAATAGATTTCTTACCGCCTACGCGAATAACAAACCAATCGTACCAGATGTTCCTTTCAATACCAAAGCTAATTTGCCCACCAACGTCTTGTCTTTTATCCCACATAAGTTCATCAGAATATTGAGAATTATAGGTGGATTCTTTTGTTGTATAATCGAATTCCCAATCATGAGCTTTCAACTGATTCCATACAAAATCAGCACCAAGCCAGAAGAAGCCTCTATCTAAAGCAACATTAATGCCTAAACCAGCTTGAGCATGAATATTACGAATCCCTGGAGACTGTATAAAACTACCAGAAGCAGCAGGAACTAATTCACCATCAATTGCTTCTAGAGTAAAGAAGGCACGGGCTTTTCCTAAATAAGAGAAGTCTCCGTCGTCAAAAAAGCCTTTGTGTTCAGGGCCATATTGAATGCGAGCTAAACCGAAAGAAGCCTCGAAATCAATAGAGTTACGGAACTGCCAGTTAATACCAGCATCAACACGAACTACAGAAGCATAAGCATCTTTATCTACTTGATAAACACCGCTTGGTGTTTCATATCCGCCGTCTTGATGAGCTATATAAATATGAAGACCAATAGCATTTCCATTAGAAAAAGTACCGCCCAAGAAGCCATCAAAATTTGTTACTGTATTTGGAAGATCTATCGTATCACGAACATTATCTCCAACAAAACGAGTAGGTAAATACTTTGTTAATTCAGTATCAAGTCTTCCAAATAACCCACCTATAGAAATGCGAGCATCTGGAGAACTACTTGCCCCAAGAGGAACAGCAAAAATTCCACCAAATGTAGGCGTTTTTGGATCTAGATTTGTACCAGCAGGCACATCATCAGTATAATTACCAAACTCTCCAATTAAATAATTAGGATAAAAATTTATGTTGGCTGGGTTATCAAAAATACTAACATCATCCATAATGTAAGTCGTATTTTTGCCCATCGATTCAACTCTTGCAAAAGTGGCAAAGGCAGAACCGACTCCGATCACACCAAAAGCCACACCAGCGACAACTGCAGATCTGAAATTCATTGAAAACTCCTGTAAAAATCTTATTTAAACTTACTTTTATAAATGAAGTTTAGCAACATAAAAATAAAAAAAACGAGGCTGAAAACTATGTTTCAACCTCGTTCTTCTAAAACAACTCAATTATTCAGAGAATGTGAATGGAATTGTAACTGTAGTGTTACCAGACTTCACTTTACTGAATGTCCAGCGACTAACTGCACTCTTCACATCATTATCAAACTCACTGAAACCAGTAGTCGAAGATGCAATAGAAATGCTAATCACTTGTCCACCAGGAGCAATTGTAAAGCGTAGAGTTACCTTACCAGCAAAACCAGGCTTTTTCTTCAAGCTCTTGTTATAGATATGACGTAGACCTGGAGTACGCTGACGAACCACTTTCATGATATCTGCAGCACTACGAGAACCACCGCCAGCACCCATATCTATATCACGTTCTGATGGAGTCTTGATAGAACCTCTCGCCTTAGTAGCAATACCACCGCCACCACCGCCGAGAAGACCTGCTAGACCATCACCAATACCACCGGAACCACCTTCAGCATAACCTTCATTGAAGCCACCGTCTGCTTTACCGCGACGACCGCCCAAAACGGTTTTTCCTGAAGTTTGAAGACCAGCGACATCTTTTAACACTTTATCGATATCTTTGGTGAACTTTTGGTTTTTCATCAAATCATAAGCACCGTAATTAGACTTGTTAGTCTGTGCTGTTAATAGTTTCAATACACCACGAGTTTGAGGAGCATTTGGCTGCCCTTTACCGCGTGGTTTACCGCCACCACCAGCTTTTTTACGAGGCTTTTTCTGTTCTTTTTTCTTTTCTTCCTTCTTTTCTTCCTTCTTTTCTTCAATTTTCATTGAAGCAGAAAGATCTGCAGCAGCTGCTTCTTCGAAGATAACTTCCTCAACAACTGCTTCATACATAGAAGCCCAAAAAGAAAACGCTAAAGCGCAAGCAACAGCTATACCTGTAATACTAAATAGTTTCTTATCCGACTCAGGCATTAGAGAAGCTACTAAAGGATCTACAGGAATCTTTTTCTTAGCCATAATTATTCCTCCCCACCGTTTTTCATACTAACGGCAAACGCAATATTGGTATAACCTGAAAAGCCACAAGTGGCCATCACTTTATACATAGCATCATAAGGGATGTTTTTGTCAATCTGAACGATGATGTTTCCAGGTTCATCTGCTGGTAAACCCATCTTCAGAGCGTGCTCTTGTTCTGTTTGACGACGTTCTTTAAGAACAGAATCAACAGACGCAATTAAAAGATCTTCTTGTTTAAGAACCTCTTCAGTAGTAATAACTTTACCATTATCAACGAGAACATAATTGTTATCGACAATAACCGTTAAAGATACCTCTTTAGGTTGTACTCTAGAAGTAGAAACAGGAAGAACTAAGTTTTCAGCTTGAGTCACCAATTGGCCTTCAGCATCAATGTTTTTAATCATGAACACGAGAATAATAGTCATCATGTCCATCATTGATGTTAAAGAAAAAGGGACGTCTTCGCCATATTTACGAGGTTTCCTAGCCATAACTAACCTCCCAGCTTTGCAAGGTTAACTTTAGTAAAACCAGCTGCTTTCGCTCTGTCCATAAGACTAATGACTTTGTCAAATTGAGTATCATCATTAGCTACAATAATAATATTATCAGCATCATCTAAATCGATAAATTGCGTATGGATAGCAATTAAATCCTTCGCAACTAAATCGTAAGCAGATAAAGGATAAATAATATTCTTTTGTGCATTTTCTGGTTTTAACTTACGTGCAGAGTTTTCGGCAAGAGTCGCTACAGCTACACCAGCGCCTGGTTTTTTCAAAGAAGGCGGTGGAGTTAAACCCATAGTGCCTTCACCAGTAACAGCAAGGAACGAATTGTTTCCGTCGACAAAGACACTATCAGGTACATTTTCACCTTGAGAAGAATATACTGCCCATATTACACGACCAGGATCTTCTTCAGAAGTTTTTTCTAGTGCCCAAAGCTCAATGGATTCAATTTCGTAAATATACTTTTCTGAATCCATTTCCTTGCCATCTTTACACTTAGGCCCCTTACCAGCAGCAACAGATGCTTTTACATCTTCAGTAGAATATGTAATCAATTGTGCGTCAGA
>Ga0209510_1001042_pt1 | contig 33330 bp, 44 predicted proteins | sample BiotimSIPDNA_FD_185749 | JGI IMG/M metagenome (GOLD analysis project Ga0209510, IMG submission 185749) | Anaerobic biogas reactor microbial communites from Washington, USA - Biogas_R1 time_0 SIP DNA (SPAdes) (version 2) | ecosystem: Engineered > Bioreactor > Anaerobic > Unclassified | place...
TTTGGTGGGTAAAAAGTTTTCAGGTGTGGACTATTTTTTTCTTGAGCGCCTTGAAAGACAGTTTGTGATTCCAGTTACAACTCAATTTACAAGCAAATTGAACCAAATAGATGACCGCAATCTTAATATACTATTACGTCGAGCCGAAGGTTTAACATATGAAGAAATTGGTTCCGAGTTTTCCCCGACTCTTACTCGAGAACGAGTTCGCCAAATCCTGCAAGATCAATATACTAAGCTTAAAGTACTCGCAGATTTTACAGCAGGTATTATGTTTTCAATACACGGTGTTATGTTCGAATATGCTGATTTAGTGGATTTCATTAATCCAAAAGAAGCATCAATATGCAAACTTGTTTTAAAAGAATCAAAAAACAATTATGTACACTATTTAAAATATTCGGATAAATTCGTTAAACATGCAGAAAGTGGTATAGAAGTTGAAAATAGGCTTTCACACTTTGCAACTGAGGTTATTGGTGATGGAATTAACTATTATGATAATCTTGAAGCAATCGAGAAAGAATTAGAATTTCGAAATCTTTCCTTCTTGGATCCCCTGGAAGATGTTCTCGATTACCTTTATTTTGAAGGTTATCGATTGTTTGGCAATTATTTAAACAAAGGCACAAGAAAATATCCGCTTCTATGTTTCGAAATCATTAGAAAATATTTCGAGTCTGGTATCAAGCTTGGTAATGAAGATGATATCGAGGACTTAAAGCGTCTTAGGAGTCTTTTTGTTGAACATTATCCTGGCTTTCCGTTACCAGAAAAAAACCGAGCTTTAACAGCTGCTCTAACAAGGAGCGGATCTCCTCTAATCCTATGCGATAGAGGTAAGTACTGTCTTATTGAGAAAGTCGCATATAACATGAATATGTTTAATGAAATTTATTATTATATAATTGATAGCCCGGGTTCTTCATTCCATTACTTCGAATTGTTTAATGAATTTAAGGGGCGCTTATTGGCAGAATCAGATATTGACAACCAGTATTTTCTACATGGGATGTTAAAGTACTTATATCAGGATGAATTCGACTTTAAAAGCAAAGACAAATTTGCGAAGAAAGGCGCCTTATTAAAAAACATTGATACAATGATTAATGATATTCTGTTAAATGCAAGAGGACCTGTATCAAAAGATGAAATTAAACAAAAGATTTCTGGTATCAAAGACTACAGTATCGAGCAATCAGTTGATAGAAAACCGGAGTTAATCAGATGGGATGTAAATAAATTTCTGCATATTAACAACCTAACAGTTTTACCTTATGACCAGGCAAACATCTTAAATACGATTAATCAGCTTACAGCACAAAATTCTGGTTACACCAGTGACAGGCTTTTACTTACAACTATAGAAAAGGAATTCCCTAGCTTGGCAATAAAATATGGAATAGAAAACGCTAATATCCTTTTTAACATTTCAGCCTTTTTGTTTTCTAGTGAATTTAGATTTAGTCGACCTCACATAATAACCAATGATTTTCCAATTAGAATTGTTTCTTCTACTAATATCGTTAAAGCTCTTCTGCACAGCAAAGAAAAGCTTTCTTATAAAGAGTTCACCAATTTAGCGGATGAATTTCAATGGGCACAAGGGTCTCGCGCTTCAATATTTTTAGCTATTGAAAAAGATTACATACGAATCTCAGAAGATGAATATATTCAAAAGCATTCCTTTTATGTTTCAAACATTTTTCTCGAATCGGTCTCAAAAAACCTGGATCATCTTGTCAATAAGACAGGATACTATGCAATGCATGCCTGGATTGATTTCGAGAGTTTTCCATCATCGGAAATTGAGTGGAATGTCTATTTCTTAGAATCATTAATCAATGAATTTATTAAAGATTATAGAATCCTTTATCCTCAAAGCAGAAATAGATTAATTCAACGTGGCATATTAGTTCCGGCAATGTCCCCATTTCAAACCTTTGAAGATTTAGTGAAATCTACGTTCATCGGCACTGGATTAAATCATTACACCGTATCAAAGCTCTCAGAAAAACTGCGATTGGCCGGTTTGACAAACACATATTCAATCCCAGTTGAATTATATAGTTGCGATTGGCTGAGATATGATAAAAACGCAGAGACATTCAACGTCATCACTAATTAATCAATATCGAGTATTGATTCGATTCTAAGCTAAGTCTTTTTTAATTCACAGCTAATTGTTACACTAAAAAGCCCTTCAAGACAGAAGGGCTTTAAGCTTCCTCCGGTAGAGGAGTGCTAAATTTGAAGTTGGTGGTTTAGTAAAAAATGTCGCGGTCCATAGTTTTGGCAGCGAGTTCTTGCCAACCCTGAGGTTCGCAACCGTCTTTCAATCGAGCCTCAACAATATGAAGATTAAAACATCCGGTATTACTGATTATAAAAAACCAATAATTCTCACAAAGAATTCGTTAACCATCATTCATCCATAATCTAGTTAACTCCTTATGTTAGAATAGGCGAATGGATCGAAAATTGTTTAACACCCCCCTGATTGGCAAGGTATGACCATGCCGGCTTTACAAATTATCAACCTCAGCAAAAAGTTCAAGGATTTCCAGGCTCTCTTTCCATTTGATCTGAGCCAGGAAGCCGGTGAAATGGTTGTTTTGCAGGGTCACAACGGCTCCGGGAAAACAACCCTGCTCAACTGCATCAGCAATCTCATCCCACCCACCACCGGTGAAGTCAAAGTAGCTGGTTTTGACATGCAGTTACAAGAGCGTGAGGCTCGCAAACACCTTGCTTTTGTTCCCGATGTGCCTCGATTTTTCCTTGAGCTGACTGCATGGGAACACCTGCGTTTCATCGCTGCAGCCAACGAATCGCTGGAAGGTTTCGAACAACGGGCAGAAAAATTGCTCCGTGATTTCAACCTCTGGCATGTGCGTGATCACTTTCCTCACCGTTTTTCCCGCGGTATGCGCCTGAAATTAGGTCTTTTGCTCGGTCTGATCCGCCCTTCGAGCGTTTTAATGCTCGATGAACCAACCTCAGCCCTCGATCAGCAGGGAACCCGCTTGCTGATCGAGGAACTGGAGCGGCACAAAGCCCAGGGCAGTGCCATTTTGCTCAGCTCGCATGACCCTGCCCTTGCAGATCGTCTGGCAGACCGCAAGATCATCTTGTCTGAGGGTCACGTCCGTTTCGAACCGGATGCAAACAGGCAGCTATGAGTAAGCAAGCCAGACAGGCGATCAATTTCCTCCGCGGCAGGCAGGAATATACAGACCTGCGCTACTGGCTCTCACTGGTTAACTACGACCCCGAAGAACGCTCCTTCTCCAACCAAATCTATCTGGTCTATTTGATTATTTTTTTCACTTTTTGGTTTTTCATTGTCTTGGTTTATGCTGCAACCTCTTTGTTGAATTTTTTACCCCTGTTTGGCCCAATCCCAGCAGACACACTGCTGGCTGCCCTTCTTCTGATCTCATTTTTGTTGTTCACACTAAACACTTTGTATTCATCAAGCATTCGTTCCCCCTTGATTTTCACTGACGAACAGCGCTATTTGCTCTGCCAACAACCTGTTCCTCCCCGTTCCCTTGTTTTCCGCTGGATTGTTTCCCCCTGGTTACAAAATTTATTGCTTTTTGTTCTGATCTGCCTGATGCTTGGCTTCACGTTCGGTGAGTTAACTTTTCCACCCGAGGAAATCAGCCGATACTTCTTTGTTTACGTCTGGTATGGTTTGCGGGTTGTTTTCCTCGCCGCACCCTTCCATTTGAGCGCTTTTATCTCCTCGTGGGCTGCTGGTATCTACGCATTGAACCGACGTGGCAGACTTTCCGCCTATTTTCCTTCGGTCATCTTCGCAAGCATCCTTATTCTGGCAGTTGTCTCCTTTATTGCTCCGGCTCTTTTCGGGTTCAGCCTGCCCGTTTTGCGGTTTGTTGAATCAATATTGAGTAACATCCTTTTATCATTTTTCGGGACTGGCAGTTTTAGTTTCGCAATGACGCTTTCAATCGGCTTTGGTTTTGTTATCATTGCCGTGGCTCTGCTCCGGTTGGTATCCGGGAATTTCAGCCCATCCAAAGCTGCCAGCGAGACTGAAGCAGCAGCATTAATCGCTGCCTATAGTAAATATGGACAACTCGACGCCATAAAAGCCCTGAAGAAGAAAAATCGTCTCGGTCTTGCAGGGAGGAGTCTCTTTTCTCCCAGCTGGCAAAACGAAAAAGCTTTCATCTGGAAAGCGTCTCTGATGACCCGGCGTAATTTCGGATTTGATGATTTCTGGAACTACCTGGTTTCTTTTCTGTTGATGCTTTCTTTTAGTTTTGCCGGAAACACACCACTTGCCTGGTTGGGTCTGGCAAGCTGGATCTGGTTACTCAGCCGCACCTCAACTGATCTCTTCAAACAGGATCTCTCGCTTTGGCAGATTACCCGCCAGGTCCCGGTCCCCATGAAAAAATGGGGCGCGATCGACTTGCTTTTTCCAGCTCTTCCGCATATGACGGCGGTATTGTTGGGGTTGTGTGCTGGAATGCTGCTCTTCAAATCCGGTTCGTGGCAGTTCATCCCGGTGTTGCTGCTGGGGCTCACAAGCGCTCAATTACAGCTGGGTCAGGACCTGCTCAGAAAAAATCAGGTTGAATTAGTTGCAGCCGGGAGCGTGCAGGGATTTGGGCTGCGCGGTTTACTGATGGGCATTTTATGCCTGGTCTTGCCCCTGGTTGCCCTGTTGATAGAGGTTGAGATATTCAACCTCGTTCTCGGCACGCTGACAGCCTTGCTGCTAACATGGATAAGTTGGAGAGGGTTTCAACGCCAGGTCGAACGCTTCTCAGCTGAGAGCAAGGATTCTTTGTTCCGAATATAAAAAATTAAAGCTGCCTTGCGCGTTCCTGCAGTTCAATCTCTTCAGCGGTTTCCGCCTCGATCGTGATTCCATGTGCTCTTGATTTACCCTCGTCATCAACGTAAATAAAAGTGATAAAGCCATCAACAGTTTGTTCGCCCCTGGTGGTCGCTCTGATATAAGCGATCAGGCGGGAGCGTCCTGTCAACACAATTTTGGAATCATATCTGACCACTTCTCCTGGCTGAACCGGGCGGGTGAAGGTCATTCCATGAATTTTCAGACACAATACATATCGGGGAGGAACCAGGTTTGACGCTGCGATAAAACCAGCTTCCACCAACCATTCAGCTCCCCTCCCGGCATAGAGCGTATGATGATGGTTCAGGTCTTCACCTTTCACCAGGTGATGTATCGTTAACGTTTGCATTTTCATATCCACCTCACGGAAGTATTAATTTCAGGTTATCAAAAGCCACTTTTATGCCAGGCAGGTCAAAAGTTCCTGCCATCATACCAATGTTACCAGGTCTGTAGTCCGGGTCGACAGCGCTCGCGAGCACCTTTCCATTCAAAGCGAGGACGAGCTGATCAACTCCACAGAGTGCACCAAGGCGCATTCTGCCCCCGGCTGCCACCTCCTGGGAATAGGTCCATTCAACTAAAAATGTTACTTCTTCACCAGCTTGTTTCCAGATTGAATAATAACCATCCTCGCTGATTTCAAGGACGTAAAAAATTTTATCTCCATCATAACCACAGACAAAGCCAAAATCGCCATCTCCAGCCGGTTGAACAACTCGCACATCTGCTTCAATCATGATAGGGTGATAAGCAAATTCCCGGTCTGCAAAAAGGAAATACATAGAGTCTGTTACTTTAAGGGAATATTCACCATTTTCATAATCTGCATATCCATGGTCTGCTTCAACCCGATCCCAGCCGCTTGAAGGGTCTGAAAAATCATCTTCGAGGATCACCTGCCCTGCTGCATCAAAGGTTTCTTCGCTGGCAATACCTGCCTGGATCGCTACTTCACCCTTGCGGGAAGCTTCGATGATGTCCATTGCCAGGTTGATGGGTCTCAGAGCGTTGATAAAACCACCGGTCGGGACACAACTGTCCTGATGGTCGATATAACCATCACGATTTGTATCAATCAGCGCCCGGCAGTCAACAACATCAACATCCAGGTCGCCTGAACCAATCGCAGTAGGCACACCAACCAGCTCACCCTGTTCATTTACCGCCAGACCACCGCTGTTTCCTCCTGCAATGGTCGCGCTCGTTTTTATGAAAGCACGGTTTCCATAAGGATTCTCAGCCGTGAAACCGCTCACCTCCCCGCGGGTAAGGGTGATCGTTTCACCGCCAATTCCAGGATAACCAAGGATGACCAGTGGTTCCCCCAGGTCCAGCTGATTTGAATCTCCCAGGGGGACAAAAGGCAATTCAAGCAAGCCGTAGTTTAGTTGATTTCCGTTAATATCCTGATAAGGCTTAATTACGGCGATATCGAGTTCGGCATCAGCCTGCACGATACTGGCATAATAACTGGGGACAGGAGGCGAATCCTGTGCAACAGTCAGAGAAACCACCAGGTCAACCACACGGTAAAATCGGTCTGACAAAACAACATGTGCATTAGTCAGTATTAAGCCATCAGTACTGATAATCGTCCCCGAGCCAGACCAGCCGGTTTGTCTCCTGCCATCAATATCAACGATTGCTTCAATTTGAACGACAGCCTGCCAGGGAATCGGACCCAACTCGCTGGGAGTAGTCTGCGGTGAAAGCCCGGGCTCCCAACCTTCGGGGTTCACCCCCACTATAGCGACTTCAACCAGGAATGGGTAAACCTCATCATCCGTGCTCACCTTACCTTGCCCTTTCAGAGTGCCGGTGTGGCTGGCTTCAAAGCGAAACACCAGGGTTTCAAGACCGGTTGGCGCAATAGTAAGATCCATCTCGATCAAACCCTCACCTGCCTGGTTTTGGTTTAGGGTGAGAGGCGGCGTGGATCCAACGTAACGCCCGGCGTTCATTACTTCAGCAGGCAGGGTAATCTGCGTCACGTGAACGTTATAAATCCCCGGATTGCCAAGTTTCAACTGCAGGTCAAAAATATGCCCCTGATTGATCGGTATAACAGGCTGAACTAATTCGACTTCCAGAATCCGCTCTTTTTGATTAACCGCGCCCGAGCTACAGGAAACGAGTAGAAGCGAGAACACAATAATGGTAACAACCAGTTTTTTCAGGTTTTGTTTGTTTCCAAAAGTCATCTAAAGCTAACCTCGCGATCAGACCTATTATACCGTCGTAAGCGTTTCACACTCGAATCAATTCCAATTAATGGTCGGGTCCAGGGGCCAGCCCAAGGCTTCGGGGTCGGTTGCATACCAATCGACCGGGTCTATATTCGTAGCTTCCTGACCGGCTTTAACTTCCACACTGATCAGATTATGGTTGGTACAGCTGGCTGAAAGCCCACAAGTAACATAATTCGAATAAGCCGCATAAAAGGTTCGCGAAGGCTCCTGGATCTGGTATGCCAAAACGTAATATTTTGCAACTGGCAAATCAGAGAACCGGTAACTGGACTGGTTTTCGACAGTGTTTTGCCACCAGTAATGACCTGTCACGGTGTTGATTGCCACGATTCGCAGCGGTGGGATAAACGATGAAGGAAATCCCAGTTTTCCGGAAATGCTGCCCGTTGGCACCGTAGTTGGCACAGGCGTAGGCGTGTCGGTTGGCTGACCAGGCGTCGCAGTCGGGGCTTCAGTTGCACAAACCGGACAGGTGGCGGTCGGTTGAGCCAGCTGGCTTTGCAGCGTTTCGATTTGCTGTAACTGGACAGTCTGTTCAACGTTCAATTCAATCAAGGTTGCCCGCAGTTCGGCTTCCACGTCTGGGGTTTCGACAGCTTGAGCGCAGGCTCCAAGCAAGAGAGCAAAAATCAGGCTAGTCAATAAAAGGAATTTTAAATTTTTCATGTTATCTCCTTTTTCTACTTAATTATATTGTTAATAAATACGTTTCCAAAGAAATGTAAGAAAGCTCCTTTTTTATAGTCAGCATAAATATTATTATGCGTGCTGCTCCCCCATCAATAAGAATGGCGTATACTTTAAGCATGGAAGAATTTGATTTTTATCGTCCACCTGTTTTGACCGTAACCGCCCTCAGCAGTTATCTGCGTGAGCTGCTTGAAACGGACGAAATATTGCGCGATGTCTGGGTCCGTGGTGAGATTTCAAACTTCACCCAGCCGCGCTCCGGTCATCTTTACTTTACACTTAAAGACGCTGATGCACAGATCCGCTGTGTCATGTGGAAAAGCGCTGCTTTTCGCCTCAATTTCTCACCCAGAGATGGTCAGGGTGTCCAGATTCATGGCAGTATGAGTTTTTACGCCAATGCTGGTCAGGCACAACTCTATGTAGACAACATGCAGCCCATCGGAGAAGGTTTGCTTTACCAGGAATACCTGCGTCTTAAAAACAAGCTTGAAGGTGAAGGGCTTTTTGACCCCGATCACAAGCGGACGATCCCAGGGATTGCTCATCATATTGGCATAGTTACTTCCGCCACCGGAGCAGCCCTTCAGGACATGCTCAACACCCTTTCAAGGCGCATGCCCCTCGCCCGTGTCAGCATCTCTCCGAGCCTGGTCCAGGGAACGGAAGCCCCTGCCAGCCTGGTGCGATCGCTGCAAACCCTGAACGAGATCCCAGACCTGGATGTAATTCTGCTGGCAAGAGGAGGTGGATCGATTGAGGACCTGTGGGCATTCAACGACGAAGCTCTTGCCTACGCGATCCATGCCTCCCGTGTTCCGGTTATCACCGGCGTCGGGCATGAGACCGATTTCACCATCGCCGATTTCGTTGCCGACCTGCGCGCGCCCACACCAACAGCCGCTGCCGAGTTGGTCACTGCGATCACGATTAACGATCTGGCTTTAGGGCTTCAAAATGCACGCCTGACCCTGGCAGACGCAATAGACGAAGCGATAACTATGCGCAGCAACCAACTTGGGCTGCTTTCTTCTGATTTACGCCGCCTTTCCCCCATCCAGCGGGTAAACAATGCCATCCAAACCATGGATTTGCTGCGCGATCGACTCGATCGCACCATGCAGATACACCTGCAAAAAACAATCATCCACCTGGACAATTTGACCACACGCCTTGAAACTCTCAACCCGATGGCTGTTTTGAAACGCGGCTTCGCTATCATCAGCGATTCAACAAATGGACATTTGGTCAGCCAATCCATTCAAACGCTTTCAAACCAGGCTGTAAACGTGCGTTTTATCGACGGCGATGTACCAGCGAGATTGAACCCATTATCTGAGGAGTAAATATGACTGAAACCGAACCTACAAATTATGAAGCTGCCTTTGCCGCCCTTCAGGAAATTATCACCCGGTTGGAAAACAGTGAGTTACCGCTCGAAGAAGCAATAAAGCTATATGAAGAAGGTAAAAAGTTTTCTGACCAATGCGCCCAATTGCTCGAAAAAGCCCAGTTGCACGTCAATATGCTTGGTCAGCCTTCTGATGGCATTCAGGAAGAGGATTAATGGGTAACCCTTTCGATTTCTTTAAAAGCCCTATCGCTATTTCAGCCATGCTTGGCTGGATAATGGCACAAGTTATCAAATTACCCACAGGCTATCTGCGCACAAAAAAATGGGATTGGTCTTTGTTGTTCAATGCCGGCGGAATGCCCTCTTCGCATTCAGCGTTAATGAGTGCGGTTTCCACTGCCATCGGACTCACTCTGGGTTGGGACAGCCCCTTGTTTATTTTTGCGGTCTCATCCACAGGGATTGTAATCTACGACGCCACCGGAGTTCGACGGCAGGCAGGTTTTCACGCCGAACGGATCAACCATATTTTACGCAGCATCGTCTCAGAACACAAAATTGACGCTGCCAATATGGACGAACTTCGTGAAATAATCGGTCATTCCCCGGCGGAAGCAGTCGTTGGTATGCTGTTGGGCATAACGATTGCCATCGTGGTCTGGAAGCTGATGGTTTGATAGCGCAAGTGCGAAATAACCGGGTAAGTCAATCCAACAGCCGCAATTGGACTTCAACCACACAAAGAAAGTCTTCCAATGACCATAACTTACAGCACCCAAAAAGAATTTTCTTCTCAACAGGTTTATGACCTCTACGCCAGTGTGGAATGGAGCGCTTATACCAAAGACTTGCCCAAATTGCTGCAAGCAATCAGCAACAGCAGCCTGGTAATCAGTGCCTGGAACGGAGGGGAGCTGGTCGGGCTGATTCGTGCGCTCAGCGATGATGAGACCGTTGCCTACATCCAGGACATTTTGGTGAAACCTGCTTATCAACGCAGCGGTATTGGCAATCGTTTGATGTCACAGATGCTCAGTAATTTCTCTGGCATTCGGCAAATTGTACTCATGACCGATGCGGGGGTGGAAAATGCACACCTGCATGCCTGGTACCAATCTCATAATTTCAAGCCTTACGATGACCTTGGTGTAGCTGGCTTTGCCATTTTCTATCATTAAGTTTTGTAGATTTAAAGTTCTTATTCGTCAATCCTGATTTATTTTTTTGCCACCAACTCATAATATTGCACCTCGTCATCCTGAAATGCCACGAAATTTACAAGGTTTTCAAAATGCCGTGGTGTGTTAACTCCTGCCGAACAACAACGATAGTGATGTATTGAATTGAAGGGCAGTATATATTCTTGCCAGTCATATGAAAAGCCCAGTATGCCATCCTGTTTAAAGAAAAAGAAAGGCTTTCCATTCAAAACCTGGAATTCAAAGGCAGTATCGTAGTCATATCGTTCATTGATTAGATCGCCATCAAGATAAATCTCACCAACCGGTAATGCTGTCTCAGGGTCTGAGCCATCATCCCATTCCCGGGCTACCTCCAGCACCCACGAGTCATCCAGTTTCCAAAAACTCCGGATAGTTCCCAGCACAACTGGAGAAGCTTGCGGGTTTTGCGATAATACTTCAAAGATGACCTCTCCGTCCTTTTCCACCTGGGCTATACAATCCGACTTTTCGGGGTTGCAGTGGGCAAAGTAGGTGTTCTCGCCAATAACGATTTTCTCAGTCAAATACTTGAGTGGTTTGCCTGCCAGCGCAACATTGATAGGGTCGCCTTCCCAGGTCAATGGTGCCAGTGCGCCGTCAGCGTTTGGTATTGGGTCAAGGCTATACTCGTAGAGAGTAAGCTCACCAAAATGAATAACAGAAACCGGTTCGGTTTGGTGGGTTTGTTCCTGCTCATGATAAGAGTTACAGCTGCAGCAAGTCGGGTCAGCGATGCTGGCAATTTTCCACGCGCCATTTTCAACGACAAACACAACCTCTTCCGGGTATTGTTCTTCACCATTAATTCCGGTTACCCGTTTTTCAACAATCAGCCGTTCGCATACACCGGGCAGGTCTCCGTGATCTTCGCTGTTCACCTGATTGTTTTCTTCATCCCAATCTGCTTTTGTCTGCACATTGAGCACTTCCGTTTGCAGCTTTGCTTCTTCAAACGTCCTCGTAAAAAGCGTGGGTGTTTGTTGACATTGGAATGCGGCAAATCGCAGCTGGTACGCCTGGTCTGGTCGATCATCATTCAGCAAGTGATAATATTCCCTGATTAATTGTTCGGGATTAAGCTGCGAATAATCGTTTTCCAGCCCGGGGATTGCGACTGGGCGAACTAACTGACCTTGTTCTACTCCCACTTCTTCAGCTTCCTTATCGTCCAAAACTATAAAGGAGAACAGCGCACCCTTAAAGGGTTCAGAAGGATAAATACCAGGGGAGACCATTGTCAGAGTGCCAGGGCTGACCGCTTTGAATTGATAGCGGTAGGTGCCAGCAGCCTGATTGGCTGTCATACCAAGCTGATGGATCGCGCCGGTAGTGTCGAGTGGGCTGGTCGGGTTCTCTCCGTAAGCAGGGAAATTTTCCTGGTCATATTCGATTTCAAATTCAGTCCCCACTCTAAGATAAAAATCCTGGCAGGTGTCTGTTGTGGTCAGCAGGTTTCCAACCGTTGTAAGTCCATCCCCGGATTGCTGAGTTTCTACAACCGGATCAGAAGACTCCATCTCACAAGATACCAATCCGAGTGTGAGCAATGCAGCGAGCAGAATTGTAATTAAAACTGATAAACCGCGCCTGGTTTTATCAGTGTTCATAAGCGATTGAATACGTTTTTTCATCGATTTCACATCTCCTGTAAAACGTGTTGAATGATTGTTGGCATGAACAGGCAGCATTTCTGCCACTTCCAGAATCGACTGGCAATAAACCCCTCGTTCAGCTTTTTCCATGCCCGCGGTTGCCGCCTCATCTGCTGCCAATTCGATATCTTCATTGAGTGGCTGCCTGATCAGGTAAGCAAGCGGGTTAAACCATTGCACAGCTCTCCCCACCAGGTAGAGCGTTTTCAGCAGGATATCTCTGCGACGGATATGAGCTTGTTCATGCTTTAATACAGCTAACAGTTGCGCTGAAAGCCCATCTCCGCTCTCAAAACAGACAAGTAGGCGTTTTGGCATTATTAATATCGGTCGAAATACACCCACAACCATCGGGCTTTCATCTGAATCGATTGTAAAGATCTGAATTCTTCTACCAATAAACTCTTGAATAGCTGCTGAGATAGCTCCAGATACAGGTCGCAGCTTTTCATTAAGATCTCTTCTGAATTTCATGTAAGAAAGCCCCAACCAGGATAAAGATGCGACCATTCCTGCAGCCCAAACAGCAAGCAGTATTTCATCAGTTGACCACGAACGAGTGGTTGGGGTTGCCACCAGCGTTTCAGTTTCGGGTATATCGATTTCCGAAGGTAACATTGGATTAGCTGGGTTTTCGACAATTATCTCATTTCCAATATCAGTCGAAGTCTCACTTAAATCATTTTGCTGAAAAAGAACCTCATTTGAACTGGAATAAATCTGTTCGGTCAATTCATTCTGCGGTAGTTTTATCACCGCAAGACTACCGAAGATATTGAATGGGATTATCATCCTCAGAATTACAATTACCCACAAGGCTCGAAATAATTTCCGTGAATATTTCTCACCCCTGAAGTGCCGAAACACAAGCACAACCAGTGCAAGGATAGAAAATGCCAGGCTGGAGAGAAGAATGTTTTCCATCTCAGTCCTCCTGGAGGAGTTCTTCCAGGTAAGCTTTCAGTTCCTGAAGGTCCTGTTTGCTGAGCGCATTATTTTGGTACAAACCAGCGATAAAATTCTGCACCGAGTCGTCATAAAGTCTGTTAATGATATTCTGGGATTGTCGGTTGATGTAATCCCGACTAACATTGGGGGAATAAAGTTTGATTCGTCCGTTGGGTTCACTTTTTATATATCCCTTGACAATGATGCGTCGTAAAAAGGTTCGAATGGTTGATGCCGTCCACTGGTGCTCATCCAACGCCTGGTAAATCTCGTCAAAGCTCAGCGGTCTTTCAGCTTCCCAAAGCCTTACCATGATCTCAAGTTCACTATCAGACAATTTCTTCATTGCTGCCTCCTGCTCATTACAAGTGTAATAATATAAAGTCTAAATTACAACTGTAATAATGTCAAGCGCAGATTTCAAACGAATTCAAGAAGATAAAGCCTTCTATCTTTTATTTAACGTCATTTAAACCACCCTGATCCAGATAAATCACGCCAAGGGCGTAGCCAAGTTTTGATCGATCACGCAAAGCCCCACGCTGCAGCCTGGTCTCTTGAGGATAATCTGCTTTCCGTCGAAAGCGTTTTCCAAAAATACGCTCTATTGCCTGGGTGTCGTCATTTGTTTGGCTGATTACTTCAAAATTCTTCGCAAATTGGATTATCCTGCTATCTGAGGGGAGCAGATCTTTCAACCCCGAATGGAGCAGCCACGAATAACATATCAAAGCTTTGAACTGGGTGACCGGGAAATATCGCGTAAAAAATTCTTTTGCTGTCTGCAGTGAGCCTGCCACCAACTCCGGCGACAGATCCGCGCCTTCCTGGATGTGCACATTCAATACAGGCACGCCCGCGGGCAACCTCTCTTTTTGGGTCTCAGAAATCATAAACATCTCAGAACCACCTTTGCCTTGTTCCAGGTAAAGCATTTTGAACATCTGATATTGCAGCACGCCCAACTTAAAGATTTTGGCATTCACCAGGTGCCGCAGCCAGACGCAATCAGTGCGGCTCAACCCAACCCTGCCGTTTTTTTGCCAAAACAGTTTTTGACGAAGAATAATATCACTAAAGGTGTCATCGATAACTGCTGCGGGAACGCCAGTGGACTCATACTGACGACGGATTTCTGTCAACTTCCAAATAAGGACCCCCAGCCGTCCCAAAGGGCGCAGCCGGCAGATAGGAAAGTCAGTCACCTCACCCTCATACGCTCTTCTGGCAAGATCATCCATCCGTCTCAAATTTCTCCGGACATAGCGAATGATCTCCGTTTCAGTTTCAATGCTAAAACCGAGCGCAATCAATTCCTTTATAAATGAAAATGGAACTTCCTTCATTGTTCTTGTAAACCGACCAACTGGTCAGATTTGGCAATATTTTCAACCCTTTTCAGCCATTTTACGCTTGAGCCGTAGGGTTATCATTCGAATCTCAGGCACTTTCAATACCCAAATCATCGCCGCGTATACCAACACCCCTGAAAGAGCGCCCCCCACAAGCAGCAGGAATTTGTTCCCGTTGCCAAAGAGCATCATCCAGGCATATAGAACCGCTCCCATAACCACACTGGCAGCCAAAGCCAACCCGGTTGTCTTCAATAATTGTTTTCCATTTATTCCGCCCAATCGTCTTCGCATCAGCGCCAGCAAAACCAGGCTCTCCACTGCGGTCGCGGCGGTATTTGCCAGCGCCAACCCACCCAGTGGCAGCCAGCCAACCCTGCTAAACAAGTTCGAAAAAGCAAACGAAAGCAAGATGTTTCCTGTCATTGCCGCAATCCCTACCAACACGGGTGTTTTTGTGTCGTGCATCGCATAAAACGCGCGGCTCAACACCTCCACCAGGCTGTGACCGATAAGCCCGACGGCATACCAGAGCAGCGCCCAGGCAACCATCTGTGTGGATGTGGCATCAAAACTGCCCCGTTCATAGAGAACCCTCACGAGGGGCACACGCAAAAGAACCAGCCCAACCGTTGCTGGAATTGCCAGCAGCAGCATCACACGCAGGATTCCCGCTAACGTTTTTTTGAATTCTTCAAACTTGCCAAGCTCCACTTGCGCAGAAAGAGTCGGCAGTGAAGCCGTTCCAGCAGACTGAGCGATTGCTGCTTGCGGCATCAGCATCAGTGTGAACGCCCAGGTGAGCGCGCTTGCAGACCCGGCACCCAACGATAGGCTAATAATGGTGTTTGCCATAAAGTTAAGCTGAACGATCCCTGCCCCAAATATCCGCGGAAGCATCAAACGCAAAACTTTACGTACAGGGAGATCTTTGAAACCTGCTGCCAATTCATAAGCGCGGTTTGGCAAACGAAAGAACGCCGGCAATTGCACCAGCATATGTCCCAATGCCCCAATAACCGTGCCAATTGCCAGTCGGTTGATACCCCAGGATGCAGGCAGCAGCAAGACCCCCAGGATGATTCCCAAGGAATAAGCAGCTGGTGCTACTGCAGGCCACAAGAAGATTTGATGCGCGTTGAGCATGCCCATCACCAACCCGCTCAGCCCAAAAACGATCACAGTCGGCAGCATGATGCGCAGCAAGCGAACAGTTTCAGCAACCTGCACAACGTTTGAATCCGACACCAATGCGAACAATCCGCGTTCCACCAGGAATGGGGCGAAAATCCACATCAACACAGAGACTAAAACCAAAACTATCAAAACCGAGTTGACTACTCCGGAAGCCAGGCGCCAGGCACCTTTTTGATCTTTTCGGGTCAGATAACCGGTAAACATTGGGATAAACGCCGAGCCCAACGCCCCTCCAGCCGTCAGGTTGAAGAGCAGTTCGGTCACCCGATTAGCAGCATTGAAAGAATCCAATGCAACACTGGTTCCAAACACACGCGAAACAACCATGCCCCTTACAATCCCAATCAAAGTGCTGAGAATGTAAGCGATCATCGCGATCCCGGCAGCCCGTGCGATTTGCTGCCCTGCAGATTTGGTTTCCGTTTCAGGAGGGGTTGGTATTTGTTCCGTCATTTTCTACTTTATCTCTTCTTCAAGAATATTATCAGAGGTTCCTTAGCGAACAATCAGTCAATTTTACCAGTCGTCTCGTGTTTGGCTTCTTCCCAAAAGGCGTCAAGTTCTTCAAAGCTAAAGTCTTCAACATGCTTCCCATGTTTTGCAGCCATAGCCTCAATATATCGAAAGCGTTGGCGAAAGCGGGAGTTCGTCCCCCGCAAAGCCATCTCAGGGTCAATCTCAAGCCAACGAAGCAGGTTTACAACCGCAAACAAGACATCTCCAGCTTCCGATTGCTTTTCTTCCGGCGTTTCTGCCTCTTTAAGTTCCTGCAATTCTTCGTTGATCTTCGCAAATACCGGTTCGATCGTCTTCCAGTCAAACCCCACGCGTTGGGCACGCTGCTGGATTTGATCTGCCTGGGTCAGGGCTGGCAATGCTGTCGGAATCCCATCAAGCATGCTTTTGCGTTCCTCGCCTTTGGCTTTTCGCTCTTCGGCTTTAATTTGCTCCCAGTTATGTAAAACACCGTCGACAGAATCCACCCTCAACTCACTGAAAACATGGGGGTGACGGCGAATAATCTTTTCGCTTATCGTCGCCACAACATCGGTCATGTTAAAATCCTGCTCTTCAGTTGCAATCTGGGCATGCAGTACGATCTGAAGCAACAAATCGCCAAGTTCTTCAACCAAGTGTTGGGAATTTTCCTCGTCCAGCGCTTCGAGCACCTCATAACTCTCTTGCAGCAAATAAGGGCGCAAGCTGAGATGTGTTTGCTCACGATCCCATGGGCAGCCATCCGGTGCGCGCAGACGAGCGATGATTTGTTGAAAATCCTCAAAACTACGCCCATTCTCGCGCGCTGGCAAATAAAGCGTGGTCATCAAACCAGTATGCAGGCTTTGATCGAGCATGTAAAGTGGGATCTCTTCAATCAATTCATCCGGCAGCCCGGCATTATGGATCAGTTTTACCGTATATTCATCCGGATAATTATTCATCAAAGTAAGCTTGAGATCGCTTGCTTCCAAACCAGGTCTAAGGTTGGAGATCATCGCAGGTACAGAAGCCGGGAAAAAGGGGATCTCAAGGGACGCAAGGTAGAGCGAATCCGTCAATACCAGTTTTGGATGAGGGTCCAGTCCCAACGCAGAACAAACCGGTTCTAAAAAACTCATGCCATCGATCACGCGTACCGGGATATGAGTTCCTTCAACACCTTTCATGATCTGTCGCACAGTTTCTTCGGCAATAAAAGGGCTTCCAGGTACAGCATAAGTGACCCCACCCTGTTCCTGGGACAGGCTGATTAGGTTTTTGGCAATATCGGCGCTAAAATCTCCGGAAGAATTCATCTCTTCGGAATCAAAACTGTGAACAATCAGATTTTCGTGTAGTTCGGAAATGACTGGATGATAGCGGGTGCGAGCCCAGATTTCGTTAACTTGCGATAACCAATCCCATGCTTCCCTGGTCAGATTATTGGCTCCTGCCGGTCCCAGCCCTACTATTACGATACCCTTATATTCCATTTTCACCTTCAATTAATTCTTTTGTAATCTTCAATTCGTACAGTATAACCAACAGTCCACAAATTCACATAACGGGATTGGTAGGGACCCACTTAGTCGCAAAGCAAAGCAGAAACACGTCCCTACAATACAAAGGCTGCCCTTAAAAAGGACAGCCTCTTGATTGTAATTCATTGTATGCATACCGTACTACAGACAAGTCGTTGTTTCTGGCAGTGAACCCCAGGGGAGACCAAAACCGATCTCTCCTGCTGTTGCGGTTCTCAGAAAACTAACGCTTGGTGTAGGTAGGAGCTTTGCGGGCTCGTTTGAGACCTGGCTTTTTGCGTTCCTTCACACGTGCGTCGCGGGTTAGCAAACCATGCTGTCGCATAACGACGCGCAGGCTCTCATCCATCGAGACCAATGCACGTGCCAAACCAAGTTTGACCGCATCACGTTGACCGCTGATGCCACCACCCTGAACTTTGATGGTTACATCAAAGGAATTTAGCGGACGTCCGCTTGCTTCCAATGCGCCCAAAATAGCAGGTGCATCGCCTGTGCGGGGGAAATACTCAACCAATTCCTTGTCATTAACAGTGAATACGCCAGTACCATCAAAAACACGCACACGTGCTGTGCTTTCTTTGCGTCGACCAATTGCTTCAGTGTATTGTGCCATAACTCCTCTTTATTACTCCAGATCCAATGGTTGGGGATCCTGCCCCTGGTGAGGGTGTTCAGGACCAGCATAGACCTTAAGATTGCTTAAAAAGCGCTCTGTTAATCGGTTCTTCGGCAGCATTCCCCGAACAGCAAATCGAATGATTCGATCAGGATGTGTTTCAAGCTGTCGGGTATAGCTAATCTCGTGCAAACCTCCCGGATATCCGGAGTGACGATAATATTTCTTCTCTGCCACGCGCGTGGGGCTAACAGAAATTTTTTCTGCATTTACAACTACCACGTGATCACCCAAAATTACACCAGGGGTGAAATCGGGGCGGTGTTTGCCTACCAGCACTTCAGCGATTTTGGTCGCCAGGCGGCCAAGGGATTTACCGCTAGCGTCCACCAAGTACCACTCGCCGGTAACGTTTCCTTTAGGATAATATGTTTTTTCCACTTTAACTTTCTCCGTTTTCAAAATACATACCCTGGCTCTTAAGCCTGGGCAAACTTGTCTTATTTGAGACCGGATTAATCACCAGTCTCCCTTATTCCTGCGCATATCTCACCTCGACCAGGGTTAACCCTCGGGCGGGAGCAAGAGCCACGATGCCTGTGTTACCAGTTTGCAAGCCTGTCTTGATAATATCAACAGGAGCAGCAGCAAAACCGATCTGGACCGAAACGTAAACAATCCGCCGAACCATGTGATACAAAAAAGCGTTTCCTGTAATCAGAAACTCCATCTCGTCGTCATTTGTCCGGGTCCAGACTGCCTGTTCAATCGTCCTTACGGTCGTACCGCCTTCGCTGACCGCCCTTCCAAAGCCTGTGAAGTCATGTTCTCCTAAAAGGTCATTGGAAGCCTGGTTCATCAACTCAAGGTCGGGAGGATTATCCAGCCGCCAGGCGAATCGGTCACGTAAGGGGTCTCGTACAGGGCTGATATAGAGCTTATAGCGATAAGTGCGGGCAAGCGCGTCGTAACGGGGGTGGAATTCCGCGTTTGTCTGCTCCAGTCTCTGAACCTGGATATCCTGAGGCAAATTGGCATTGAGTGCTTTGAGCAGTTTATGTTCGCCGTGCTTCCAGTCAAACTGAAAACAGACCACTTGTCCACTGGCGTGCACGCCCGTATCCGTCCGACCAGCCGTCAGGATACTCCTGCCTTGCCAGCCCAGGATTCTTAGGGCGTCCTCAAAACTACTCTGGACAGTGTCTTTATCAACCTGTCTCTGAAAGCCGCTATATTGTGTGCCTTCGTATGCGAGTATAAGTTTGTAATGTGCCATGCCTTTCTGTCTTTTCCGAAAGGCGCTTTAATTTATAAGCAGGATCTGTTCGTAATCAATCCTGTCTTTTTTTCTGTCAGTCCTGAACCCTCGCTCCAATACTTGCTGGAGGTGTGCCCTTCCAGAGAAGAGGGTCCAGGTTTTCATCAACACGCCTATTCTGATACCAGCTCAAGAACGACCATCTCGGCATTGTCGCCTTGGCGAGGTCCGAGCTTTAGCAGCCTTGTATAACCACCCTTACGGGATGTAAAACGAGGTGCAATATCATCGAATAATTTTTTCACGATTTCTGAGCTGGAATTTCCAAGCTCGCCTGCAGCCATGCGGCGTGCATTCACCTGTTCAATTTCGCCAGCCTTTTGTGCGTTTTTGGCAAGTGTGATCAGTTTTTCAGCATCAGGCTGAATCGACTTAGCCTTTGCCAGTGTGGTTTTGATTCGTTCGTGTTCAAATAATTGTTTAATCATCGTCCTGCGCATGGAGTTGCGATGTCCTATGCCGCGGTTTAGACGATATCCTTTAATCTGGTGCCGCATTATTCTTTCTCCACTTCTTCATCCAAATAGCCTTTTTCAATCATCTTGGCTTTAAGCTCAGACAAGCTCTTATCACCGAAATTTCGGATTGAGAGCATTGATCCTTCGCCTTTTTCTAATAGTTCCATTACATCGCCAACAGTAGTGATGCCAGTCCGCTTGAGCGAGTTAAAAACACGCACTCCCAAATCCAGCTGCTCGATTGGGGTCTCGATCTGATCTCGGTTAACAACCGGTTGGTCGACTTCAATCTTTTCTGCTGGTTTGGTAAGCATTTCTTCACTGGTATCGCTGATGATAGCCAGCTGGCGCATAAGGATATGAGACGATCCAACCAGGGCGTCTTCAGGCGACATTGTGCCATCAGTCCAGATTTCGAGGGTCAGACGGTCATAATCAGTGCTATGACCAACACGAGCGCTTGTAACTTCCCAATTCACGCGCCGTACGGGCGAGAAAATCGCGTCAACAGGCAGCACACCAATTGCCAGGCGATCAGAACGATCAGTAGCGGGGATATAACCGCGTCCGGCTTCGACGTTCATGTCCATTTCCACACGGGCATTAGGGTCGTTGATGCTGAAAAGATAAAGATCGGGGTTAACGACCTCTACCTCGGGAGGGCAGATGATATCAGCACCAGTGATTGTGCCAGCGCCTTTGACATCCAGGTGAATGCTGGCAGAATCGACATTATGAAGCTTGAAGCGTAATAATTTGATTTGCAGTATGACCTGGATCACATCTTCGCGTACGCCTTCAATCGTACTGAACTCGTGCATCACATCAGTGATATGCACGGATGTGACAGCGGCACCTTCCAATGAAGACAGCAGCGTGCGGCGAAGGGCATTGCCCAAGGTAACACCATAGCCTCGTTCAAGCGGGCTGATGGTGAATTTACCATAGTCACGAAACTGTTCTGTTCGCTCTACTTTTGGTGATACCAATTCCATAATTCTTGCCACGGTTTACCTCGGTTCAGTCTATCGAATAAGAAAGACTGTACTAGTCATCTGATTAGCGTGAATAGTATTCAACGATCAATTGTTCGTTGAGATTTCCATCGATCTCAGAGCGTTCCGGTGTGCGTAACATGCGACCGGTCAGGTTGGTTAAATCACGTGCCAACCAGGTTGGAACCGTGCGACCTTCAGCTTCTTCCCGCAGGTTCCGGAAAAAAGCGTTCGTCTTTGAACTTTCTTTAACACTGATAACATCGTCAACCGAAATCCCGTAAGAGGGAATATCAGCACGTTGTCCGTTGACCAGAAAATGCCCATGCGATACTAAAATTCGTGCCTGTGGGCGGCTGCTTGCGAAGCCCAGCCGGTAAACAACGTTTCCCAATCGGGTTTCGAGTATGCTCAGCAGGTTGGTACCTGTCTGACCACGCATAGCCACAGCCTGGCTATAGAAGCGGCGGAATTGCCGTTCATAAATGCCATAAACCCGGCGGGCTTTTTGTTTGGCGCGCAGCTGCTTGCCATAGTCAGATTGACGGGCAGGTCGGGCAGCGTTCATTTTGCCATGCATGCCAGGAGCATAAGGTCTTTTTTCAAATGCGCATTTTGGAGTGTAACAGCGTTCTCCTTTAAGGAACAGCTTTTCGCCTTCCCTACGGCATAATCGACAAACTGCATCTGTATATCTTGCCATAATAACTTTAATCCTTTTCTTTTTACTACACGCGGCGTTTCTTTGGAGGTCTGCAGCCGTTGTGGGGCACCGGGGTCAGATCCGTGATCTTAATCACTTTCAAACCCAATCCCTGGACGGCACGAATGGCAGCTTCCCGACCGGGGCCAGGACCCTTTACGAACAATTCCACTTCCTGCAATCCCATTTGCTGGGCAGTTTTGATGGTTTGTTCAGTTGCCAAACGGGCGGCAAAAGGTGTGCTTTTGCGGGAACCTTTAAAACCAGCTGAACCGGAACTTCCCCAGCAAACAGTATTTCCCTGGAGATCAGTTACAGTAACAATTGTGTTATTAAAGGACGCAAAGACATGCACCTGTCCTGTTGAAATCTGGCGCTTGACTCTGCGAGATCCAACTGCTCGTCGCGCTGTACGTGCTTGTTTAGCCATAATTCTTCCTCACTCAATCTTTCAACTCTGACTGCCAGTTTATATGGTTGCCGCTGGGGAGAAAGGGCACCCCAACCTGTAAACCGGATTGTCAGTTTATTGCAATTATTTCTTCGTTGCACCGCGACGGCGACCACGACCGGCAACAGTCCGTTTTGGACCTTTGCGAGTGCGGGCGTTTGTGCGGGTGTTCTGACCACGCAGGGGCAGATTTCTGCGGTGGCGCAAGCCGCGATAACAACCAATTTCTACCAGGCGCTTTATGTTCATCTGAACTTCACGACGCAGATCACCTTCTACGGTTAAGTTCTGACCGATGTATTCACGGAGTTTTGAAACGTCATCTTCGGGCAGGTCTTTTACGCGAATGTCAGGATCCACGCCGGTGGCTTCTAATATCCGATCGGAAATTTTTGGCCCAATACCATAAATATATCGTAAGCCGATCTGAATGCGCTTATTGCGCGGGAGGTCAACACCTTCAATACGTGCCATTGTATTTATCCTTATCCTTGTCGCTGTTTGTGTCGTGGGTTGGTACAAATAACGTAAAGACGTCCTTCACGTTTCACAATCTTACACTTGTTACAGCGTTTTTTAATTGAAGCTGATACTTTCATCAGTCAGTCTCCTTCTTCTATCCGCAAAGTTCTTATTATAGTACTTTCCCCTGCTATACGCAAGGTTAATCTCTCCTGTTTTCAAATTTTTCTTCGTTAAGCTGCACTTCACCTTAACAAAACGACCTTAATTTTCAACGTCCGTTTACAAACTTGTCAACACCAGCGGTCCGTCTTTCGTGACCGCGATTGTATCTTCCTGGTGAGCGGTCAGCCCACCATTCCTCGAAACTACGGTCCAGCGGTCAGCTAAAACCCTGGTTTGCCTTGTTCCGGTTAACACCATCGGTTCAATGGCAATCGTCATTCCTTCTCGCAATAAAAAGCCCGCCCCAGGCACGCCGTAATTGGGCAGCTGGGGGTCTTCATGCATTTCCCGCCCAACACCATGACCGGTGTATGTGTGGGTACAGAAATAACCTTCACTGCTTACGTACTTTTCGATCGCCGCTCCGACATCGCCGCTGTGATTTCCAGGCACCATCAGCGCGGTCGCGATTTCGAGAGCTTTTGCCGTGACGTCAATCAAGTGTTGCGCCTTGCCTGAAATTTCGCCTACGCCCACGGTGAACGCGGCATCACCAACAAAACCCTGGTAAACTGTGCCGCAATCAACCGAGATGATATCGCCTTCCTTCAGCTTGTAATCCCCAGGAATGCCATGCACCAGGACATCGTTCACGCTGGTGCAAATACTGCCTGGGAAGGGCACGCCGTTCCCAGGGTCATAATCCTTGAAGGGCGAATACACACCGTGTTCCCTCTGGAAGCTCTCTGCAACCTCGTTCAACTCACCAGTTGTGACACCAGGAGCAATCGCTGCTTTTACCGCTTCCAGTGTGAGGCGGTTCAATCGACCAGCCTCGCGCATTATCGCGATTTCTGAGTTCGATTTAATATTGATCCGCGACTCAAAACCGTACATATTTCTCGACTGCCTCCATCAGGTCCTGCGTAACCGCTTCGATTTCCTGGGTTCCATCAATCTCTACCAGCGAACCTTCCTTTTGATAGTAATCAATCAACGGGGAGGTTTGTTGGTAATAGACTTCGATTCGGCGGGCAACCGTTTCAGGTTTGTCATCTTCTCTTTGGTAAAGTTCTGTGCCATCAACATCATCCAGCCACTTGACTTTTGGTGGGTTGTGAAGGGCGTGATACACTCTGCCAGACTTGCTCATCCAGCGACCGCTAAGCCGCTCAACAATCATTTCATTTGGAGCCTGGATAAATGGCACCAGGTTTACTTTTCCACCAATATGGGAGAGCAGCTCATTTAAAGCCTCAGCCTGGAAAGGTGTGCGGGGGAAACCATCTAAAACAGCTCCCCGTGCACTATCTTCACGACTCAGTCGCTCTTCAACCATCGCGATGGTTACATCGTCTGGTACCAATTCACCTTTATTCATATAACTCGCAGCAAGCTTGCCGAGGTCTGTCTCATTGTCCAGGTTTTCCCTGAAGAGATCTCCGGTGGAAACATGGATTAAACCAAGTTTCCCGGCAATTATTTTCGCCTGGGTTCCTTTCCCGACTCCGGGAGGTCCCAGCATAACGATGTAAACAGCTTGCTCGTTCATCAACAATCAATTTTCCTAATTAATCAACCGATCGTCATAACCATGCATTCGCAGTTCGGTTTCAATCAGTTCCACCGTTTCACGGATAGTACCAACCACAATCAACAGACCAGAGGCTTGCATCATCTGCAGACCGGCGCTGTTTTCGGGTAGGAAAAATGCCATAATATATGGAAGGACAGACACCAAACCAAGGAAAAAAGCTCCCGGCAGGGTGATACGGCGCTGCACGCGGGTCAGGTAATCCTGCGTGGGTTTGCCTCTGACCACACCAGGGATTTGTGCACCCTGTTTCTTCAGGTTTTCACCGTAATCTTGCTGGGCAAACAATACGTCAGTATAAAAGTATGCAAATGCCACAACAAGCACGAAGAAGATTAGCGGATACCACCAGGTGTCTCCTCCAAAAGCACGATATGACCAGTTAGCAAAACTATTAATCCATTTCACCTGTGAATTCAGGAAGAAGGAGGACAGAATCGCCGGAAATGTCAAAAAGCTTTGGGCAAAGATAATCGGGATCATACCAGCCATGTTAACCATCAACGGAAGTTGAGAACGAACAGGCATGGACATGCGGTTACCAATCCGACGACCAGGGAAGAGCACAGGAATGTTCCTGCGACCGCCCTGTACGTAGATAATAGCCATGATAGTAAGAATAAAGACTACCAATACTACGACGAACACCCACCATGGTTCGGACCCCGCAACCATCCTGGCAATCGCAACTGGGAATCGTGAAACGATACCGGCAAAGATAATCAGCGAAAGACCCTGGTTTCGTAAACCGAACTCAGAAATAAGCTGACCAATCCAGATACCAAACATCGTACCGGCAATCATCGAAATAATCGCAGTAATCGTAGGCATCAGACTGGCACCACTGAAACCCCAGTTCGTAATGATCGAACTACCCTCAAGCATTTGGTTGAAAATGTTGATCTGTCCAAATGCAGAGAGCAACGCCATGGGGATGGTCAGAATAACGGTCCATTTTTCCATCCAGATGCGACCTTCCCTGGGATCATCTTTCATCTTGCGTTCAAGAGCGGGAATGACCGGGGTAAGCAGCTGAAGGATAATTTGGGCAGTAATATACGGATAAACACCCATCGCAAGGATGGAGAAGTTAGAGACTGCTCCACCTGACAAAAGGTCAAGCAAATTGACCAGGTTCCTGCCAGCGCCTGTCATCTGGGAAAGACCCGCGACAGCAACGCGGTCAAGTCCAGGCACCGGGACATTAGCCGCCAGACGATAAATGGCAAGCAAAAGTAAGGATATCAGCAATTTATTGCGGATATCCTCTGATTTCCATAAAAAGCGCCAGGCTGATCGTTTCATGAAATGTTCTCCTGTTCCTATGAAAGTTCGATGGTCTCGATGCTTCCACCAGCTTGTTCAATTTTCTGGCGAGCGCCTTCAGTTACCTTATGGGCTTTTACTTTCAAAGCGACTTTTACTTCGCCGCGACCCATAATCTTGATAGGCAATGCCTTTCCTTTTTTTAACAAACCAGCTTCTTTGAGAGCTTCAGGGTTTATCTCACTTCCAGCTTTGAAATCCTGCAGTGAATCCAGGTTGACTTCAGCATAGCGTACGCGGTTGCGAGGGGTGAAACCTACACCACGCAGGAAAGGCAGCTTGCGATAGAAAGGCAGGTTGCCGCCGCTGTGGTATTGACGAACACCACCGCTGGTGCGAGCGTTTTGACCTTTGGTACCACGACCGGCTGTCTTGCCATGACCGCTGCTCATGCCACGACCCACGCGTTTGCGATTCTTTTTTGCGCCCTCATTGGGCTTAAGATCGTGTAATTGCATTCTTACTTCTCCTCATCCACTGTTTCGATTACAACAAGGTGTGAAACCTTATCCAGCATACCTAACAGGGCTTCGTTTTCTTTGTGTTCGACGACATCGCCAACATTACGAAAACCCAGGGCTTTGAGTGTTCTCTTTGTGCGAACGGTGTAACCGATGCCGCTTTTAACTTGCTTGACGCGAAGGATTTTGTCTTTTTTCTTAGCCATTTTTCCTCCGTTCCCAATAAGGGGTTACATCTTCCAGATTCTTACCGCGTTCAGCAGCAACGGTCTGAGGTGATTTCAATTGAGCAAGTGCATCAAAAGTCGCCTGGACAATGTTCAGCATGTTAGCACTGCCAAGTGATTTGGTCAGAATATCTTTAATTCCAGCCGCTTCGCAGACTGCACGAACGCCGCCCGCGGCGATGACGCCGGTACCAGCTGATGCAGGTTTGAGCAAAACTTTCGCGCCGCTTTGTCTGCCAATAACCTCGTGGGCAATTGTTGTGCCAAGCAAGCTGACTTTATGCATATTTTTATAGGCACGTTCGGTCGCTTTACGCATTGCGTCCGGCACTGCACCTGCTTTACCAATTCCTAAACCGACATTTCCATTGTTATCACCAACGACAATCGTGACTCTGAAGGAAAAACGGCGACCGCCCTTCACAACTTTTGCCACGCGGGCGATATCGATTACTCGTTCGTCAAATTGTGGTTCTAATGATTGAAAGTCATCCATAATATCCTCTTTTAGAACTCCAGTCCACCCTTACGGGCGCCTTCAGCCAAAGCCTTGACCCGACCGGTATAAATATAACCGCCGCGGTCCATCACAACTTTGGTGATGCCTTGTTCCTTGGCGCGTTTGGCAATTTCTTCACCAACTACTTGAGCCTGTTCCATCTTTGACTTTCCCTGGACGGCATCTCGCAGACCATGGTCAATACTGGAAGCTGAAACGATAGTTGTGCCGCTGTGATCATCAATGACCTGTACATAGATGTCCTTGATGCTGCGGAATACGTTCAGGCGTGGACGTTCCGGAGTGCCAAAAATCTTCTTGCGCACACGTGCGTGACGATGTAATCGAGCTTGATTTCTTGATTTTTTAGCCATTGTCTACCTCTATTTACCGGTCTTTCCAGCTTTACCAGCTTTCAGTTTGACTTCCTCGCCCTGATAGCGGATACCAGTGCCGTGATAGCGTTCTGGCGGTCGCAGTTTGCGAATTTCAGAAGCGATCAGCCCAACCTGGTGACGGTTGCGACCCATCACTTTAATAGTATGAGCTCTGGCGTCTACTTCAAAGGTTATACCTTCGGGCGCTTCAACATTGATTGGATGCGAGTAACCCAGGTTCAGGATCATATCTTTACCGATTACTTCTGCACGATAACCAACGCCTTTGAATTCCATGACCTTGGTGAACCCTTCACTGCAGCCAACAACCATGTTGTTGAGCAGAGCCCGGGTAGTACCATGCAAAGCCCGAATCCGTGGTTCGTCGTTAGGGCGGGTAACAGTGATAGTGCCATCTTCAAGTGTAATCCCGATTTCAGGTGAAAAGGTCTCCTGTAGTTCGCCATTTGGACCTTTTACATGCACTGTGTTCCCGTCAATTTTAATTTCAACACCCTTTGGCAGGGTGATTGGCATTTTACCTATACGCGACATTTCTTCCTCCTACCAAACCTTACAAAGGATCTCGCCGCCAACGCCAAGTTTTCGGGCGCGGTGACCAGTCATGACCCCTTTGGGGGTTGATAAAATCGCGATGCCAATTCCGGACAGAACCCAGGGGATTTCCTTTTTGGAAGTGTAAACACGGCAGCCAGGTCGGCTGACACGCTGTAACCCTGTGATCAGAGAACGGCGCTGGCGTCTCTCGCCGATGTATTTCAGCTTGACCTGAATGTTTTTAGTGCCTTCAGTCTTGCCATCGACGATTTCATAACTATCGATATAGCCTTCTTCTACCAGGATTCGGGCTACCTCGCTCTTGAGTTTCGAATTCGGGATCGCTACCAGCGTCTTGCCTGCAGAAGCGCCATTACGAATTCGGGTTAACATATCGGCAATTGGATCTGTAATAGTCATTCTTATACCTCCAGGTCAAATTACCAGGATGATTTGGTCACACCAGGAAGCTTTCCCTGGAGTGCTAATTCGCGGAAACAAATACGGCATAAGCCGAACTTGCGCATATAACCACGCGGTCTGCCACAAACACGACAGCGATTGACAACGCGACCTTCATATTTACGTCGCATCTCACGATATTGCATACACTTTTTTGCCATTAGTCTTCCTTCCTGAAGGGCATGCCGAACTTTCGCAGAAGCTCGCGTGCTTGATCATCAGTTTCAGCAGTCGTTACGATGCTGACTTCCATCCCACGGACTTTGTCGATTTTGTCATACTGAATTTCAGTAAAAATCAATTGTTCGGTCAGACCGAGGGTATAGTTCCCACGACCATCAAAACTGTCCGCAGAAATACCGCGAAAGTCACGTACACGGGGCAAAGCGACATTGATCAGGCGATCCAAAAAAGCCCACATCTTCTCACCGCGAAGGGTTACTTTAACGCCAATCTGACGTCCCTCGCGCAGTTTGAAGTTTGAAATAGCTTTCTTGGCGGCGATGACAACAGGCTTCTGACCGGTAATGATGGTCAGATCGTTCACAGCAGCGTCCAACGCTTTGGGGTTATCCAAAGCCTCACCGACACCAATGTTGACGACAACTTTGGTGATGCGGGGGACCTGCATGACGTTGCTCAGCCCAAGCTCTGTAAACAAGGCCGGAGCGATTTCGTTCTTATATTGTTCTTGTAGTCTGTTCATATCTGCTCACCTGCGCCTATTTGCCTTCTGTGTCCGATTTCTTGCTGGTTTTGGCTTTCTCTTCTTTGCTTGAGCTGGTACTCTTGCGGCGAGGAGTTTTCGTTTCAGCTTTAGGTTCTTCGGTTTCTTTGGCTTTACTTGAACGGCGGGTTCCTTTTGCTTCTTTTTCAGAAGCACGATCAACCAGGACTACATTTGACAAATCGATCGAGGCTTCGAATTCACGAATGCCTGCCGGGATTGTCTTTCCGCCCGATTGGGTCTGCTTCTGATGTTTTTTTACAAGGTTCACACCTTGAACCACAACACGGTTCTCTTTCGGTAATACACGGATTACTTCACCGACTTTGTTTTTGTCAGCTTCATCGCCGCGCAAAACTCGAACTCGATCACCTTTCCGGATCTTCATCTTCATTTAGACACTCCTACCATTGACTACAGTACTTCCGGAGCCAATGAAACAATTTTCATATAGCCTTTTTCACGCAGTTCGCGTGCGACCGGTCCGAAAATGCGTGTTCCGCGGGGGTTCACACCATCGTTATCCAGGATGACGGCTGCATTATCGTCAAAGCAAATGGAAGAACCATCAGGTCGACGATAAGCTTTGGCAGTGCGAACAACAACGGCTTTAATAATTTCGCTCTTCTTAACAGAAGACTGCGGGGTTGCGCTTTTGACCGTAGCAGTAACAATGTCACCAACACCGGCATAACGCCGTCGGGTTCCACCAACAACCTGGATGACCAGCAATTCGCGGGCACCCGTGTTATCAGCAACGACTAAACGAGTTTCCTTCTGAATCATTCCGCATCCTCTTCTTCTGCTTCCACAACCTCGCCAAGATCTTCGACGATCTCTTCGACAAGCTCTTCGTCTAAGGCAGCAATTTCTTCCACTGCTTCGACAAGTTCCTCTTCTGCCTCAGCAACAAGAGTTTCAACTTCTTCGATTGCTTCTTCAACACTCTCGACACCTTCTTGCCTCAACTCAAGCCGGACGATCTTTTCAACTACCCAGTTCACAGTTTTGGAAATAGGTTTGGATTCCACAATAACGACTTTGTCACCGACATTGCAGCCAAGCTCATCATGAGCCTTATAAGCTTTCGCACTGCGCACGACCTTGTGATACAAGGGGTGCTGATAAGTACGGGTCACTTCAACAATGACGGTTTTATCCATTTTGTTGGATTTGACTGTTCCAGTTAAACGACGGCGTTTGTTCATTTCTTACCTTCCTTCTCACCGCGAACACGTTCGTTGAGGATAGTCTGTAGCCGGGCAATATCACGACGGGCAACCTTAAAACGGCTGGTGTCGGTCAGCTGACCAGTAACAACCTGGAAGCGCAAGTTCATCAGCTCCTGCCGGGTGTTCATGAGTTTAGTTTCTAATTCTTCTGTAGAAAGTTCTCTTACTTCTTTTGCGTTCATGAACCTTCTCCTAATGTTTCTTTATATACGATCTTGGTCTTGAAACCAAGTTTATAACGTGCCCTGCGCAATGCTTTTGCTGCAGTTTCAGCATCAGTGCCGCCTACTTCAAACAAAATCTTTCCAGGGCGAATAACTGCCACCCAATGATCCACAGCACCCTTACCTTTACCCATACGGGTTTCAGCTGCTCGCTTGGTATAGGGCTTATCCGGGAAGACCCGGATCCATACCTTGCCGCGTCTTTTCATCTCGTGAACAATCGCGCGTCGGGCTGATTCGATCTGGCGGGCAGTCATATAGCCGCAATCCAGGGCTTTCAATCCATAATCACCGAAGTTGATGTCTGCGCCGCGATAGGATTTGCCCTTCATGCGACCGCGCATCTGCTTGCGGTATTTAACTCTCTTTGGCATCAACATAATCTGCTACCTCACTCGTTACGATAATTACTCGCTAATATAAACACCCTCGGTTGTTTCAACCTTTTCCTCAGGTTGATCCATGACGATGCCTTTATAAATCCAGACTTTGATACCAATCAGTCCAAATGTTGTCGTGGCGGCTGCCTTTGCAAAGTCGATATCTGCACGCAAAGTTTGCAGCGGGACACGACCTTCACGTAAAGTGACCCGGCGAGCCATTTCAGCACCAGACAATCGACCTGAGACCTGAATCTTGATTCCTTCAGCTCCCTGGCGCAGTGCTTGCTGAATCGCTCTCTTCATTGCCCGGCGGTAGCTGATTCGGCGTTCCAGTTGACCAGCAATATTCTGTGCAACCAGGTAAGCGTCGGTGTCAGCCGTCTTGATCTCTTTGACTTCCAAATCGATCTTTTTGCCGGTCAGAGCTTCGAGCTTTTGTCTGATAATCTTTACATTGTCGCCTTTACGGCCAATCAAAATACCAGGTTTGGCAGTATGCAGGGTGACTTTCACTTTACCAGGGTATCGTTCGACTTCTACAGTCGAAACGCCGGCGCGTTCGGTCTCTTTCATTACCAGGTTGCGTAATTCCAAATCCTGGTGCAATTGTTCAGTGTAATCTTTGCCTTCAGCATACCAACGCCCTAACCAGGGTTTGTTGATGCCAAGACGAAAACCAATCGGATGTACTTTTCGACCCATAGTTTACTCCTTACCTTTGCTCGACTTCGCGTAATATAACGGTCACGTGAGAACTGCGTCTCAACTCTGGCTTAAATCGACCGCGTGCACCAAACCGGCGCCACTTTCGGGTGCGGGCTTCGTCCGCGAAAATCTGGTAAACAAAGAGGTCATCCCGGCTTACACCAAAATTCTCTTCAGCATTCGACATTGCCGAATAAATCAATTTTCGAACTGGTATGGCTGCCTTTTTTGGGGTCAGGCTTAATATGTCCAGTGCATCGATAACTTTCTTACCTCTTACCAGGTCAACAACGAGGCGGGTCTTCTGGGCTGATTCTCTATAATTAGAGAGTTTTGCAGTAATATCCTGTGCCATAACTCACCTTACCTTGAACCCTTTTCAGCCACATGACCGCGGAAAAAACGCGTTGGAGCAAACTCGCCCAAACGATGTCCAACCATGTTTTCAGTAACATAGATCGGCACATGACGGCGTCCGTTGTGGACACCGATTGTATGACCAACCATCTGGGGGAAGATGGTGCTGGCGCGACTCCAGGTACGAATGACCTTTTTCTCGCCTTTCTGGTTCATATCTTCTATTCTTTGTAGTAATTTCGGGTCTACAAATGGCCCTTTTTTCAATGATCGCGACATTTCTCAAAATCCTTTTCTGTCTCTCAACCGCTATCTGCGCTTTGCCTTGGAGCGGTGGCGAACAATCATGTCATCAGAACGCTTGTTGCGACGAGTCTTATATCCAAGTGCTGGTTTACCCCAGGGTGTCTTGGGACCTGGCATACCAATTCCGGTACGTCCTTCACCACCACCATGCGGATGGTCTCTCGGAGACATCGCAGTACCACGAACTTCTGGTCGGCGTCCCATATGGCGCTTGCGACCAGCTTTTCCAAGTTTGATATTGCTGTGTTCCACGTTCCCAACCTGACCAATCGATGCGCTGCATTCCTGTAAAACCAGGCGAACCTCGCCGCTTGGCATACGAACATGAGCATACTTGCCTTCTTTAGCCAACAGCTGGGCAGAAGTGCCTGCAGAGCGAACCATCTGGGCGCCCTTGCCAGGATAAAGCTCAATCCCGTGAATGGTCGTACCAATCGGAATGTTTGCCAGAGGCAGATTGTTGCCCGGGCGAATTTCCGCTTTGGGTCCAGACATCAGCATATCGCCTACTTTGACACCTATCGGTGCGAGGATATAACGTTTTTCGCCATCAACATAATGCAATAAAGCCAGTCGGGCGGTACGGTTGGGGTCATACTCGATAGCAGCCACTTTAGCGGGGATGTTAGCTTTATTCCGTTTGAAATCAACCAAACGGATTTGCCGACGGGCACCACCACCACGATGACGAACCGTCACACGACCTGCTGAGTTGCGACCGGAAGTCTTCTTGCGAATCACGGTTAACGAACGTTCGGGCGTAGACTTTGTGATCTCCTCAAACGTATAGCTCGTCTTATGCCGTTGACCAGGAGTCTTTGGTTTGTAAACTTTAACTGCCATTATTCAACTCCTTCAAACACAGAAATACTGTCACCCGGTTTAAGGGTAACAATAGCCTTTTTATAACCGCTGTTTCGCACAACCAAGCGGCGTGTGCGGGAGTTGCGGTGTGCCTTGGCAGGCATATTAATGATATTAACGCGCACAACACCTACATCGAAAGCGGTTTCAATCGCGGTTTTGACCTGTTCTCGGGTCACTTCGCTTTTCACCTCAAACACATACTGCCCAAGTTTGCTTGCCAGGTAGTTTGATTTTTCGGTCACGACGGGGCGTCGCAGGATGTCAAAAA
>Ga0209510_1001044_pt1 | contig 33315 bp, 23 predicted proteins | sample BiotimSIPDNA_FD_185749 | JGI IMG/M metagenome (GOLD analysis project Ga0209510, IMG submission 185749) | Anaerobic biogas reactor microbial communites from Washington, USA - Biogas_R1 time_0 SIP DNA (SPAdes) (version 2) | ecosystem: Engineered > Bioreactor > Anaerobic > Unclassified | place...
ACAATCAGTTTTGATTTAAACGGCGGAACAGGCACCGCGCCGGAGAGCCAACTCTGCGTTTTCGGCGCTTCGGCGGTTTTGCCCGCGCAGGGGGATTTCGGCAGGGAGCATTACGACTTCCTCGGCTGGGCGGAAGAACCGGAAGCAACTCAGCCTCTCGGCGAATTCCCGATGCCTGCCGGAGACAGGACTCTGTATGCCGTCTGGAGCAGAGTTCCCGTAACGCTCGAGGCTCTGGCCGGTTCGACGGGGGTTGTCGACGAGGCCAACGGCTTTATCTACGGCCTTGGTTTCGGTTTGACGACGGCGATATACGAAGCGCAGTATCTCGATATCGTCGGCGACGGTTCTCTGGTGTTCACTCCGACATCGCTCGGGCCCGGCACCGGCACAAAGGTGGAACTCATCGACAATGTGACCGGTGAGGTTCTGAAAACTTACACCATCGTCATATACGGCGACGTCAACGGCGACAGCCGCGCGGACGCGATTGACGCCGACCTGTGCGTCGGCGTGCAGGACTGGGTCATCGTTTGGGACCCCGTCGCGGATGCCTGTTACTATGAAGCCGCGGACCTCAACGGCAACGGCAGGGTGGAATCCTTAGACGCCGATACGATCACGGCGGTATACGACTGGGTGCTGGCCATTGACCAGGCGACGGGAACTGTTTCCTGAAATCAAACGGTAAATGAAATTGAAAAACGCGGACGGCCGGTAACCCGGCCGTCCGCTGTTAAAAGGGTTATCTTGTTGTTGCTTTGTTTTCCTTCTCGACTTTTTCTGAGGCGATAAAACGCCGGAGTTTCTCTTTTTCCATCTTCCAGTAAAGCGTTCTTAAAAAAGGGAAAATAGTGAACAAGACAATACCAAGAGAAAAAAAACGGCTCGGGAATACCCTTTTTCTGCCTTTTTCAATACCTCTAAGCGCCCTTTTGGCGACAACCGCGGGGTTTTGCACAGGGAACGGTTTCTCAAACGCTTCGGGGTTTGCGGCTTTGAAGAAGTTTGTGTCCGTCGCAATAGGGTAGAGGCAGGTGATGCTCATCTTATCGGGCTTTTCAAACCGGATACCCTGTTGAAATCCGTTTAAAGCGAACTTGGAGGCAGAGTAGAGCGTATAACCCGGCATGGCCATTGTGCCGATCGCCGAAATGGTCATCGCGAACAGTCCTTTCCGGCCGTTCAGGTACTCCCTGTACTTCTCATAAGAATAAATCGGGGAAAAGACATTTGTTTCAAACAGCCGGCGGGTTCTGTCCCAGTCGACATAATCGATCACTTCATAATACGGGTACCCGGCATTGGCAAAGAAAAAGGTGATTTCACCCATGGCGGAGACCGCCGCGTCAAAAAAACCGTCCACGCCTTCTTTTGACGAAACATCACACCGGTATGGGATGACGTTGTCGGCGAATCCGGTCAGATTATGGAGATTCAAATCCACGGCGAAAATGGTGTTGCTTTTCTCGCGCGAAAGCAATTTGAGAACCTCAAACCCTATTCCGCTGTTTGCGCCTGTCAATATCACTTTTTGGTTTGCCAGCATAAGAACACCTCGAAACCTTTCAGATCTATTCTATTTCTTCCCGGTGATTATGTCAAGTAATTCCAATCGATCTTGCCCAACGGAACCATTCGTGATAGACTGGTTTCGAAACGCTGAACAGATGAGGTGCCGCTATGAACTATGAAACGCTTTTCTCACCGATGAAAATCGGCCCGGTCGAGATGAAAAACCGTGTCGTCATGGCCCCGATGCTAATGGGGCTTGGTTCGTTTGACGGGGCACCAACGAAGGAAATGACGGAGTATTACGAGGAGAGGGCCAAAGGCGGCGCGGGTTTGATTATTACCGAAGTCACCCGTGTCAATGATGTAACCGGTGCGACTTCGTTCTCCCAACTCGCTATGAGCCGGGACTCTCATATCGCTCCCATGCGCGAGTTCATCGGCCGGTTGCACAGCCACGGCGCGAAAGTGTTCATTCAGTTGCATCATCCGGGCCGGCAGAACATGGGCCTTCTCATCGGCACCGTCCCTTTAAGCATATTCATGGATAAGCATTTCGGCTTTTACAAAAAACTATTGTATAAAATCGTACCGGCAGGCAGAAAACTGATGAAACGGCATTTGGTTCCGCGTGTTGTCGCCCCGTCGAAGTGTGATAACAGTTATTTTGCCGACAGTGTCAACCGTACTCTGCGTAAAAGTGAGATACAAAAACTGGTCAGGCAGTTTATACAGGCAGCCTCGCGTGCCCAAAAAGCGGGCGCCGACGGCGTCGAATTACATGCTTCCCACGGCTATTTATTGCAGCAGTTTTTAAGTCCCAACACCAACAAAAGGACCGACGAATACGGCGGTTCGCTTGATAACAGAATGCGGTTTATAACGGAAATCCTGAAGGGGATTAAAAGCGAGTGCGGCGCGAAATTCCCGGTTATCGTACGATTGACAGTCGACGAATGCTATGAAAAAATCGGCTTGCCCGGCAAAGGATACGGCTTGGATGAGGGCGTTTTGATAGCCCGAAAACTCGAGGAAGCGGGAGCGGACGCCATCGACGTTTCTTCCGCCTCCTATGACACCTTTAACTACTGGCTTGAACCCGAATCCTTTGAATGCGGCTGGCGCGCGTATATGGCCGAGGCTGTTAAAAAAGCCGTGTCCGTTCCGGTCATCGCCGCCAACCTCATCCGCAGCCCCGAGCAGGCGGAACAACAGCTGAAGGCGGGTATACAGGATTTTGTGTCGCTCGGCAGGCCTTTGTTGGCCGACCCGCGCTGGGCCGAAAAAGCGGCGGAGGGAAACGAGAAAAGCATTCGCCGCTGCATTTGCTGCCTTTACTGCATCGAGAGTATGCAAAACAACGCCTATATCGGCTCGCATGGCAAATGCTCCGTCAATCCGCTTATCGGCCGAGAAGCCTTAAAACTCAAAGCGAACGGAGCCGGCAGAACTGTCGTCGTTGCCGGGGCGGGTCCCGCGGGCCTGGCGGCGGCCGGGCTGCTCGCCGAAAGAGGTTTTCACACCGTGGTCTTCGAACAATACGGTGAACCGGGGGGACAGCTTCTATTAACAAAAAACATACCATATAAAGATAAAATCCGGTGGTGTGTTGAGGATTTGTACCACGCTGCCGTATCTGCCGGAGCCGAATTTCATTTTCACCGTAAAGCCGACGCGAACGGTATAACCGGCTTCGAGCCGTATGCTGTGTTTGTCGCGGCGGGAGGTACAGCCGCGATACCCGGCTGTGTTGAAGGCATCCGGCTGCCCCATGTATTGACAGCCGAACAGGTGTTAAGCGGCCAAACGATTCCCGCGAACAAAAAAATCTTTGTTATCGGTTCCGGCATGACCGGCCTTGAAACGGCGGAAATGCTCGCGGGGAAGAACAACGAGGTAACCGTTGTTGAAATGGCCGAAACGGCAGCGCCCGGCACATGGATGCAGCATATCGACGACATCAAGCCCCGTTTGCTCAAACGAGGCGTAAAAATACTGACATCAAAAAAACTCGCCGCTGTGCTGCCGGATCGAATAGTACTTGAAGATACCCCGGTAAAAAACAGTAAAAGTGAACTGCCTTGTGATATTGTGGTGTTGGCGACCGGCATCCGGAGTATAGATGAATTGTATGAGCCTTTAAAAAAGAATTGCCGCCGGGTTTGGCTGATTGGAGACGCGCGCAGGCCGGGGCGTATCGCCGACGCCGTTGAGGACGCGTACAACGCGGTTGTGTCCCTGGATTAAAAGCGTGGCTAACGGACATCAAAAATCCGCGCGAAAGGATTGATTGTTTGGCGACTGTTGATATAAACTGTGATATGATGAGGCCGGTTTCTTAAACGGGCAGCAAGCGAAAGGTGAAAAAGATGAGCGGATATCAAAGAATTTGCGCCAATATTAACCTCGACGCAATCACGCACAACTTTGAGCAGGCGCGAAAAAAGTTAAAACCGGGCACAAAAGTCCTGGCGATTGTCAAAGCGGACGGTTACGGGCACGGCGCGATGCCCGTCGCGAACGCGCTGGCTGACAAGGCCGACTGTTTCGGCGTAGCCATTGTGGAAGAGGCTGTCGAACTCAGGGAAAACGGTATAACGAAGCCCGTTTTAATTCTGGGTTATACGTCGCCCGACGACTATAAAACAATCCTGGATAACGAACTGTCCCTATCCATCTTTCATCTTGATACGGCCAGAAAGCTTTCGGCGGCGGCGGCGGCAAGCGGGAAAACAGCCGGAATCCACATTGTTGTGGACACCGGTATGAACCGTATCGGTTTCAAAGACGACGATAAAAGCGTTTCACAGATAGAAGAAATCGCCAGGCTGCCGTTTCTTCATATAGAAGGGTTGAGCAGCCATTTTGCCTGCGCCGATGCGGCTGACAAGTCGTGTACGACAAATCAAATTGACCGGTTCCTCGGATTTTGCAAAAAGCTTGAACAAGCCGGCGTTTGTATTCCGATGAAACATATCAGCAACAGCGCGGGAATAATAGACCTTGACAACCATTTTGACATGGTGCGCCTGGGTATTTCGCTTTACGGCCTGTATCCCTCCGAAGAGGTCAACAAACAGAATGTCAGCCTTATTCCGGCATTGGAGTGGAAATCACGCGTTGTCTTCATCAAGACCGTTGAGTCCGGCCGCGGCGTCAGCTATGGTCATACGTATATCACGGACAAGCCTACCGTTGTCGCCACGGTGCCGGTCGGCTACGCGGACGGCTACCCGCGGGCGCTTTCGTCGAAAGGCAGAGTATTGATAAACGGACAGTACGCTCCCGTCATCGGCAGGGTGTGCATGGACTTGATGATGGTTGACGCGACGGGCATCGACGGACTGACGCTCGAAAACGAAGTGACCCTTGTCGGCTGCGAGAACGGCAACCGGATAACGGTTGAGGAGTTGGGGTCGCTTTCGGGAAGCTTCAACTATGAAATTGTTTGCGGAATAGCCAAGCGCGTTCCGAGAGTATATTTCAGGGGAGGACGGCAGGTTTTCTCGCACTCCTGTTTCCCGCAATACGCGAATAAGTAGGCTTGCCTGCTGGACGGAACCTTATCGATAAAACATCGGGAGGCAGCGAAATTGGACAAAGTCATCGAAGTGACAAATCTATGTAAATCGTACGATGATGTCAAAGCTGTCAATAACTTGAGCTTTTATGTGGAAAGAGGCAAGTTTTATGCTTTTCTCGGGCCCAACGGCGCCGGGAAAACCACGACAATCGATGTCATTTGCACCGCGTTGAAACCCGACAGCGGCTCGGTGACGGTGGACGGCTTTACCATCGGCAAAGACGATGGAAAAATTCGTTCCGTGCTCGGCGTGGTTTTTCAGGATAATTTGCTCGATCCCCTCTTAACCGTGCGGGAAAACCTGATCGTGAGAGGAAGTTTTTATGGGCTCAAAGGCGGCGGGCTGAAAAGCGCCGTCGCGAAAGCCGCCGAGGCCGCGGGTGTGTCCGAATTATTATCGGCCTGTACGTCCTGTTTCTCGGCGACATGATGGTCAAGGGCATGACCGGCATTGAAAACGCCCGGTTTTTGATGGACAGCTGGATAATGGCCGGTTTGTTGGGGATAACCTCTATGACGACCACAATGGGCGCTTTCGGTGTCATGGTTGACAAAAAAGAACCGGTAATCCTGCCGGGTCTAAGAAATCATGGTTATAATAATGAACGAAAAATTCAGCGTATCCGGTATGTCCTGCTCCGCTTGTTCGGCTAATGTCGAAAAAGCCGTAAAAAACCTCGACGGGGTTGTCAATGCCGGCGTGAATCTTCTGACGAACAGCATGACCGTCGACTATGACGAATCCTTAACCGGCAGCGCCGAGATTATCGAAGCGGTTGTCAAGGCCGGGTACGGCGCCGCCGTCTTCACGGACAGTTCACGGCAGCCGGCGAAAGACAAGGCGAAGAACAGGCCTGACTCGGAAATCAGGAATATGCGGCAGCGCATCGCCGTTTCGTTTGCTTTTTTAATACCGCTTCTTTATGTTTCTATGGGGCATATGCTGAAGCTGCCGCTGCCCGGATGGCTGCACGGCGCTTCCGGCTCGGGTGTCAACGCGTTTCTTCAGTTCCTGTTAACCATACCCGTGGTCTTTGTGAACAGAAAATATTATTCGTCCGGTTTCAAGGCTTTGTTTCGGCGCTCCCCGAATATGGACACATTAATCGCTATCGGTTCCGCGGCGGCGGTTTTGTACGGCGTGTTCTCTGTGTTTCAAATTGTTTACGCTTTAGGGCAAGGAATGGCCGGAACCGCTGAAAGCTACGCGAGGGAGCTGTATTTCGAATCCTCCGCGACGATTTTAACCCTGATAACATTTGGCAAATACCTCGAAGAAAAGTCAAAAGGCAAAACCACCGAAGCCATCAAAAAGCTCATTGACCTCACGCCCAAGAAAGCAACGGTCGAACGATACGGGCGTGAAACCGAAGTGCCCGTCGAAGAAGTAGCGGCGGGCGATATCGTGACGGTGCGGCCCGGTCAGAGCATACCCGTCGACGGCATTGTTATCGATGGAAGCGCGGCGGTGGACCAATCGGCCCTGACGGGGGAAAGCATACCTGTCGATAAACGCGAGGGAGACAAAGTCATGGCGGCAACGGTCAACAAATCGGGGTACCTTAAGTTTCGCGCGGAAAAGGTAGGAGAAGACACTACCCTGGCCGGTATCATAAAACTTGTCGAAGAAGCCGCTTCCTCCAAAGCGCCGATATCCAAACTCGCCGATAAAATCAGCGATGTTTTTGTTCCCGTGGTCATGGTTATCGCGGCAATCTCCGTCATCGTTTGGCTGTTTCTCGGCAAGCCTTTTGATTTCGCGCTTTCCATCGGCATTGCCGTTCTTGTTATATCCTGCCCGTGCGCTTTGGGCCTGGCGACGCCGGTAGCCGTTATGGTGGGTACGGGGATGGGAGCCGCGAACGGCATCTTAATCAAATCCGGCGAAGCGCTGGAAACCGCGCACAAAACAGACACGGTCTTGCTTGACAAAACCGGAACGATCACACAGGGCAACCCGTCCGTAACCGATATTATAACCCAAAGCATGACCGAGAAAGAGTTTTTAACCATCGCGGCTTCGCTTGAAAAGCCTTCGGAACATCCGCTGGCCCAAGCCATTGTTAAAAAAGCGGGCGAAACGGGGGTGGTTTTTCTTGAAGCGTCCGGTTTTCGAATGACCGCCGGGAGGGGCGTAGAAGCCGGCGTGGGCGGCATCCGGTATTTTGCAGGCAACAAAGCGTATATGGATGATTTGCACATTGACTTATCCGCGGTGACCGGCCGCGTGGAGCAATACCTGAACGACGGCAAGACAGTGCTTTACTTTTCGGATCGTGAAAAATTAATCGGCGTTATCGCCCAGGCAGACACCATAAAGACCTCAAGCGTTGACGCGGTCAGTCAACTGAAAAATATGGGCATCGAAGTTGTTATGCTGACCGGTGATAACACCGCGGCGGCTCAAGCGGTTAAACAGAAACTCGGTATTGATAAAGCCGTTGCCGAAGTTATGCCCGGCGACAAAGAGGCGGAAGTGCGGCGGCTGCAGGAAGGCGGAAAAAAAGTCGCGATGGTCGGCGACGGCATCAATGACTCGCCGGCGCTCGCGCGGGCCGATGTGGGCATCGCTATCGGCTCGGGCACGGATATAGCGATTGAATCGGCCGACATCGTGCTTGTCAGAAACGACTTGAGAGACGCCGCCGCGGCGATTGAATTAAGCAAAGCGGTAATGAAAAATATAAAACAAAATCTGTTCTGGGCGTTCTTTTACAACACGCTTGGCATTCCGCTGGCGGCCGGATTGCTGTATAACGACGCGCTGCGTATGAAACTCAACTCGATGTTCGCCGCGGCGGCCATGAGTTTAAGCTCGGTCTTTGTGGTGACAAACGCGCTGCGGCTTCGGTATTTTAAGCCGAAAAGCCGCCGTGGCCGGTAAAGGAGGGAACCTGTTTGAAAAAGATTATAGAAATACGGGGAATGAACTGCGAGCACTGCCGCTCTTCGGTGGAAAAATCCTTGAACGTTTTGGAGGGAGTCGAAGCCAAGGTCGACCTAAAAAAGAGTTTCGCGGTGGTAGATCTGAAAAAAGACATCGGCGATGATACGCTGAAAAACGCGGTTGAGCAGGCCGGATTTGAAGTCGTTATCATTAAAGATAAGAATGGCCTGTTCGGCTGAACATGAAAACAAGACGGCTACGGCCGTCTTGTTTTATAATATCTTTGTTTACCGAAAACGGCAAACATGATATACTGATAAAAAATGGACGGAGGTAATACATTTGCCCGCGGAATCATCACTGAAACTGAAAGCCACAAGTCCGTTCCGGTACGCTATTGGTATGTTTGGAACCTCGATCCCCATCAACATGTTCAAAACATTCGCTTTGAAATACTATGTGGATATGCTCGGGCTGGATTCGGGAAAATACGCTCTTGTAATCATGATCTACACCTTTGTCGACGCTGTGGATAACCCCGTTTACGGTTTTATATCCGACAGAACCAGAACCAAGTGGGGGAGGCGCAGGCCTTGGATGGCCGTTTCGGCGCCTTTGCTCGTGTTGATGTTTATAGTATTCTACAATGTTCCCGGCGGCGTAAAGTCCAACGACACGGCGCTCTACATTTATATGCTGCTGACATATATCCTGACGGGCACGCTCGATTCGCTGATCAACGCGAATTACGGCGCGCTGTTTCCGGAGTTGTTCCCCGATGATAAAGTGCGCGCGAAAACCAACGCGATGAGGCAGGCGTTCCAGCTTGTTGCCATGGTTATCAGTATAGCACTGACGCCGATGATAACCGACAAAATCGGCTACGGCAAAACATCTCTGGTTTACGGTTTGATCGCGTTGGTTGTGATGTGGTACTGCACCTTTGGCTGCAAGGAAAATCCGATTGTTGCCGAAACCGAAAAACCGCAGTTTTGGCCGACGCTCAAGGCTCTCTTCACCAACCCGAAGTTCTGGATATTCGGCTTCGCGAACGCGTTTTTTGCCGTGGCGGGTTCTATTATTATGCAGGCGATTCCGCTTTATGTAAAATACACATTAGGCCTTGAGGACAAAATGACCACCTATCTTATGGCCTGCGTGTTTGTGTCGACAATTATCAGCATCGGCGTTTGGTCTTTAATAGCCAAAAAGGTCAAAATCATCAAAATATGGAAAACAGCGTTGCTGATGTTTATGGTCAGTTTTGTGCCGATGTATTTTGTGTCCGGGCTATACGCCGCTATGGGTGTCAGTGTATTTCTCGGGGCGTGTTACGGAGGGGTGCTCGCCACAAACGATGTCATCGGCGCGAAAATTATGGACGAGGATACGGAAAAGTACGGTATCCGGCGCGAGGGGATATACTCAAGCGCGATGGGCTTTATGAACCGCCTGAACGGGTTGTTTGTCAGCCTGGCGCTGTTGATAGCCAGAAACCGCTACGGCTATATAAGCGGAAAAGAACCGGGGCCCGACCCCGGGGAAGCGGCAAAATTCCTCATGGTGATTTGCCCGATTGCCGCGTTGATGATAGGCATCGGATTTGCCATGTTTATGAAATTCAAAAACGGGAACAACAGCGCGAAACCGGAACGAATTCAGCCGGAAGAGATGTGACATGGCGGAAGTGTCAAGCGGGAAATTTCTGATTATCAACGCCGATGACTTCGGCGTCAACGAAAGCACGAACAAAGCTGTCCGGGAGCTTTTTGAGCAAGGCTTGATCACCTCCGCATCCCTTTTAACGGTAGCCTCCCATTCAAAAGCCGCGGCTGGGATCGCCGCGCGGGGCAATCTTCCGGTCGGCGTTCACCTCACAATCAATTCCGACGACGCCGAAAACCGCTGGCAGAGCAACAGCGGGGCAAAGTCCTTGTCCGATGGAAAAGGCCTTTACTGTGACGCGAAAAAGATTACCCTGAAGGCCAAAAGCGCCGATGTGACCGCGGAACTTGAGGCGCAGTATCGCTTTATGACCGCCAACGGCTGCATACCCGACCATGCCGACAGCCATTGCGGTACGCTTTACGGCATCAACGGAAGGCTGTTTTTCATCAACGCTTTCCGGTTCTGCAAAGAGCACGGTCTTCCTTTCCGGTTCCCGAGAAAATCCACGTTCCTTGACAGGCAGTTCGGCGGCAAGGCGCCGGCCCCCATTGTCCTTCTGCAAAAAGGCGTTATAAAACTCGCCGACAGGTATAAAATAGGTTTACTTGACGATATGATATCCAACCCTTTCCCGATCCGGAAAATCAAGTCGTATGAAGCACTCAGGGATTTTTATATCAGAGAAATTTTAAACCTCGCGCCGGGCGTAACGGAAATGTTTTTTCATCCCGCGTATCCGGCGGGGGATGCTCCGAGCGGACCGGAGAGCGAGTGGCTGAAAAGAGAATATGAACTCAGACTATTAAAAAGCGGTGACCTTCACGAAGCCGTAATTAATAATAAAATACATCTGGTTTCCTGGTCCGAAGCGTTTGGCAGAATACCGTCAAACAGATATTCGCGTTGAATCCGGCATATTTATCAAGAAGGGGATGATATTTATGATGCTTATTGCTAAAAAGGCAGCGGCGGTTTTGCTTGTCCTTGCAGTGTTTCCGATTGCCGGTTGCGGAAATACCTTTGGGAATGGTGAGCCGACAACCCCGGAACAGGGATTAACGGTGGAGGAGTCAACCGGTTTCGGTGACGAAACACAACCGACGGCGGAAGTATCCGATACACAAACGATGGAAACAGTTGTGTATTATATTAAGAATAAGGATAATAAGCCGTATCTTGTGAGGGAAATTCATCTTGTAGAGAAAAGCGCGCAGACAGCGAAAGCTGCTCTGGAAGAACTCGTTTTGGGAAGACCATTGACGAAAGAGGCCTTCAACGTATTCCCGAAAGGAACCAAGATCCTCGGCATCAATATCAAAGACGGCCTGGCAACGGTTGACTTTTCGCAAGAAGTTCTGAGTGCGAATACGGGAGCGGCAATAGAAGCTTTAGGTATAGCAAGCATTGTGAATACGATGACGGAATTTCCAAGTGTGCAAAAGGTGAAGCTTACTGTGGAAGGCAGCGCGGAGAAAGGCATGGACTGGTGGGGGCATATCGGCTTGTATAAACAGCCTTTCACCCGGGATCTCAGCCGGGTTATGGAACCGGCTATTTGGCTCACAGCGCCCAAGGCCGGTCAAACCGTGGGCAGCCCTATGAAAGTCGCGGGCATGGCCATGGTTTTTGAGGCAACCGTCAATTACCGGTTGAAAAACAGTGAGGGAAAGATACTGGCGGAAGGCTTTGCGCAGGCGGCCGCGGGCGCTCCGGAGCACGGTGAGTTTTCATTCACCATTGACTTTGCCGCAGAAACCGGAAAAGGAACATTGGAGGTATTCGAGGTAAGCATGAAAGACGGCGGTGAAATAAACAAAGTGTCCGTGCCGGTTGTTTTTAAGTAACGCCGATGTTTTATGCCGGTTAAAATAGTTTAATAGAGCTTCAAGCGCAAAAACGACATTTTCAAACAAAGCCGCCGGTGATTTTTCGGCGGTTTTGTTTCGGGTTAAAACAATGTTTCAGTCAATAATAACCGTGTAAAGTTTTGACCCTGTTGATTTCTGTTCACGGATTGATGTTTATGTTTAATTTTATATAATTCGTTTTCGGTTTATGGTATAGTAATGGCATGAATTGGTGAAAGGGAGCTTTTCATGACATCTGCCTTTGTTATTGTCGTGTTTCTCCTGGTGTGCGCGTCGGTTTTCGTCAACGGGTTTACCGATTCTCCCAACGCGATTGCCACCGTCGTGTCCACGAGAGTTTTGCGGCCGAGAATCGCCGTTATTTTGGCTGTCATTTTTAATTTTCTCGGCGTGCTTCTGATGGGCAGCGAAGTGGCTAAAACAACAGCCGGCCTGGTTGATATCGGCGCTGGAGACGAAGCTTTGGTGGCTTTGGGCGCTGCCCAGCTCTCCATTGTTCTTTGGTCGGTTACCGCCTGGCGGTTCGGAATACCGACAAGCGAAAGCCACGCGTTAATCGCCGGGTTAATGGGAGCCGGTATGTCGCGGTACGGGTTGGAAGCGTTCAACTGGGATTCTGTTATAAAAGTTGTATGGGGGTTGGCAATTTCATCGGTAGTCGGCTTTGCGTTCGGTTACCTCGCTACGAAAATGGTCGAGTTGACTTGCAGAGGTTTTCCGAGAAGAAAAGCAAACGTATTCTTTTCTTTCGGCCAAATCGCGAGCGCCTGCTTAATGGCGTTCAGCCACGGCGCCCAGGACGGGCAGAAGTTCGTCGGTGTTTTGAATCTGGCTCTTGTTGTCGGCGGCGTGTTGGACAAAAACGCGGACATACCCTTTTTGATCATGCTGCTTTGCTCATTAACCATGGGAGTCGGCACTTCCGTAGGCGGTTATCGCATCATCAAGACAATGGGAATCGATATGGTCAGGCTCGAGAAATACCAGGGGTTTTCAGCTGAAATCGTCGCTTCTGTGAGCATGCTCGCCGCGACGAGATACGGCATTCCCTTAAGCACCACCAATACCAAAGCCACAGCGATGATGGGCGCCGGCGCGACGAAAGGTTTGGCTGCGGTTAACTGGGGCGTCGCGAAGGAAATGGTCACCGCGTGGATTCTGACATTTCCCGCCTGTTTGGTGCTTGGCTACTTGTTCGCTTCGTTTTTCAGGTTGATTTTACTGTAAGTAGTAAGGAGAAAGAGAATGGGAAAATCGATAAGCAGAAAAAATGTCGATTATTTTGGGATGTTTGAAAAAAGCGCCGCGATCGCGAGGGACACCGCTTACAAACTTCAAAGCGCGTTCCGTGACGGCAACATCAATCTTGCCGAACTGAGGTCGCTCAAGGAGCTTGAGCACGCCGGCGACCTTCACCTCCACGAATGCATGAAAATTATCGACGTCGCTTTCATTACGCCGATTGACAGGACGGACTTGGCGGCTATTCTTAACGGAATCGAGAATGTGACCGACAGCATTGAGGATATCGCCGACAGCTTTTATATGATGTGTATAAACGAAAGCAATGAGTGTATGCGCCGGTTTGTGACACTTTTGGCTTTGTCCTGTGAAAAAATGCTCGAGCTTATGACCGAACTGAAACGCTTCAAGAAAAATGTCAACGATATCAGCAAGCTGATTATTGAGATCAACCGGATTGAGGAAGAAGGGGACAAACTGTTCAGGGACAATATGCGGAATTTGTTTGAGTTTGAAACGAACCCGATGACGGTCATTAAGTATAAGGATTTATACCGGCGCTTTGAAGACGCCGTGGATTGTTGTGAGGATGTCGCGGATATGGTTGAAAATATTATTGTCACAAAAACCTGATAAATATAGCCCGTTCAACGGGCGCTTCTTCCGCTTGTTTGACCGGATTTCTTATTTGATTATTAATATGTTGATAATTATGGAAAAGTGTGGTAAATTTATTACACCGAATAACGAATATAAAGGGTGAATTCATCGGGATAAGTAAGCGCGGTTATGAAAACAGATGCCCAAAGGGGGATTGGCTATGGTTATTCAGAGTAAGGTGGATGTATTTTCGGCGAAACAGGACGGCTACCGCTTTTTCAGAATTCCGGCCATTGTGCAATCGCCGAGCGGATACATATATGCTTTTTGTGAAGGAAGGAAAAACTCCTGTTCCGACAGCGGCCGGATTGACATCGTGATGCGCAGAAGCAGGGATGGCGGCTCCACTTGGGGCAAACTGCATATCGTCGCGACCGACGGTGTGAACACGCTGGGCAACCCGTGCCCCATTGTAGACAGGGACACGGGCTGTGTTTGCCTGGTTTTTTGTAAAAACTTTACCGATGACAAGGAAAATCAAATACTGTCCGGTGAAAAACCACCGAGGACGGTATGGAAAACATTCGGCAATGAAGTGGGCTTGAAATGGTCCGAGCCGGAAAGAATCGCGAATGTCCGGTTAGACCATTGGACTTGGTATGCCACCGGGCCATGCCACGGGATTCAGACGAAAAGCGGCAGATACATAGTGCCCTGCAACCATGCCGAATTGGACAATGTTCCGAAAAATGTTACGCGGTCGCATATCATTTACAGCGACGATGCCGGGGAAACATGGCAAATCGGAGGAATGAGCGACTGGAGAACCAACGAAGCGAGCGTTGCCGAAACATCCGAAGGGCTTTATATGAATATGAGAAGCAAACGGTTCGGCGCTGTCAGGGCTTATGCCGTCAGCAGGGACGGCGGCCTTACTTTCAGCGAAAGCAAATACGATGACGAACTCATCGACCCCTATTGCCAGGGCAGTGTGAAGGAATACGGCAAGGGTGTCCTTTTTTGCAACCCGGCTTCGGAAAAAAAGCGTGAAAAGCTTACATTGAGATACAGCCCCCGTCTATGGAAAGGGTTTAAAAAGAGTATCGTCATTGAAGAGCCTTTCAGTGCTTACAGCGATTTGGCGGTTGACGGCAACGGCGACATTCTGGTACTATATGAATGCGGCCGCAAAGAAATGTATGACAATGTTGTATTGGCAAGGGTTAGATTTGTATCGGGAGCAAGGGAATGAAAATGTTGAAGGGTGTGTTTCCGGCTTTGCCGACGCCTTTTTCGAAGGACGGCAAAGTAAACGGAAAAGCGCTGGAATCCTTGATTCTAAAATTGCTGGGCGATGGCGTAGACGGGTTCTATGTCGGAGGCAGCACGGCGGAGGCCTTTTTACTCACGGAAGACGAGAGAAAGTATATTATCGATGTCGCGGCCGACACGGCCGGCGGAAAGGTTCCCCTGATTTGCCAAATCGGCAGCATCTCAACAGACCGGGCGGTAGAACTGGCGAAGCACGCCGAAAAACGAAAGGCGGCCGCTGTTTCGTCTGTGCCGCCTTTCTATTTTAAATTTACTTTTGATGAGATAAAGGGGTATTATTTTGAGATCACAGACAGCGTGAGCCTGCCTATGATCATTTACAATATCCCTGTTTACTCGGGAATCAGCTTTTCATTTGAGAATATAAACGAGTTTTTTTCCGACAAAAGGTTTATCGGTATAAAACACACTTCAAACGATTTCTTTATGCTCGAGAGAATAAAGTCATCCTATCCTGAAAAAACCGCCTTTAACGGTTATGACGAGATGTTTCTGGCCGGGCTATCCATGGGAGCGGACGGGGGGATAGGCTCAACGTATAATTTCATGCCCGATAAATTTATCGGTATGCGCGAACTCTTTTTGCGTGGCGATATGGCCTCAGCGCACGATCTCCAGACGGAAGCGAACGCCGTTATCGCCGAGCTGATAAAGGTTGGCGTACTGCCGGGTTTGAAAGAACTCCTGCGTCTTTCCGGCTTCGATTTCGGCGACTGCAGAAAACCTTTCAGGCAGCTGACCGGCAGTGAAAAGGATTATTTCAAAAGCTCAGTATACCCATTGATAAGAAAACAGTAAATTTAATGCTTATGTATTGAAGACGGAATAAAATTTTGATATAGTGGAAGTACACGAAACGAGTTTTTGATAGAATGGAAAATAAGGAGGCATACCAATGAAGTTGAAGAAAAAGAGCATAAGCCTGCTGATGGTGTTGGCAATGCTTTTCTCAACAGTCAGTTTCACATTCGATACCACGGCGCTCGGAGCCGAACCGGACGTGACAACCCCGTTCAGCGCCTCGGCTTTTCGCAGGCCTTCACCGGCAATTACCCTTGATGTAACGGATGTCACAAGGGTTGGTGCCGCGGGTGACACGACGATGGCCGCGGGCAACACAATTAAGAAAGCCACCCCCTCCGGCGTACCTTATATAACCGGTACGTATGCATCCCAGGCATACGCCGGTGAAACGCCCGAATGGCCCAAAATCAGTTTCTTGTCATCGATGGCGGTTACCATAACATCCATAACCGTTACCGGCGGAACCGTTACCCCCACTCTGATTATGGGAGCCCTTAACGGCACCAGCACCGCGACTTGGGAGCTTCAGGGAGGAACAGCGACGGCCGGCAGCACTTTGGAAATCGCCATTACATACAACTTCACTTGGCATAATGATTACACCGGTGTCGACGTCACGGATACATACACGGTGAAAGGCTATTCTTTTGTGGAAAGTATCATATTTCCGGCCGGGGCCTGGGTGTTCACTTCGGCGTACAGCAATGTGGCCAACGCCGCCGATGTACAATATGTGTCGAGAATCTTGGGCAGAGGCGTTTACGGCGCGCAGCTCGGGCTGTCCTCCGCGAGCGGGGACTATCAGTCGGGTTACCACAATTTTTCTACCAACTCGTTTGCGGGCGTAACCGGCGGGCTGCCCGAAAGGACTATGCTCAAAGCGGATCCTCCCCATTCAGGTGCCTATGACCATTATATTGCCAACGGTACCAACTCATACGCGAGCGGCGACCAGCACCGCGCGAAAGCGCTTATATATGTCGACACAAGCGTGCAGACCATGCAGAGCAACAACACGAGAATGCACTTCTTTATTCACGGTACATCGAGATCCGAAGACGACAACAAGGATTTGACTTTTGAAACCATCCATGTCAGAGACGGTGATGTCGCATACACCGGCAGCACCGATAATGTTCTCGGAACGAGCAGCGCCGGAGCGAGGGCCGCGTTGAACCCGACCGGACCGGTTGACGGAACAAAATCGACGGGCGGGCTGTTTATCAACGCGGGTATGCAGACAACCTCCACTCTTTATGGCTCCGGAGCGCCGGGGACCTACACGCTGATTACGCAGTGGACGGGAAGAGGAGACAACCCTTCCACCGGCGGCCCGAACTGGATGCAGTATTATCACGGTGTTACCATCGATATCATCAACTTTAACAAAGGTTCGCTTCGTTCCGCGTTGAACACTGCTGTCGGTGTCACCAATAAAACGTTTAACGGCACTGTCAATGTCACGACAATCAACACCGCCAACGGTACGGACCCCGCGAATGGCGGTATTACAAACACCGGTAAAGGTAAGAACCCGCAAAGCTGGTATTATTCGGCCGGCTGGGCTGATTACGCCAACCATAGCGCCACCGCGTGGACTCAGCTGCAAAAACCGAATACGTCGCAGACCGCAATCAATACGGCGACGGCGAATCTCAACAGCGCGTACGGCTCGCTGGTACTGCGGGAAGCCAATTATTCCAGCGCCGCTTCACAAACTGTGGTGGCCGGTCTTGGCAACACATTCTACAATTCAGCAGTCCAACCGCTCAACACGCTTGTCCAGGCGGTATCCACGGCGGACAGCTCGTTTGACGCGATTCTGGCTCATTGGAAAAGCGGTACGTATGACTATTACACAGCCGCCAGCCGGGCAGCCCTCGAAGAGGCTTACACAGCCGCTGTCGCCTGCCAGAATGCCGGCTATAATGTCCTTTATCAGCCGTACGTTGATTACTGCGCGCAGCAGCTGCGGATGGCCGTTGACGGCCTTGAGCTTAAGGAAAACTCGATTACGTTTAACGGCAACGGAAGCACATCGGGCACCATGCCGGTTATGTATGTTACAGCCGGTTCAACCGCCGCCATCACACAGAATGTGTTTGCCAGAATCGGGCACACTTTCCAGGGCTGGGCCACATCCGCCGGCGGAACCGTTGCGTATGCGAACGGAGCAAGCCTGACCATGGGCGCTGAGAGTATAACGCTTTACGCGGTATGGTCGGTGAACAGTTATTCCATTGTTTTCGACGCGAACGGCGGCACGGGCGGCACAAGCGCCGTGATGCAGTACGATGCGCCGCTGACAGCTCCGCAGGTTATCAGGGAAGGCTATATGTTCCTTGGCTGGACCCCGTATGTTCCCGCAAGGGTGCCGGCGGAGGATACGACATTCACCGCCGATTGGGCTATTATGAGCTATACCATTGAATTTGACGCGAACGGCGGCACGGGCGGAACCATTAACACCATGACCTATGGCGCGCCGCTGACCCCGCCGACGGTCACAAAACCGGGCTTCTCCTTTGCCGGCTGGGTACCCGAGGTGCCGTCCACTGTTCCGGCAGCCAATTCAAAATACACCGCGCAGTGGGTTGCCAGTACGGTGACCATTACCTTTGACGCGAACGGCGGTACGGGCGGCACAAGCGGTCCGATGACCATCGGCGCTCCTCTGACCGCGCCTGTCGTTACCAGAACGGGGTACACACTGCTAGGATGGTCTCCGTCGGTCCCGTCGACCGTCCCAATGGTTGATACCGTTTATACAGCCCAATGGGTGGCCAACAATTATACGGTTAACTTCGACGCAAACGGAGGCGCCGGTTCAGCCGCGCCCGTGACACAGGGGTACGGGACGCAGGTAACACTGCCGGCTGCCGGCTTCTCAAAGACAGGATATACTTTTATCGGATGGAACACTTCGCCGGAAGCGACGACAGCGTTAAGTTCTTACACAATGCCCGCGAACAACTCAACGCTGTACGCTGTTTATGAGATTAACCGGTACACGGTGACATTCGACGCGAACGACGGTACCGGCGGCACAAGCGAACTGATGGATTACGGCTCACCCATCAGCGCTCCAACAGTCACCAGGGAAGGCTATACCTTCGCCGGCTGGATGCCCGAAGTCCCAGCGACCGTTCCGGCCTACGACGTGACCTTTGTCGCTCAATGGACGGTAAATAACTTTACAGTCAGTTTTGATCTTAACGGAGGCACCGGTACGGTTCCCGTCGATCAAACGGGCGCGCCCGGCGCATCTGTTCAGCTGCCGAGTCAAGGCGATATCACGAGGCTGTTCTACAATTTCCTCGGTTGGGCGGAATCGCCTTCGGCAACCGCGCCGCTCACAAGTTACGCTATACCACAGGCCGACTCTACGCTGTATGCCGTTTGGAGCAGGGTTCCTGTCACCCTCACGAAACGCGTCGGTTCGACGACCGTGATTGATACGGATACGGGCTTCATCTACGGTTTGGAAGAAGGAATGACTAAAAACCTTTTCGCCGGAAGCTTTGTGCAGGTTAACGGCGACGGAAGACTCGTTTACACATATGTCAACGACAGCTTTGGAACCGGGACTGTGGTGGAACTGATTGACAATGTGACGGGGGATACTGTTGCGGTCTATACGATTATTATTTTCGGTGATGTTGACGGCGACGGCTACATCACAGCCGGTGACGAAAACCTGATTGATATGGTGTCATCGTATCAAATCGAGCTGGACGGGGAGCCCTTTGTCTTCGCAGCCGACTTGACGCAGGACGGATTTGTCGACGCGTATGACCTGAATATCCTGTCTGCCGCGACGAGTTACACGGCGACAATCAATCAAGCCAATCCGTCTGAATCCATATAATCCTTTATAAAATCGACGACAGGGGCGGCTTGGCCGTCCCTGTCGCTTTATAAATATCACATATTCCAAATTGAGAATATTATATACGGGATGTATGCTATATTATGTGTAAATGTTATACATATCAATGAATCTTTATTTAATAAGGGAGAAATGAATATGCCATTGAGGAACAGAATAATCGGCGTCTTTTTGGCTGCGTTGCTGTCGGCGTCAATGCTCCCGTTGTCCCGGGTCGGTTCGTCCGCGGTTTTCAGCGGCGCGCTGCAGTTTGACAGCAACGGTAAATTCACCGTCATGCAAATCGCCGATATTCAGGACAATGCCGACGTTGACAACCGGGTTATCGCTCTGCTGACAAACGCTATCGCGAGGTACAGCCCCGACCTTTGCGTTTTCACCGGGGATAATATTAAAGGGAATATTTTAACGACCGCATTTAAAAGCTCTGTCGACGAATTTCTGGCGCCGCTTATTAATACCAATACCAAGTTTGCCGTTACCTTCGGCAACCACGATGCCGAAGGCATTGCGCCGTCAAAGACGATACAATATGACTATTATATGTCAAAGGGAGGCAGTTGTGCTGTCGACCATGACGTCGACTCGCTTGACGGAGTCGGCAGCGGAGTCATACCAATCTATCCTTACGGGCAGACAAGCGGTACACCGGCATTTCAAATATATCCGATGGACTCCGGTGACAGCGCGTCGTCGGGGTATGACTGCTGTTACACAAGCCAAATTGACTACTATATTCAAAGGAGCATACAATATCCGAACGTGCCGTCGCTTTGGTTTATGCATATTCCCGTGCCCGATATATATTGGGAGACTATGACGCAGGTGCCTTCGGGAACAGCCAACGCCCACACCGGCAACGGCTCACCCTTCAGCAGTTATTCGTGGATTTTAAATCCCTCCAGGATAGACTGGACGAAATCCGGCGGCACCACTGTTTCTCAGATTTACAAAGAACCTCCGTGCCCGCCCGATCAATCCACATACGAAAGTTCTGCTCACCGCTCTTCGTCCGCCTATGGCAGCAAGACGCTTTACGAAGCTTGGGTATCCTACGGTAATTTACTCGGAGCTTATTTCGGCCATGACCATAAAAATTCGTTTGTCACGACAACGGACGATGGAATCGACTTAGGCTACGGAAAAGCGCCGACATTATACTCATACAATGACGGCAACCCCGGCGTCCGGATTTTTGAACTGGATATCAACGGAACATATACTTCGCAGTCGGTCACTGAGGCGGACCTCGCGAATCCTCCCGGGGATTACACAGCGGTGAACAACGCGATCGCCAACGCCCGGGTCATGGTTAACACGACACCGTATTACAGGGCGAACAATGTCAATGACCCCAATTACTACAAACCATCGAGCACAACCCCGGGGGACGGCCTTTATCAAGCGGAATTCTATACGGATAACGCGGCCGCGCTTTCTTCGGCTATTAACGCGGTTGTTTACGGCCTTTACTCAAACCAGCAGTCAACAATCAACGGGTATGCCGCGGCTATCAACACGGCCTGGCAGGCGCTCAACCTGAAAACGGCTGACTACACGGCGGTTAACCAAAAAATCGCGTCTTGCACCGACGGAACGAACATCCTCGCCCCGCCGTTCTATTCAGCAACCCATCAAGGCCAATGGCTGCCGAGAGCGTATTATACCGATACAACCCTGGCCTCCTGGGATAACGCGCTTAATTCCGTTACACCGAACCGTAAACTGCCCGATCAGCCTGCCGTCAACGCCTATATTCCGGCACTGAACACCGCTTATGAAGCGTTAAGGCTCAAATCCAACATCAGTTATACTGTTCGCTACAAGTATGGTTCCGTTACGCTCGCGGATGAAAAAACCGTAGGCAATCAAACAGTCGGTTCTGTTGTTACGGAATCCTTTCTGCCGGTTCAAGGCTACACTTATGTGCCGGATGCCGGTGATGTTAACGGAACAAAAAGCCTGACTCTCGCTTTGACAAACAATGTTCTGACTTTTAATTACACGCCGTCCTCGGGTATATCCTATAAGGTCGAACATTATCTCCAGAATGTCGCGCTGTCCGGCTATGATTTGGCAGAAACACAGAACAAGACAGGGGATACAGGTTCAACCGTAACAGCGGAGCAAAAAATTTATACCGGCTTTTCTTTCAACTCCGTGATACCGGGAACCGCCGTATCGGGAACCGTAACAGCCGACGGTAGCCTGGTTCTTAAGCTTTATTACGCGCGGAATATATACTCCTATGCATTCAATTCCAACGGCGGCACCGGCGGAACGAGCGGTTCGCTGCCGTACGGCGCCGATTTATCGGCGCCGGTTGTAGAGAGACCCGGCTATCATTTCATCGGTTGGTCACCCTCGGTTCCGGCGACGATGCCGGCCGGCCATTTAACCTTTACGGCGCAATGGAGCCCTGTTCAATACACCATAACCTTTGACGCGAACGGCGGCGAGGGCGGTGCAGTCACCCGGATGGCTTACGCAACACCGCTTTCCGCGCCGCCGGTATCCCGCGAGGGGTACACATATGCCGGCTGGCTGCCGATGGTACCTTCGCTGTCACCCGCGGCTGACACCACCTATACGGCTCAATGGACACCAAACAACTACATCATAACCTTTGACGCCAACGGTGGTTCGGGCGGAGGAACCTTCCTGCTGACATATGATACGGCATTAACGGCTCCCGCTGTCGCGAGAGAGGGATATGTTTTCACCGGTTGGACTCCGGCTCTGCCCGATACGGTGCCTGCGGTGAACACGGTTTATACCGCTGTCTGGGAGAAGACCGGTGTTTCACTTGAAAACGCCGAAGGTTCCCCGGCAGTCATTCATCATGAAAGCAAAGTGATTTGCGGCCTGGTGCCGGGAATGTCGGCTGCCGAGTTTGAAAGCACATATGTGAATATCACGGGCGACGGAAGGCTGGAATACAGCCCCGCCGACAGCTTCGGGACGGGCACGGTTGTCAGCCTTATTGACAACGTGACCGGCGAGACTGTTGAGACCTTTACGATTGTCATTTACGGCGATGTCAACGGCGACGGCGCGATTAACGTGCTCGACGCGGATGTCGCGGCGGCGGTTCAAAACTGGACGATGGAATGGGATCCGGTGTCGCAGGCATGTTTCTATCAAGCGGGCGATGTCGACGGTGACGGGATTATCAGCGGCATTGACGCCGACATCATGAACGGGTACGCCAACTGGATCGTCGATATTGACCAGGTCACCGGCTTGTCGTTCTAAACCTAAAACACAATAAGACAGCGGCCGCGAAGGTTTTCGCGGCCGCTGTTTATTGTGCAAACGCGGGTTACAATTCGATTGATGTGCCATCCTCGCATATCATCGCGTTGCCGCGAAAGAGGCTTTTTGCCGTCAGCAGGGCTTGCTGAGCGTTTTGAAGTATTTCACGGCCGTTGTGCAGAAAGAACAGGTTTTTGATATCGGCACGGCTTTTTTCGATCGCCGCGCAGATATCGGTGATTTTGTGATGGCCGGTTTCCATCAGCAGAACATCGCAGCCTGTTCCGACCAGCGGTACCAAATCGGAAAATTCTTTGACATCGCCGGAGAATACAATCGATTTGTCCGGCGTGTCGATGCGGTATGAGAAAGACATCCAGGGGGTGCCGGCCGTATGCGGCAGGTGATGGTTATGCACGGCGCTTATTTGGATACCGTTTTCATTGAGCAAAATGCCGTCGGTGACAACTTGCGCGTCGACGGTGAAATCGATCTTGAACCCTTCCTCGGTGTTTTTCAATATTTTCATGATACCGTCCCATGTTTCAAGGTTTGGGATATAAACACCGATGGTCTTGTTCGCGGGCGGCCGGCCTTTCATCCTGCTTATTTTGCGTATGTTCCACAGAAGATTCGCGAGCCCACCGACATGGTCCATATGCGTATGGGAAATAAAAATCCTTTGTATACTCAGCAAGTCGACCCCCATGATGTGAGCGGTATAAGAACAGCCTTCGCCCGCGTCGAACCAGTACAGGCTGTGTTCATGCTCCAACGCGAAAGATACGTGCTTGCGCCCGGGCATCGGCTCCGTTCCGGCGCAAGTCCCGAAAAAATACAGCTTCATCATAAATCTCCTGTTTGTTTCTGTTCTGGCAAATAATCGGCAAACGGCCGGAACGCGCTTGGCAGGGCAAAGTCCTCCCTTAACTGCCTTGCGTCCGCCCAAAGGAATCCCGGCGGCGCTTCGAATGAAACGGATTCCAAACGGTATCCCCGCATATGCCATTCCACATGGCTGAAGATATGCCGCCCCGGTTTAAGTTCCTCGGCTTCGGTTTCTTGCGTCATCCCCCACCGGGCAGCCGCCGCCACAGCCTCCTCGGACGAAAGCCAGCCGTCAACACCCGGCAACTCCCACAACCCGGCCAACAAGCCCCGGCTGTCGCGGCGATGAAGCAATACGCGCTCATCCGACAGGATAACAAAGACCGTTCGCCGCTCTGTACGGCGTTCTTTTTTTACCGCCCTGACCGGCAGCCGCTCAGGGTTACCGGCCAAATGCCCCATGCAATCGTTCGCCAACGGGCAATGTCCGCACAACGGAACCGTATTCGGCAGGCAGACTGTTTCCCCGAGTTCCATCAAAGCCTGGTTGAAATCCCCGGGCTTGTCATCGGGTATCATCGCGGCAACCGTTTCCTTCAGTCTCTTTTTAACCGGTGAGGTTGTGATGTCACCGCCGTCATTCATCAGGCGGGCAACGACGCGCAGCACATTGCCGTCCACGGCGGGAACGCGCAGACCGAAGGCAATGGACGCTATCGCTCCCGCCGTATATTCGCCTATGCCCGGTAAAGCCAGCAGTTGTTCGTAATCCGCCGGTAAGCTGCCGTTGAAGTGCTCCATGACGACCCTCGCGGCCTTTTGCAGGTTTCGGGCGCGGCTATAATAGCCCAGCCCTTCCCACAACTTCAGCAGACGGTCCTCGTCAGCCTCCGCGAGCGTTCGGATATCGGGCAACGCGGACAGAAAGCGCTCGAAATAGGGGAGCGCCGCCTCGATTCGCGTCTGCTGCAGCATAATCTCGGAAACCCATACGCGGTATGGAGAGGCGTCTTCCCGCCACGGGAATGCGCGCCGGTTATCGACAAACCAGGCGAGCAGCAAAGATGACATGGCTTCCGAAGTGCGCGATTGCGACTGCAAGCGGCTCAAATCAACAATCCTTCCGGTTTTCCTTTTGAATTCATTATAACAGACGACGCCTCACAAGTAAACGCATGGCCTAACCCATGTAATAAAAACAAGGCACTCCATACTCCGTATGAAGCACCTTGTTTTTGGTGCGGGCGACAGGACTTGAACCTGCACGCCATGCGGCACAAGATCCTAAATCTTGCGCGTCTGCCAATTCCGCCACGCCCGCGTATTGTGTTTGAACAGCTGTTATTATAACAAACGGGATACTCACGCGCAAGCGAAAAATTGTGACAGCCGTGAGTGTTGTGACGAAATACGCATTTAAACCGGATTTGCTTCGTATATTAGATAAAATAATTCTTAGGAAATTGTCGAAAACTACCAAAAATAAAATAGAGTATGGACAAGTATTGCTCTGAATTGTATAATAATACCATGAAAAATAACAAACTAGATACACAAGGAAAAGCGAAGTTGAGGACTCGTTGGTTTCAAGAAGCGTCAACGGATTGCCCGCTGAGCGAGTACCCAAGGCCGCAGATGGCGAGAAGCGACTGGACCTGCCTAAACGGCTTGTATGACTATGCGATTACTGCGCCGGATACCGGTTTCCCATCGGCTTACGACGGTAAAATCCTTGTGCCGTTTTCTTTGGAAAGCGAGCTTTCCGGTGTAGGAAAGGCATTGCTTCCCGAACAACGGCTGTGGTACCGCCGCTTTTTTGAACTCGGCCCGATGTTCAACGGCAAACGCACGCTGCTTCATTTCGGAGCCGTTGACTGGCAATGCGAAGTGTATATCAACGGGAAAGAAGCGGGCAGGCACACGGGCGGTTACTGCCCGTTTTCATTGGATATTACCGATTTTATAAACCCGGGCCGGAACGAGCTGGTCGTGCGTGTTTATGACCCGACGGACGCCGGATGGCAGCAAAGGGGCAAGCAGGTTCTGCGGACCCACGGATTTTGGTACACGGCAACTTCGGGAATTTGGCAGACCGTTTGGCTCGAACCCGTCGATAAACACCACATAATAAACATCAAACTCCTGCCGGATATCGACAGGTCAACGATCCGTATCAAAACGATTCTTTCCGCAAGCGATGACTGCCGGCTGAAAGCGTCTGTTTTAATGAAAAACAGGGAAGTATTTGCGGGTGAGATTGGTTTCGATGAAAGCGTGCGCATTGACGATCCGTGTTTGTGGAGCCCGGAGTCGCCGTTTCTTTACACATTGAAACTGGAGCTTTTCCGGGCAGGGGAACTCTGCGACCGGGTTGAAAGCTATTTTGGCATGCGCAAATTCAGCACCGGCACCGATGAAAACGGGGTTCCGCGCCTGATGTTGAACAACAAGCCCTATTTTCAAAAGGGATTGCTCGACCAAGGTTACTGGCCTGACGGTATTCTGACACCCCCGGCGGACGAGGCGATGGTTTACGATATTGAAGCGGCAAAAAGCATGGGCTTCAATATGCTGCGCAAACACATCAAAACGGAACCGCTGAGATGGTATTATCATTGTGACCGTTTAGGCATGATCGTTTGGCAGGATATGATAAGCGGGGGGCGGTATATCGGCAATTTGCTCGCCGGTGTCTTGCCGCTTACGGGAATAAGAATTAAGGACGATGCTTACGAGCGTTTCAGCAGGGATAAAAAAGAATGGAGGGATGATTACAAGCGGGAACTGTTTGAGATAATCGACACGTTATTCAACAGCGTATCCGTTGCTTGTTGGGTGCCTTTTAACGAAGCCTGGGGTCAGTTTGACGCCCGGCGAATCGGTGAAGAGATAAAAGAATACGACCCCGGGCGGATTGTCGACCATGCCAGCGGCTGGTACGATCAGGGCGGGCCGGAACTTCGCAGCGTCCACCGGTATATTTTACGGGTCAGAAAACCCAAAGACGATTCCCGGCCTTTTGTGTTAAGCGAATACGGCGGATACAGCCTTGTCAAGGAAAACCATGTTTGGAACAGGGAAAAGTGCTTCGGCTACAGAATGTTCCGGAATAAAACGGCTCTGACGAAAGCCTATGAAAAACTACACAACAAGCAAGTCATTCCTCTGATAGAAAAAGGCCTCAGCGCGACCGTCTACACGCAACTCAGCGATGTCGAGAATGAAGTCAACGGGCTCCTCACCTATGACAGGGACAGTATAAAAATTGATACCTCCGTTGTGAACGCGTTGAATGAACGGCTCACCTTATGACTTTCAAGATGTACATGGATAGGGGGATGGATTATGGCCGGGCAACAAAGGTCAAAACTGAAAGTTCTTTATCTGCTTGAAATATTTTGGCATAAAACCGATGAAACGAGCATACTCGACGCCACAGAAATCTGTGAATTGCTAAGGGAATACGGGGTTGAAGCCGAGCGAAAATCCATCTATTCCGATATCGACAACCTCCGCACATTCGGGTTGAATATCGTCAACACAAGAACTCCGGTAAGAGGCTATTACCTTGCGTCAAGGTTATTTGAACCGGCTGAATTGCGGTTATTGATTGATGCGGTGCAGGCCGCTTTCTTTATTTCCAAGAAAAAATCAAGGAATTTGATTAAAAAACTCAACACACTCGCAAGTGAAAATCAGGCATCCGCCCTTGAAAGCTACCTGTATTCGGACAACAAAGTGAAATGCCTCAATGAGGACATTTATTTTACGATTGATGTGATTACCGAAGCGATTAATCAGGGAAAGCAGATAACGTTTCATTATATTAAAAGAAAAGTGACTTTAATAATGGCCGCGCGAAACGAAAAAAAGCAGTTTACGGTCAGTCCATATGCTCTGATCTGGTGTGCAGACCGCTATTATCTGGTCTGTAATCATTCCAAATATGATAATTTGATGCATGTGCGTCTGGACCGTATCGTGAAAGTGAATATCACTGACAAGCCGGTTCGCAGTTTCGAAGAAGTCAGCGATTACAGAGGGAAATTTGATTGCGCGGATTATTCAAGCAAGCTTTTTAATATGTTTTCCGGGGAAAACGACATTATCGAGCTTCGATGCTCAAACGCGATACTTCAGGATATTTTGGACCGGTTCGGCAACGATGTGCCGTTGAAGGCGGACGGCGACGACCATTTTCTTATCAGGCAGGAGGCAGCGCTCAGCCAGGGCTTGGTTTCATGGATTATGCAGTACGGTGAAATGAACCGGGTTATCGGACCCCAGCGCCTTGTTGAATCGCTGAAGAATAAAGCGGAAAGCATACTTGGTTTATACTCAAAAGCGACTTAGTTTTATGGACAAAACGACTGTGATATGCTATCATATTTCCGTTTGCACACGGAGCGATTAAGGAGTCGAGATTATGCTGAAAAGGATTATTGCTACGGTATTGGCGGCAACCTCGTTGTTTTGCCTGGCGTCCTGCGGAAAGCCGTTAAAGAAAGACTATAAAATCGGCATTATTACCGGTGATGCCGGTCTGTTTCCGGAAGAATACAATACCGCGTTGGCGCTTAAAGAAAAATACGAAGGAAAAGTTTTTGTCACGCAATACCCGGATCCCAGCAAGCTGAAGGTCGGCACACCGGAGATTGTGAATGTCGCTCTTAAACTTGCCGACACAAATAAGCCGGACGCGATGATATTTGCCCAAGCGGTGGTCAATACCTCCGATGCCGTCGCCGCTGTCAAGAAAAAATACCCCAAAATGCTCATTGTTTGCGCGTCGCCGGAAGAAGAAATCAAAACTATAGCCGAAAAAGCCGATTTGGTGTTCGCGGTTGACGAAGCGTCATACGCGAAGCAACTCGTTGAGAAGGCGAAGGTGAACGGCGCCTCGACATTTATCAACTATTCATTCAAGCGGCACACAAACAACAGCCTGTTTGCCGCGAGGAATAAAGCGATGGAGGACGCCTGTAAGAACCGGAAACTGAAATATGTGTACGTTAATTCGGTTGACCCCCGAACATATATGGGCATTGAGGGGGCCAAGCGTTTTATCGCGGAAGACATTTCACGCAAGATAAAAGAATATGGTAAAAAGACCGCGTTTTTTTCAAGCGATTATTTAGTGCAGGAGCAGATGGTCAAAAGCGTCGTCGAGTATGGCGCGATACTGGCCGGCACCGCGAATCCGTCACCGTTTACCGGCTTTCCGGGCGCTTTGGATGTGAAAGTCACCAAGGAGTGGGATGACGGCGAAGCGTTTATCGAGCCTTTAATAAACAAAGCAAAAGGGCTGAAATCGGAAGCGAAATTGTCGACATGGAGCATCCCTTCTGGCTCGTTGATGCTCCGGGCAGCCGTCGAGTATTTATCCTCATATTTTGACGGAAAAACCGAGGGAACTTTGGATAAAGAGAAGATAACATCAACGACACTGAAATTGGCTGGCGGGGATAAATACTGTACGGTCGGGAATTATAAAGCGGATAAGGACACGGTTTTGAAGAACTGCTTTACGGTATTCTGTAAGAGCACTGACTTAAAATCTTAGCGAGAGATACTGTCTGAAAATTCATCCCGCGTTCTATAATTATGGTTGACAACGGCGGCGGCATTATGATAGAATGATGACCGTCGCGAATACGCGGGTGTAGTTCAATGGCAGAATGCCAGCCTTCCAAGCTGGTTGTGTGGGTTCGATTCCCATCACCCGCTCCATTTGCCCGGATTTGCGCTTGTAGCTCAGGCGGATAGAGCAACTGCCTTCTAAGCAGTGGGTCAGGGGTTCGAGTCCCTTCAAGCGCGCCAATTCCCTGCCGCGGATTCGCGCATTTAAAGACAGGGGAATATGGTGGGTATAGTTCAGCGGTTAGAGCGCCAGATTGTGGTTCTGGATGCCGTCGGTTCGAATCCGACTACCCACCCCAGAGTATGACGGCACGCAAAGCACGCGCGCTTTGCGTGCCTTTATCAATAGAATATGTTGGGGTGTAGCCAAGCGGTAAGGCAACGGACTTTGACTCCGTCATTCGTTGGTTCAAATCCAGCCATCCCAGCCAGTTAAAAACAGAGGCAGGTGCCTCTGTTTTGCTTTAACCCGCTGGATTTGAACTTTTCACACTCCGGCCATCCCGCCCGGTTACAAAGAGGCGAACAACCTCTGGTTCACCAAGAAAATGACGATTGATTTATTGTAGAAAGTCTTGTTAAGATAATAGTTGAAATTGAAACAAAATTCGTATATAATATAACAGTAATGTTAAATATTACCTTTAACATTCTATTTGAAGAGCAAACAAAAAGAAAGAAAGCGGGAAGATGATCAATGAAAAACCATTTTAGAAAAACTCTGTCGTTACTTCTTGCAACAATTGTGCTCGTGTCGAGCCTTTCGGCCGGTTCCGTTGCCTTTGCGCAGCAAGTGGGTCCTGTGCCGACAGTTTATATCCCCGGCCAGGGCGTTCCGCTGTATTCGATTGCCGGCGATAATCGCTCCAAAAAAATCTATCCGATTACCTATGATTTCGAGACAAATATTCCTCCCTTCATTGAAAAACTGAACCCTGTGTTCGCGGAAGCGTATATCACGGGAGATTACACGGAATACTGTAACGCGATCTGCGACGAAGTTGAGCCGATTTTTGCCGATATTCAGGTTGATAAAAGCGGGACTGTTACGGACGGAAGCGGAATCGACTGGACTTGGTCCAGGGACAGACTCACCGACAAAAAGAAAAACGGCCAATACAGTCTTGTTGACTATAAGTTTCTTTATGACTGGCGCGCCGACTTATGCGCAACCGCTGACATGCTGGCTGTTTATATAAAGGATGTCATGGCTGTCACGAACGCGCCGAAGGTTAACATTGTCGCGAGATGCCTGGGCTGCAATCTTTTTATGGCTTATCTTTATGAGTACGGTTATGAAGACATCGCGAAGTGTGTTTTATATTGTTCTACGATTGACGGAGCCGCCGCGGTCAGCAAATCCTTCAGCGGTCAACTTGTTCTGGATCCTGACGGGGTGGAACGCTATGCTTATGACAATCTCAGCGATGATTTGCTGATGGATTTCCTAAAATCGGCAGCCGCGGTTCTCAACAGAACATACGGTTTAAATCTTGCCGCTGATTTTGTGGACAGCGTTTATCAGAAAGTAAAACCCGACCTTGTGCCGAGGCTTCTTAAAATGACTTTCGGCGGCTTCGCTTCTTTTTGGAGCATGGTAGGAACAGATGATTATGAAACAGCCCGTGAACTGGTTTTTGAAGGCTGTGAGGAAGAATATGCCGGCCTTCTTGAAAAAATCGACCATTATCATGACAACATTCAGGTAAACGCCCATGACTTGCTCAGCGACGCCAAGGCGCACGGTGTTGATTTTGCCGTTGTGTGCAAATACGGCTATCAGCTCGTACCCGCCGTTCCCAACAGTGACGATATAGGCGACGGCACCGCCGAACTTCGCCTTGCGTCCCTCGGCGCCACAACCTCTCAGGTCAACAACACACTGAGCGACGAATACATCGAAGACTTGCGGGCGCTCGGCAAAGAAAAATACCTGTCACCGGATAAGCAGGTTGACGCGTCCACCTGCCTTTTCCCGGACAGCACATGGATTATCAAAGGCATCCAGCACAGGGTATTTCCCGCATGTATAGACGAACTGTTGGCGGATTTCTACCGCTTCGACGGCAGTATGACGGTCGACAGCAATCCAAGGTTTCCGCAATATCTGTATTATGATGATGAGAACGGCACCATGACGCCGCTGAACGATCAAAACAAAGATGAAACAAATTGGAACACAGACGGTTTCTTTAGCGTTATCATCAACTTCTTTGTAAAACTGGGCGCAGTTATCAGGGAATACCTCATCCCGCTCATCACAGGAAAAACAACGGCATAAAGAGAAGGAGAGTTATTATGGGTTTATCCTACTTTGGTGTTATTTTGGGAAAGATCGCATTCGCGCAGGTTAACAGCGCCGCGTCTCATCCGATGAAAACACAAAAAAGGATATTAAAGAGGATTTTAAAAAAATCCAAGAATACGGAATACGGAAAAAAGTATGGTTTTAAAAGTATAAAAACGCTTGAGGATTTTCGGAAAAGTGTTCCGCTGACAACCTACGCGGATTACGAGGATTATGTCGACAGGATGGTGACAAAAAAAGAGAAAAATCTGATCACGGCGTATCATGTCTCAAGGTATTGCTCAAGTTCGGGCAGCGTCGGCAAGCCGAAGATTCTGCCGAAAACCGCGCCTGACCTCTGGAATATGCAATGCCTTGGCTTTTCCGCTTCCGTCGCGTGCGCGTATAAGCATATCAAAAAGATGGACAAAAAAGCGAAATTCCCGGACCAGCGCGGACCTCTCGTGATGGTGCTCACCGGGCACAGGCTTGAGGACGGAAAAATGTGCAACGGCGCGGGCCAGGTTCCCTTGACATATCTTAAAAGCATCACCCCGTTCTTTTCCACTTCGCCTCTCGATATCCTCTTTCCCGAGAACGAGGAACTTATTGATATATCCTACTACCAACTTCGTTTCGCGTTGCAGGACCGCCGCGTGAGCTACCTCGGCTCGCTTGTTATCACGTTGCTTACCACAATGTTCAACTATCTCGAGAACAATTGGCGGATGCTGTGCGACGATATTGAACACGGCACTATTAACCCCGGTGTCAAGACGACGCCGGAGCTTCGTAATAAATATGAGAAAAAATTCAAACCCATGCCTCAAAGAGCCGCCGAACTGCGCGCGGAATTTGAAAAGGGATTTGATGATCCCATTGCTCCGCGCATCTGGCCGCGCCTGACCTGGGCTTACGGTATGGTTGGCGCGAACCTTGCTGTTTATGTTGACAAAGTCAGACGTTACATTGGCGACACACCGATACATAACATGGGCTTTGCCGCCGCAGAGGGATATTTTGCCGTCACGGTTGAACTCAACGCGAAGGATTATGTTCTTGTCCCTTACAGCGTGTTTTTTGAGTTTCTGCCGCTTGACGCGCCGGACGGCATGGCGCCGTTGACGCTCGATGAGGTGGAAGAGGGCAAAGAATACGAACTGATTGTCACAAACCACTCGGGGCTCTATCGTTACCGTCTCGAGGATGTTGTCAAGATCACCGGCAAATACGGCAACGCCCCCAAGGTCGAGTTCCTTTACCGGCTGAATCTCGGTATGAATATCGCCAATGAAAAGACCTCCACCCGGATGATTGACTGGGCGGTCACACAGATCTCCGAAGCCACGGGGGACAGTTTTGAGGGCCACAGTTTTTATGCGGATTACTCCACAGACCCTCCGCATTATGTGATGCTGGTTGAACGAACGGATTCTGCCTCGCCGGGTGATAAAGAAGAATACGAGAAACTGCTTGACGAAAATATGCGCGCCTGCAACGAGAAGTATTTGAAATACAGACGCTGGGGCATGATCGGGAATCCGGAGGTCCTCTTCCTTCAAAAGAACACCTATGCGGACTATAAGGAATTGCTGCGCAGCCGCGGCATTGTACTTAACCAGATCAAGCCTGTTACCGTCATCAACTCAGATGAGCGCAAGGAGTTTTTCTTCAGCCATGTAGCACAAGTGAGTTGTAAAAACTGATTTTTGCAGCAAAAACGGAATTCTTCCGATACAAGTCGGCGCTATTGCAGGCGCTATTGCACAGCCGTGGTTGTAGGCGCTATTGCATAGCCGTGGTTGTAGGATTGTCAAACATATTGGACAGTCAGATATTTAGGAAAGCTAAGGGAGAAAGATAACCAAGAGGGCGCATCGGGATAGAATTCGAGCGGCGGAGATGGGACCTGAGCTGAGC
>Ga0209510_1001045_pt1 | contig 33315 bp, 29 predicted proteins | sample BiotimSIPDNA_FD_185749 | JGI IMG/M metagenome (GOLD analysis project Ga0209510, IMG submission 185749) | Anaerobic biogas reactor microbial communites from Washington, USA - Biogas_R1 time_0 SIP DNA (SPAdes) (version 2) | ecosystem: Engineered > Bioreactor > Anaerobic > Unclassified | place...
ACCCAATCTATACCTTGATCTATAACGGCTTCAGACCGTTGTCCTACCGTGCTGGTTTGGATTATTTCAACTCGCCCGAAACCCGCGCTCATTCGCTAAACTTCTACAAGGGACTTTTGCAGGATGCTCTAAACAACCAAGCAACTATTGCCGCAGAACGAACCGCCCATTCTTATGAATTGCATCCGCAGCAAGTTTTCCGGTCAATATGGATACCGGTAATCCGGATGGACTAAAAGTCCATTGCCCGCATTGGTAGACATCTTCAATCGGCGTATCTATGGATTCCGCAATTCTCCTGAACCGGCTCTCGGAGGGCATCTTTTCGTTGGTAAATGCCCAGCCCGTAATGGCTCCGTGGGAGTTTCCAGTTTCACGCTCTATCGTTAGCGGTGTTGAGCACAGCGCAAATTCAACCTTTTCTAATATACCGGGGAATACGGATGACTCGAGCACCTCTGCTATTTTGCCCATACAATACTCTTTGAATTGACCGTACTTACCAGCATTCGATATATGCTTGACAAGACGGTAATCCATCAGCGTGCTTACGATGACGCCGGTTTTCCCTTGCGGCGCAAGCGCAGCATCCCGTAGAGCAGGGCAGGAGATCTCATAGGTCGTGCATTCCAGGTACTGCCCAATCCATTCATTTAGCTTGTCTTCAGTCGCCGTAGCATCAGTCCAGCCTGTCAGCGAGGTAAGGCCTACCGTTGATGGCGTATAGAACGCATGCGATCCGCATCGGTCTGCAAAATACTCCCTATCCAAATTGACACCCATAAATACAGAGAGTATGGAATCACCACCACTACCCTTATCAACCAGAGCACGTTGGATGCCCGCTTGTGGTGTATGCGCATCTACAGCCGCATAAAACGTTTTTTGATCCGCCGCCCAAACCAGCTTTTTGTAGTTGTAACTTTCTCCACCTGCTGTATACAGCTGCTTGTTATTTGTATCCACGCGGGTCACTGTAGTATCAGTCAGAAATTCACCGCCTGAACGCATAATAAAATCAGTCACCGCCTCAGCCAGAACGCCAGTACCGCCTTTGGGATAGCGGTAATCGAGATATAGCCCAAAGTAGCTCAGTGCAAAAAATGTGGGGGTGTCTTTGAAAAAGTGCTGTGTGATCATGTCTATGAGATGTTGATTGCTCGTGAACCGCTTCAGATAAGCGACGACCGGCTGACTCAGGCGGCTTGCCTTTCGGATATTGACCGGATACTTAAGCAGCCATGGAAGCAGCGTTTTTAGCAATTTCGGGTCTTTCATATTATCGAGAAAAAGCAGATTATCGATGCCGTATAACACGTCCATATAATCCATCACTTTTTGGATCTCCAACGTGATCTTATCGATATCTGGCGCATTCTCCGGAAAGATCTTGGTCAGCATCTTTGCGTAGCTCTTTAGACTCTCCTGTCCGCACAGTCTTGTCCATCGATCTCCAATACCTATGGATACAGGATTTGGTGCAAATTCCAACTCCAGTCCCAAGCTTTTGAGCATAGGGAATAAAATGCCGGAGTTTTCAAAAGCACGAATACCGGCGTCAAAAGCATAACCCTGATGCCAAAAGGTGTTCACCAGACCGCCTGTCTTATGCGATTTCTCCAACAGCAGCGTGCGGTACCCATACCGGCAGAGATACGCCGCGCTTGTTAGCCCTGCAAGTCCGCCGCCTACCACGATTGCATCGTATTCTTTATTCACAGATTCACCCCGCTCAAATAATGAATAACCTCGCGAATTTCTACTGCGTCATTTTTATCGGTCATACAGATACAATCCGCCTCGAACTTTTCCAACAAATCCAAGTCAACCCTGTTCTTCAGCCAACACTTTTTGGCACCGACAAAATTCCCAACAGCTACACGACGCATGATGCCGCGTATATCTACTTCGGTTGAGCAGGTAGGGTGCTCACACAACCTGCACCGCATGGCTTTGCACATCACTGCGTGCGATGCTTTGTCGTACCCGTCATAGAGCCGGTCTGCCGTAAAGGGCTTCTCCACAATGCGGACGAAGTTCTTCATATTTTCCTGATAGACATACGGCTCTTTTCCCAGCTTTTTGAGCAGGGCGTTAGCGGCCGAAAGACCGGAGGTCGTCACTGTGGGCGTTCCTGTTCCCATCACGGTGGACTCGCCGCAGCAAAATAGGTTATCCCATTCCGTGCGCGTATGCAGGCGGCGGAACATATGCTGCCCCAGCATCTGTTTGGGGCCTGCCACTGCACCACCATTTTTCATTGTGTACCATTCAATCGTTCTTGGCGTTGCCACCTCGGCATACCGCACTGCCTTTTCAAAACCGGGGAACCGCTTTTCTATTACGTTAATCAGACGTTCCTGTTCTTTTTGCTTCTTTCTCTGATACTCTCTCTCGTCTGACAAATCCCAGGTTTCAAAGGTGGGGCCGATGGCCACAACAGTGTGCTCACCCTCTTTGCACAGGGTTCTGTCATCGATACTGAGTATATATACCGTCACTTCGCTTTCATCGAGCATATCCGGATTGCCTATCAGCATCTCGATGGGCGCTGTATCTTCAGGAATGATGTTTTTATCTACCACGGCATACAACACGACGCTGGGGTAGGTGGGCACTTGCTTCTTCGCCCACGTCCTGCGTTGTTCGGTCGAATGCTCATGGCCAATCAGCTTGCCATACAGGTTCCAAACCGTTCCAGAGTAAATGATATCCGATGCAGAGAGCACCTGTCCGTCGTCTAGTTTTACGCCCGCGGGCTTGCCGTCCTCAAATTCGATGGAGACAGCCTCCCGTTGCAAAAACATGTCTCCGCCGTGCTCTTCAATAACCTTCTCCAGCTTGCCCGGTAAAAACAGCGTGGAGCCGGCCGGATAGTAGCTGCCGCCCACATGGTTGTCGACAAACATCACGGCCGCCAGTACCGCAGGGGCTTCTTCTACCGTCGCATAGCAATACGTGGACGTCAGCTTGTCAAAAAACTTGAATATCTCCGGATCGGTAAAATACTTTTCCAGCAGGCTTTTTGCACTCTTGTTAAGGAAGCTTAGAAACCGGATATAGGATATCGGATGCTTCAACATGCTTTTTAAAGCTGTTTTACCATCGGTTTCATCGGCTGTGGTGTAGCTGGGTGATTCCACCATCACATGGCGGTACATCGTCAGCATATCGCGGTAGAATCGACGAATGTTATCTTTTTCGGCTGGAAACACTTCGGAGAGCTCATACGCAAATTTCTCAACGTCTGCCCAGAAACGTATCCTCCTGCCTTTAAAGTTCACACAGTATAAAAGGTCATGGCGAATGACGTCAATCGGCTCTTCCAAACAATTGAAAACAAAGCGGTGCGCATTGAAGCCGTTTTCGCCGAAGCCGTACAGCATGGCAGAACCCTGGTCAAACGTTACATCTCCGCGTCGAAATATTCCGCATGAACCGCCCGGATTATATGATCTGTCAACCACGGCAACAGTCAGGCCGCGTTTAGCCAGCAGGCTGGCCGCAGTAAGCCCCGAAAGGCCGCCGCCAATAATAATTGCATCGTATTTCAACCGTATTCCTCCGGACATTCGTTATTGTTGTACTTCTTGTTTGCGTTTTTGCGATAGCGCGTTGTATATCACCGTTGCGACGAAAATAACAAGGCAGATCACTACCGTAATGATCACATCGGTGTATTGGCCGGAAAATCCGTTAGCCGAAGTATGCTTAATCAATATTCCAGTATACGCCCAAACGAGCACAAGCCCATATGCGATATCCCTAAACCGAAGCACAGTGGCAGTACCAATCAAAGCACCCGCCGCCAGCATAATGACCGTCCATGTGGATTCAGGCAAGCCCAAGCCGTTCCAACCAAGGTCCACAAGTAGTGTTGTGGCATTTGCAATTGTCGCAACGGTGATCCAGCCAAAGTAGACGCTGAACGGCAAGCGGTGCAATAACTTTTCTCTTGTGGTCAAGTTTTGCGATTTCAGTGAAGATACGATTACAATCAGACAGATTAGCAAGCAAGCCATAAGCAACATCGATAAGGGGATGATCTTGTAGTGCCATGAAAATATCCATGCAGTGTTGACTAAAGATGAGATTGAGAACACGATGGTTGTTTTTCTAAGTAATATCACGTTGACATCGGCATTCTTGCCTCGGAACAGTCCAAGTTGAAACAGCACATATATTGCCAGCAACGCGTAAATCACACCCCAGATCGAGAATGTCAACCCAGCCGGAGCGAACAAATTGGGATAGGAGTCGGAAACTGCGCCCGTGTTAATCCCGTTGATCGGCAATATGTTCGCCAGCGCATTCACAGCAACCATTGCGACAAAGGTAACCACGACGATGATTTTTAACCCGACATTTTTCTTGCTTTCCATAACAATCCCTCCTCTTTATTTGTAGAAATAATACCCATTGAGAAGATGCTCCTCCTTGTATTTCCTTGCGATCCTATGAAGACAGTTCTTAAGCGATGTTAAGCTTGCATCGTCCGAAAGGTACTTCGTCAACAGCCGGTCAAACCGGCTTTTTTCGGTTTTTGTGGCCTTGTTTTTGAAATACCCCCAAACATGCTGGACGGCATTCACTACATTTCCTCTGTGGATGGGTGTACGGTACGCCTCTTCAACCAAACGGTACATCTCCAAAGCCGGGTAGGTGTTCTTGTCCGTTAAGAGTGTGCGAATACGGCCATACTCGGCAGGAGAGCGCTCCAGAATGCTGTATTTATACCTGGCCCATTCTCGCTCCAGCGCGCCTATCCCTTGATTTGAGACACAGTTGATACACTTCAAAGCGGATATGTTTTTGTCCTTTACCTCCAACATAATATCGATGTCCATTGCAGATAACCGGTGATAAAAATCCAGAAACGTTTCCAGCTCGATAGTCTCCGAATGCGCCCCTGTTCTTTTGGTGGGGTTTTGCTGGGAATAATGAATCTTCTGTAAACCATCACCCCTTTTCCAAGTTGCGCCACAAAGATTTATCCAGTCGAGATCGCTCATCGCGTGATCTGCCGGATTGGCAGCATTATGCAAATTGTCATAAACAACAGGGATATCGACAGCCGAAGACGCTTCGAGTACATTGTCGATGTTGAACATGGTATCGTCATTTTCCAGCACCAGGCGGTTTTTCACAGCAGGCTCAAGATGCCTGTAATGCACCAGAAATCTTTTTATAGCCTGGGCTTTGTTCCCATAAACGCCGCCCAGATGAAGTACCAGTTTGTGTTCAGGGTCAAGTCCAAGCGCGTCCAACACCTTTTCGTGATAGTCGAGGTCCTCTATTGCCCGCTCTACTACCGCGTTATTTATTGAGTTGAGAACGGTATATTGTCCTGGATGCATGGATACACGCATGCCCGCTTTCATAATTTTTTGTCCAATGCGCGAAAACTCTCCAGATAAGTGCTCGTGCCACGGTATGTCTGCCGCGATGCTTGATCCAAATGGGATCAAGTCAGAAGAGATACGGAATAGCTTTATACCATTGAGCACATTGTAGTCGATTACGGTTTCCAGCGCAGACAGGTTGTGCTCAATCAACGACATAAGCCGCTCTTCATTGGCATTCTTGAGTGTGCAGCTTTTCATTTCACTGCCATTAACGGCAACTGCAAGACATGCATAGCCAATGCTCATTGTCCGCCCTTCCGTTCAGTAGAAACTGCACTAATACCTTTCCAGTATGCCTCAAACATTTTCGAGGCAAATCCGTTTTTATTCGGTTTTTTTGGATGCAGCAACATCATATCCAGTACTCCCAGAATCATCGTAAAGTACAAATTTAATGCGCTTTCAGAGACATCAGCACGTATTTCTCCGTTATCGATACCTTTTTGGAAACATCTTTTGATCCGTTGCATGTATTGGTTGTCCTGATCCACGATCAAATCTCGAAAGATGCTTTTATGCTCTTCATTTGAGATCAACGGCATTGTCCTCCAAAACCTCAGCCGCTTGTTTTCTCCGAAATACTCCATTGCGAAATCAAAGAGTCTTTGCATTGCTTCCTTACAACTTAGCTTCTCTGCTAGCAGAATTTCTTGTTCTAAGCATTCATAATACCTCTGGATCTCCTGGCGAATCATTATCTCCATGATCTGATCTTTACCTTCAAAATGGCTGTAGAGCGAAGGGGTTTTGATTCCAACAGCACGAGCTAGTTCGGCTACAGAGAGGTGGTCACCTTTTACAGAAAACAATTCAAACGCAGCTTCAATAATTTCTTGCTTTTTATCCAATCGCAGCACCCTTCCTAACGACCATTAGTTAGGTATATTTTACGCTTATCGTCATGTTTCGTCAATATATTAAGCTCAACAAACGACAAATGAACAATGTGTTTACCTCTGCACACAGAACAAACGGAAACACGGCAAGGGTGTGCATTTTGTATCAAACTCGTGTCCTTCTCCAGCAAGACCGCGAAAGCGGTCTTGTTCTTTAATTGCCCCTTTACATCCATCCCGTGTGGGTATAAAATAAACCCAACTGGTAAGACCTCTTACCACTCACCAATCGGAGGTCATTTGTCAACACAAGCTGAATGGATCAGCCCCCAAAAACCAACCGACCTGGCGGAACAGCAGCTGCTGACCGCGATCCTCGATGGTCGCTTCCCTGTTGGCAGTCCGCTCCCTCCCGAGCGGGATCTGTCACAGTCTCTTGGTGTCACCCGCCCAACCCTCCGCGAAACCCTGCAGCGTCTCTCTCGCGACGGTTGGATCCAAATTCGCCAGGGTAAATCCACTGTCGTCCGTGATTACTGGAAAGATGGCAATCTGATTATGCTCAACGCGCTCTCCAGGCAACCAGACCTGCTCACCCCAACCCTGATTCTGAACCTGCTCGAAGTGCGGGTAACGATTGCTCCCGAATACGCCCGCCTGGCTGTTTCCCGTGCCAATAAAGAACTGTCAGACTTTTTACAAGCATATTTGCACCTGCCTGACATGCCAGCTGCCTTCGCCCAGGCAGACCATGAGCTGCACCATCAGCTGACGGTCCTTTCTGGCAACCCAATCTATACCTTGATCTATAACGGCTTCAGACCGTTGTCCTACCGTGCTGGTTTGGATTATTTCAACTCGCCCGAAACCCGCGCTCATTCGCTAAACTTCTACAAGGGACTTTTGCAGGATGCCCTAAACAACCAAGCAACTATTGCCGCAGAACGAACCGCCCAGGTTATGCAAGCAAGCCTGGAATTCTGGCGCAAAACAGCTTTATTATGAACGAGGCATTATGAAACAATCGCTAACGCGTGAACAGATATGGTCACAACTGGATCAGAAATGGGATTTAATCGTTATTGGAGGCGGCATCACCGGTGCCGGCATCTTCAGGCGGGCTGTCAACGGTGGGTTAAAAACCCTTTTGCTTGAAGCAGCCGATTTTTCCAGTGGAACTTCTTCCAAATCTTCCAAACTTGTTCATGGCGGCTTTCGTTATTTACGCAGCGGTCAATTCGATGTCACCTTCGAGTCCGTTCGCCAACGCGAGGTTTTGCTTAAGCAAGCCCCAAACCTGGTTACGCCACTAAGCTTCGTGCTGCCCTATGATGCTGACTCTCAGCAAAAACCCCTTTTTCGCTCGGGGGTGCTCATCTATGACCTGATGGCATCAAAATGGGATCACCGTCATCTCAGTTTGGGGCAATTGCAAAATATCATACCCATGCTCAAACCCGAGAATATGGCAGGAGCTTACCTCTATGGCGATGCCGCTGTCGATGACAGCCGCATGGTCTTGCGCCTGCTCCAGGAAGCCATCGAAGATGGCGGTCTCGCCCTCAACTACACCCGTGTCGAAAAACTCCTCAAAGACCAAAGTGGTCGCGTCCGCGCCGTCGCCATTCAAGATCACTCCAGAAACAACCTGGGCAGCCTTGAACTGAAAGCAAACGCCTTCATCAACGCAACCGGTCCCTGGGCTGACCTTCTTCGCCAGCAGCTCGGTCGCCAGGAGCGCGTGAGACCACTGCGCGGCTCCCACCTGGTTTTTAGTTTCGAAGACCTTCCCCTTCCCCATGCCGTCACCCTCATGCATCCAAAAGACGGTCGGGCGATGTTCGCGATCCCTTGGGAAAAACGCACCATCTTCGGCACGACCGACCTTGACCACAGCATCCCACTTGACCAGGAGCCCTACTGCACGCGGGAAGAAATCACCTACATGCTCGAAGCTGTCCATGCCATCTTCCCTGGAACCGCCATAACCGAGTCGTCGATCATCTCTTCTTTCGCCGGTCTTCGCCCGATCGTGCGCGGAGATGCGTCCAATCCATCCTCGGAATCGCGCGTCCACCTGGTTTTGGAAGAAGACGGTCTTGTCACCATCACGGGCGGCAAGCTGACCATCTTCGAAATCATGGCAGAAGACGCCCTCAAAGCAGTTATTCCTCAAATCGGCAGGGAGCTTCAACCGGCCAATCACTGGTTCAACCCGCTCCCCACTTATTTACCCGATACAGCGCTTGACCCCCAAAGCTTCCATTATCTCGCTGGTCGTTACGGTCAGCAACTGCTGACTCTCCTTGAAATATCTGCGTCGCAAACCCTCCAGCAAGTCGACGACCTTTATCTCCATTGGGCGGAACTTATCTTCAACGCCCGTTATGGCATGGTTGCGCATCTCGACGACCTGCTTTTGAGGCGAACCCGCCTGGGCGTGCTTTTGCCTGAAGGCGGCATGGGTGAAATTGAACGTGTGAAAATGATTACACAAGCAGACTTAGGCTGGTCTGACGAAGAATGGCAGTCCGAGCTTACCCGCTATCAGCAAATCTACCAGCAAGCCTACAGCCCTGACCCGGAAAAGTTTTTGAAATAGGAGAAAAATGTCAAAGAAAGCTAAATTCACCCCCGCATGGTATGAAGACCCTGCCCCCGCCGGCAGCTGGCGCTCGATCTTCAAATGGGGCGACCCCGCCGCCTACAAACACCCCAACAGCGGTCTCACCAAACTGATTATGGACCGTTTCGAGCTTTCAGAAGAGCTGCTTGCCCGGCCTGGGCAATTGGGGCTCGAGCAAGTGCCCGACACCGAACCGGTCGATCTTCCTGCTGAACACCTCGCCTTTTTGGCACGCACCTGCGGCGAAGAAAACCTGCGCACAGACACCTATATGCGCATCAAACGTGCCTACGGTCAGGGCATGATCGACGCGCTGCGCTTACGCCGACAAATAATTGAGAACCTTCCTGCCGTTGTTGTCGCCCCTCGCGAACAGTCAGAAATCGAAGCGATCGTCACCTACGCGAATGACCATCTGCTCCCTGTCTATGTTTTCGGTGCTGGCTCAACCGTCACACGCGGTTATGAAGCCACCAAAGGCGGCATCTGCCTCGATATGTCCGTTCACATGAACCGCCTGGTTGAATTAAACGAAATCGACCAGACCGTCACAGTCGAAGCCGGCATGTGGGGTACGCAATTGGAAGACTTGCTCCAAAACGCGGTCGAAAAACTGGGTGCCAAACGAAATTACACCGTCGGCAACTTCCCGCAATCCTTCGAATATTCCAGTGTCGGCGGATGGGTCGTCACCCGCGGTGCCGGGCAAAACTCCACCTATTACGGCAAAGTCGAAGACATGGTAATCAGCCAGGAATACGTTACCCCCATTGGCATTTTCAAGACCTGGTCGCACCCCCGCGCCGCCACCGGTCCTGATTTTGACCAAATTATGATGGGCAGCGAAGGCAGCTTTGGTATTCTCACCAATGTCACTTTTCGCCTCTGCCACTGGCAGCCTGAAAACCGCAAAAAATTCAGCTACATGTTCCACACTTGGGAAGACGCCCAGGCAGCCTGCCGCGAGGTCATGCAGGGCGAGTTTGGCTTCCCCTCAGTCTTCCGCATCTCTGACCCCGAAGAAACCGACATTATGATGAAGCTTTATCATATTGAAGGCAGTTTAGCCGACACCGCCCTCCAAAAACTGGGCTTTGAGCCAATGCAAAAATGTCTGCTGCTCGGCTTTACCGATGGCGAAAAAGACTTTTCCCGGAATATCGACAGAAAAATTCGCAGGATTTTCCGCAAATACAAAGCCTTCGATATTTCCTTCGCCGGCGTCACCAAAACCTGGGAAAAAGGTCGCTTCACCGACCCCTACATGCGCGAAGATCTGCAGGATTACGACATCCTGATCGACACACTCGAATGCGGCGTCACCTGGTCACAAATCCCTCACGTTCACAAAGACGTACGCACCTTCGTCAAATCGCGCCCCAACACCATCTGCATGACCCACATCTCGCATGCCTACCCGCAAGGCGCCAACCTCTATTTCATTTTTATCGCGAAAATTGGCACCATCCGCGAATACCTCGACCTCCAATACGGCATCCTCGAAGCCATCGCCCGCTCAGGCGCTTCCATCAGCCATCACCACGGTGTTGGCAAAGCCACTGCCCCCTGGCTCGAAGACCAGATCGGCACTGCCCAAATGGATGTTATCCGCCTGCTCAAAAATCACTTTGACCCAAACAACATCATGAACCCAGGCGGTACCCTCGGGTTAGATATGACCACAGCGCAACGCGAAAAGCGCTGGAGCAAGGACCTGGAGGTATAGATGACCAAAGATCACCTACTCGCAATCGACGTCGGAACCCAATCCACCCGCGCCCTGATCTTCGACCTGCAGGGCAACCTGCTTGCCAAAGCCCAAATCCCCCTGCCAGATTATGCATCCCCAAAACCGGGGTGGGCAGAGCTTGAGCCGCAGGTCTTTTGGCAGAGCCTCTGCCAGGCTTGCCAGCAGCTCTGGCTGCAACCTGGCGTCGACAAAACCAAAATCGCTGGTGTTGCCATTACCACCCAGCGCAACGTCCTGATCAATCTCGACGCCCAAGGTCAACCCCTCCGCCCCAGCATCCACTGGTCAGACCAGCGTCGCGCTGCCGGCTTGCCTAACATCGGCGGAATCTGGGGGCTCATCTTCGGCATCTCCGGCATGACCGGCACCATCCGCTACCTGCAGGCTGAAGCCAAAACCAACTGGATCGCCACCCACCAACCCGAAATCTGGCAGAACACCGCCAAAATCGTGCTGCTCTCCGGCTACCTCACCCATCGCATGACTGGCAAATTCGTCGACTCGATCGGCTGCCAGGTCGCCCACCTGCCCTTCGATTATAAAAACCACCGTTGGTCGGGCAGCTTTGATTGGAAATGGAAAGCCATTCCTGTCCACCCTGAAATGCTGGTCGACCTCGTACCGCCCACCGGTTTGTTGGGTGAAATAACCGCCGAAGCCTCCGCTGACACCGGAATCCCTGCCGGCTTGCCTCTCATCGCCGCTGCCGCCGACAAAGCTTGCGAAGTCCTCGGCTCCGGCACCCTAGCTTCCAACATCTGCTGCCTCTCCTACGGCACCGCAGCCACCATCAACACCATCCACCAGCGCTACATCGAAGTTATCCCGCTCATCCCACCCTACCCCGCTGCCGTCCCCGGTGCTTATTCGCTCGAAATCCAACTCTTCCGCGGCTACTGGATGGTCTCCTGGTTCCTGCGGGAATTCGGGCTCAACGAGCAGCGCCTCGCCCAAACCCGCGGCATCGCCCCCGAATTTCTGTTCGACGATCTGGTCAAGTCCGTCCCCCCCGGCTCAATGGGATTAGTCCTCCAGCCCTATTGGGCACCAGGGCTCAAATCTCCCGGTCCCGAAGCCAAAGGCGGCGTTATCGGTTTTGGCGGCGTCCACACCCGCGCGCATATCTACCGCGCGATTATTGAAGGGCTCGCCTACGCCCTCCGGGAAGGCGCCGAGCGCACCACGAAGCGCAGCGGCGTGCCGATCACCGAGGTGCGCGTTTCCGGTGGAGGCTCCCAAAGCGATGCCGCCCTCCAAATGACCGCCGATGTCTTTGGCTTGCCGGTCAGCCGCCCACACGTCTACGAAGCCAGCGGGCTTGGTGCTGCCATGGACCTCGCGGTAGGGTTAAATTTGCAGCCCTCGTTCGAAACCGCGGTTGCCCAAATGACACGCACCAGCGCTACTTTTGAACCTGTTTCGGAGAATCACGCCTTGTATGAAGAACTCTATAAGCGCGTGTATCTGAAATTGTACGACCGGCTCTCACCTCTATACAAAGAGATCCAGGACATCACCGGCTACCCCGCAAAAGATTAGGATTCGTCCTTCGTCCGCACCACGATCGTCGACTTGCCCGGCAGCTTTTTGATATCGAAAGAAGTTTTCTTCGTCCGCACAAGCGACGCCAATTGTTTCGCGCCATATGTGCGCGGGTCAAACCCGGGGTCAATCCTACGCAGCGCCGTTCCCACCTCAGAAAGCCGCGCCCAACCGTCGTCATCCGTGCCCGCCATCTCGATCGCGTCTTCGATATTATCGATCAAGTCCTGTTCTTCCTTGCTCATTTTCTGCTTGGCGGCAGCCTGGCGCTTTTGGCGCTCACGCTTTTCCAGGTTTTCGGTGTAAATAAAGACATCGCAAGCCGACACAAACGCCCGGGGGGTCAGATTTTTCCCGATTCCCACCACCAGTTTGCCGCTTTCGCGCAGGCGCGTCGCCAGCCGGGTGTAATCGCTGTCGCTCGAGACCAGGCAAAAACCGTCCACCTGGTTATCGTGCAAAATGTCCATCGCGTCGATGATCATCGCCGAATCGGTCGCGTTTTTGCCGACCGAGTAGCTGAATTGTTGAAAAGGCTGGAATGCGTACGAGTTAAGCGTCTCTTTCCAGGATTTCATACTGGTTGAGGTCCAGTCACCATAAATGCGGCGAATCGTTGCGTTGCCATATCGGCTCGCTTCTACCACGGTTTGTTCAATTAAAGACGACTGGGCGTTGTCACCGTCAATTAATATTGCGATGCGCTTTTCCCTGGCGTTATTGGTTGTATCTGTATTTGGCATAACGGGATTATAACCGTTTTCAATCAGCCTTGTGTCAACAACAAAGTGATTCCATGTCAATCAAATTGTGCTTCTTGTAATAGTCCTGGTGATACGGCTCTGCCAGGTAAAATTCAGACGCCGGCTTTATGACCGTTTCAATCTCGCAGTCATATCTGTTGTTGTCTTTCTGGTACTGCAATACCTTCGCGGCGATCTCGGCTTGCGCCTCATTCATCGTGAAAATTGCCGAGCGATATTGCGAACTTTGCGTCATGCAGTTGTCGTGACACAAAGTTGGGTCATGATAATCGAAAAACGCCATGAGAATCTCGCGATAGCTGATCACCTTGGGGTCAAAATCCACCTTAACCGCCTCTACATGCCCGGTAACATCCTGGCAAACCTGCCGGTAAGTGGGGTTTTCAATGTGCCCGCCGGTGTAGCCTACTTCGGTATCGAGGACCCCTTTTAGTTGTTGGTAACGTGCCTCAATCCCCCAAAAGCATCCGCCTGCAATCACTGCTGTTTCACTCATGGTTCTCTTCCTGCTCTAGTAAATATGTCGATCTCGTTCGCCCGACGTTTGCACCTCGAGCCCGGTGCTAAGGCTATTATATAAGACTGATAAGTTTGCAAAAGCACCTTGTGTAGGGTTTGGAGAAGATTGACGAGAGAACCAAAAAAATTTCTTTGCAGAAACCCTTACCAACGCCCGCCTCCTGTATGGGATGGCTGCTCTGATTAAGCCAACCATGATCGCACCCGCAGGGCGTAATTGAGGGGGTTGGGTGTTGGTTTGTCGGTGATGTTGCCTCCCTCAATCCGTCGTAAAAACACAGAATATCGCAAATATCGTGATTAGGTGCCCGTAGGGCGAGATTGAGGGAACCCGGGAATAAAATCGACGGAAATGTGACGTGCCCTCAATCCGCCGATATGATTTTTCGCATACCCCAACCCACCATTTGCGCCAATGAAATAACGGTGGATTGGAGGTGCAATACGCTCTTGACAATGGAATTATCCGGCACCTCCAATCTCGCCCTACGGTGCTCGGGATGGTACAAAGCATGGTGATTAAATGAAACATGGGCCCGGAAGGATTCGAACCTTCAACCAAGCGGTTATGAGCCGCCTGCTCCGCCATTGAGCTACAGGCCCCCGATAGGTGAATATTTTACCATATCAGCTGCGCACACGGCTGAAAGCTGACAGCGAAAGGGAATAGAAAGATCTGACCCTTCACTACTAAAGGTCAGGAATACAGGTGATCCTGATTCCTTTTCCCGATTACCTATTTATGCATCTTTGCCCAGGTGTCGACCAGACCGATGGTGCGGTTGAAGACCAGGGCGCCAGGCGTGAAATCCTCACTGTCGAGCGTGAAATAACCGTTACGCACGAACTGGAAGACTTCGCCAACCTCTGCCGCTGCCAGCGAGGGTTCAAGCTTTGCCATAAGCACCTTTTTGGAATCAGGGTCGAAGTTCTCCATGAAGGTTTCACCCTCGGGCAGGTCTTCGGGGTGTTCGTCGGCGAACATTTGCTCATAGAGGCGGATTTCAGCGTTGATGGCGTGATTTTCGGCGACCCAATGGATGGTGCCCCTGACCTTGCGCCCGTCAGGCGACATGCCGCCGCGCGTTTCGGGGTCGTAGGTACAATGAACTTCCAGCAGGTTGCCCTGGTGGTCCTTGATCAGGTCGGTGCAGGTGATGTAATAAGCATTCATCAACCGCACTTCGCGACCGGGCGAAAGGCGGAAATATTTGGGCGGCGGGGTTTCTTCGAAATCGCTCCGCTCGATGTAGATAACACGCCCAAAAGGCAGCTTGCGGGTGGCAGATTTTTCAGGGTCGTGCGGAAAATCGGGCACGTCAAATTCTTCTTCCTGGTCGGCGGGGTAGTTTTCGATAACCACTTTAAGCGGATCGAGCACTGTCATACGGCGCGGCGAGGTCAGGTTGAGCTGGTCGCGGACGATATGCTCGAGCAGTTCGACTTCAACGAAACTGTCAGATTTGGCAACGCCGATCGTGTCGATGAACTCGCGGATGGCGGCGGGCGGATAGCCGCGGCGGCGCATGGCAGCGAGCGTGGGCATGCGCGGGTCTGTCCAGCCGGAGACATGCCCTTCTTCGACAAGTTTTCGCAGTTTGCGTTTCGACATGACCGTGTGGGTCAGGTTGAGGCGGGCGAATTCGATCTGCTGTGGGTGGAAGATCTCGAGCTCGTCGAGGAACCAATCGTAGAGCGGGCGGTGGTTTTCGTATTCGAGGCTGCACATCGAGTGGGTGATGCACTCAAGCGAGTCTGACTGTCCGTGGGCAAAGTCGTACATCGGGTAGATGCACCATTCGTTACCGGTGCGGTGGTGCTCGGTGTGGAGGATGCGGTACATAACCGGGTCGCGCATGTTCATATTGGGCGAGGTCATGTCGATTTTGGCGCGCAGGGTCAGGCTTCCATCGGGGAATTCGCCAGCACGCATGCGCTCGAACAGGTCGAGGTTTTCGGCAATCGGGCGGTCGCGCCAGGGGCTATTTTTACCGGGTTCGGTGAGCGTGCCGCGATATTGGCGCATTTCGTCGAAAGAAAGCTCGTCAACGAAGGCTTTACCTTTGTTGATCAGCTTAATCGCCATCTCGTAGAGTGGCTCGAAATAGTCGGAAGCATAAAATTCGCGGTCACCCCAGTCGAAACCGAGCCAGCGGATGTCTTCTTTAATGGCGTCGACGAATTCGATGTCTTCTTTAACCGGGTTGGTGTCATCGTAACGCAGATTGGTGAGCCCACCATAGTCTTCGGCGATGCCGAAATCGATAACGAGCGCTTTGGCATGCCCGATGTGAAGGTAACCGTTGGGTTCGGGTGGAAAACGGGTGTGAACGCGACCGCCGAAACGACCGGTGCGGTTGTGGTCATCGATGATATCGCGGATAAAGTTGGTTTTGGTTGGGCTCTCTTCTGTCATGTTTTTGCTCCTGTGCTTGGTCGGTGAATTATATCAGGTGAAAGCTGATGGGAAAGGAAAAGTAAGCTCCCTTCCAGCAATTCTAAATATGAGAAACTTTAAATCTAAAATTTAGAATGCGCGATAAATCGGACTCCGAATTTGTGGCTGCTGCAATACTGTTATCTATGAAATGATAACAGCCGAAGGGGTGGGTTCAGAACGTGAGCTCAGGTGAAATTTTTCATCAGCGAAACCCACCCCGTTCGAAACACTATTTTTTGCCGGTTTTCAATGCCTGTCCGCAGTTCTTGAACCGGGTCGTGCTCCAGATTCGAGGGAGACCTTCATCGGTCTCCCTGATGAACAAAAACACGTTTGGGGTGAGCTTTAGGCTCTCAAAAATTCGCGGACCGCGGGGAGTTGACCGGCAGCTCCGAGGTATTCGTTCTTTTCGGCGATAAATTTTGCATATTCTGCCATGAAGACTTTGCCAGGGTCGCGGAGGTCGAATTTCTCGGGGTGATCACGGAAAAACTCGCGGTGAACACGGGTCCAGACCAGGCGACCATCGGTGTCAATATTGATCTTGGTGACGCCCAGTTCAGCAGCACGGCGGAATTGTGTGGCGTCAACACCCTTTGCGCCAGCAATAATGCCGCCGGCTTCATTGATGCGGATAACTTCTTCCTGCGGGACAGAACTGGAGCCGTGCATTACCAGGGGGAATCCGGGCAGGCGGTTTTGGATTTCAGCGAGGACATCAAAATGGAGCGATTGCGTGCCGCTGAATTTAAAAGCTCCGTGGCTGGTGCCAATGGCAACTGCAAGTGAGTCACAACCGGTACGTTCAACGAATTCTTTTGCCTGGTTGGGATCAGTCAGCTTGGCGTCCGATTCGTGGACAGCGACATGCTCTTCAACACCACCAAGCATACCGAGCTCAGCTTCGACGACGATGCCTTTGGCATGGGCGGCATCGACAACGCGCTTGGTAATGGCGATGTTTTCTTCAAAAGGTTCACTGCTGGCGTCGATCATGACCGAGCTGTAAAAGCCTGATTCGATACAATCGTAGCAGGTGATCTCATCGCCATGGTCGAGGTGGACGGCGAAAACTGCTTCCGGATAGATCTCATCCGCGGCGCGGATCAACCCTTCCAGAAAAGCTTTATTGGTGTAAGAGCGAGCGCCCTTGCTGATCTGGACAATAAAGGGTGCCTGAGAATCCAGATTGCCCCGGAAGAGACCAACGATTTGTTCCAGGTTATTGATGTTGTAAGCCCCAATGGCATATTTGCCATAGGCATGTTCAAACAGTTTTTTTGTGGTGACAATCATGATTGACTCCTTGAGGGATTTTTCTTTAATTATACATTACCCCCTCGTTGGAAAAGAGGATGTAAAGTGAGCAGAAATTCTCAATTTGAAAATAAATCTTGTTTTTTTGCCTGATAAAGGCAAAATTTATATATGCATAACCGCAGGGGACGGTCCCAATAGTGAGCAGTCAATCACCGCTTACCTTGTCAGACCTCCCCAGCTCGAGAATTGCGGATAAGTATTGAAAACCGAAGATTAACCGTGATATCCAACGGGATGGGTTTCGCTAATCAAAGAATGACCTATGCTCACGTCCTGAACCCACCCCTTCTGTTGCAATAAGTTTCTCTGGAATAGTTTAGTTAAAAAATACAATGTTAAAATTTGCTGGAAAGGTGAGCGAAAGGTTACTTATTGAGCGCTTCGTGGTAGATATCACGAAGTCTTTGAGCGTAGGTGTCAGGGTCGTGCATTTCGCGGATGCGCTCGAGAGCCTTCATGCCTTTAATGAAAATGACACTTGGGTCAGCAATGATGCTGGAGATGATCATCTCCAGACCAGCCTGGATATGCTGTGAGAGTCGTTCGCGCTCTTCAGGTGTTGAATAGAGTGCTTCTTTGAGGTCAGTTTTTGGGACGCGAATGAGCCAGCCTACGTCGGTGTTGTTAATCTCAGGCAGCGCGCGAACATCGGTGCTGATAACCGGCAATCCACAGGCTTGGGCTTCCAGAACAGAGAGCCCATAAGTGTCAGCATAGGTTGGCAGAAGCCCGACATCACATGTTTTTATGAGCTGCAAAACTTGCTCGTTGGGCAAGCTCTCGTGGTATTCAATCCAATCGGGGTTCTGGCTGATAAATTTCTTAGCCCATTCGATGTCAGCTGGAGTTTCTTTGGCGGCATAAGCATCTAAACGCAGTGAGCTGACAATCACAAGCTTTATGGGTGCTTTTTCTGCCTTTATCAAATGTTCGAAGGCGTTCAGAATTTCCCGCCCACCTTTGCGGAAAAAATCCATGCCAACGAGAATAAATCGTATTGGATTGGAATTGTCATAACTGCGTTTTGTTATCTGCCCTGCCAGAACCTCCTGTGGAGGATGAAGAATGGTCATTTTTTCCAAAATAACTGTCCGCTCTTCAAATGGCAGCTGTGACAGGAGTTCATGCTGAATGTCAGCAGCAGATTGAGACCAGGCGATGATGCGTTTACAGGATGGAGATAACAGGGCATCGAAACCGCGTCTGACCAGAGGAGTCATATTCAAGCCAGTTTTATATTTCTCCTGATAACTCTGCAGCAAAGATGAAAAACGGGGTAGCAGGGTCTCGGAATGGGATACCCAGGGGGTGCGTCCGTAACTGACTCCATTTGAGAAATGCAGAATATCAACTTTGGACAATTCGAAATCATCGAACTGGTTGTTTAAATCGAAAGTGGGAAACAGATCTCTCCCCAGGCGGCGATTAGCCGAAAGCGCTGCCCTGCGCAGATTACTGTAAAGATCATTTACCGGAACATACTCTGCTTCGGGGAGCTTGTAGAGAATGTTCCGCAAATATGTATAAAAGTCAAAGCGATAAGATAGTACTCCAATTTTCATCTGCCCCCAATTTTAGCAGAATTTTACAAACAGATTCCGCCTGGTTAGCTGATGCTAAAGAACTGACCGAAGACTCCAGGACAGCCAGCAGGGTTTGCGGCGCGGTTCAGATCGCAGGCGAGAGCGCGGTGATCGGTCGTCTAAAAAAAGGGTAGCAGCAGGCACACTTGCGCCGCAAGGCAACATAAACACCCGATGATGAGAAAATGCCCGGCGTGATAAAATCAACCTGATGGGAAACTTTAGACAATTTTTATCCCGATACTGGTGGGTAGCCCTGGCTTTACTGGTTGTAGGCATGATCGTGGTTCTAACTACAACTGCACCGCAAAGCAGCCCGCCCATGATCACCCCCGTCATAACCCTGGAGGGCAGCCCTGCTGCGATTTCGCCTGAGACCGAGGCGACCTTGTTGATGATTCATGCCACCGCCACGCCAAAACCCTCGCCAACGCCCTGGCAAATTGCCACACCAACAACGGCACCGATCAACCTGACCCCAAAAGCAATTCTTTCGGTCAACCCGTTCACCGGTCAAGAAATTCGGGACCCCAGTTTACTTGCGCGAAAGCCTGTCTTGGTCAAGCTGCTCAACTGGCCCCGCAGCCAAAGACCACTTTCCCAAATTAACCAGGCTGATCTGGTTTTTGAATACTACGCCGGTCACCAGACAAATCAGCTCGCAGCCCTTTTTTACAGCAGCGATGCCGATCAGATCGGTCCGTTGGCACCTGGCAGGCTGGTCGACGCTCGACTCACACGGCATTATCAGGGTGATTTGGTGGCATCGACTGTCGACACTATGACCAAGGGTGTTCTGGATAACACGCTGCCAGAGCGGGTCTTCTACCAGGGCTTTACCCCCTGTCCGGGTATTTGTACTGATCCGGTTGCGATTGGCGGACAAACTTTCGCGAACACATACGCAATCCGCGAGTACGCTGAGGACCAGCGAACGCCAGGAAGCGTGCCGCTATTTGACTCACTTAAGTTTGCTAATTCACTGGATACGTGGGACGAAGACGCCCTTCGTTTCACCTGCCTCTATGCAGATTTTTCGGTGATGGACTGGCGGTTTGAGGCTGAAACTGGTTTGTACCATCTCTGGCAAGAGGTTGAGGATGAGAATGGAGAATTGTTGCTGCAACCAGCTTATGACAGTGATGGAAATCCGGTGGCTTTCGAAAACCTGGTCTTCATGATGTCAAATTACATCGAGTACACCACCGCGATCTATGACATTAACCTACGCGAAGGTGACCCCAACCAACAGGCGATTTTTTTGCGGGACGGAAAGCTAACTTACGGAACGTGGTTTGCTGAAACGGCGACTGATCCATTCAGTTTTTTTGTTGGAGGCGAGCCATACCCACTTAAGCCAGGGAGGTCGTGGATCACAATTTCATCCACCTTCTCCCGCCCAGAAAAAGTTGACGAAGGCGAATGGGACTTGTGGTTTAAGCTTCGCTAACCCGCTGTGATTCAAAACGCAAGGCGCGCGTGCCGTTCATCGTGACAATCAGTGAAATCCCAATATCTGCCACAACCGCAACCCAAAGCGGTGTCCAACCCAACAGCGCCATGATTGCCACAAGGGCTTTAAAGCCAAGACTGATGACCACATTTTGACGAATCAGCTGGTTGACAAAACGCGACAATCTGATGGCGAATGGCAGTTGCTGCAGATCATCGTTCAGTAAGACCACATCCGCGGTTTCGAGCACCTGGGCATTACCAGCACCACCCATGGCGATACCGATGTCTGCCTGCGCGAGAGCCGGCGAGTCATTGATTCCATCACCAGTCATTACCACCGATCCATGCTTTGCCTTGAGCTTGGATAGCCATTCGAGCTTGTCTTCCGGCAAGAGGGCAGCATGGAATTCTTCGATGCCGATCTGGTTGGCAACTTTTTCAGCAACCGCGGCGTTGTCACCGGTGAGCATAACCGGCAGCAGACCGGTACGCTTGATCGCAGCGATGACCTCTTTAATTTGAGGGCGGACCTCATCATCAACGCTCAGAAAACCGCGCACGCGATCACCGTCACAAACCAGCATGGCGCTTTCGCCTCTGTTTTCGGCGTCGCGCACAGCATCGACAATCTGGGAAGGGGTTTTGTGCTCAGCCAGAAAGAGCGGCAGGCTGCCGACTGTGCCAAGCTTGCCGTTGATCGTACCGGTCTGCCCCTTTCCTTCCAGAACCAGCAGGTCTTGCGCTGAGGGGTAACGACCAGCGACATTGCGGCGATTGGCTTCGTCAATGACTGAGGCAGCCAGGGGGTGGCTGCTGTGCGCCTCAAGCGCATATGTAAGGGCGACCAGATCGTCACAGCGCGGACAGAATGCATCGCCCTCGCAATCGACTGCCAAGACCTGTGCGACCACAGGATCACCCTTGGTCAGCGTGCCGGTTTTGTCGAAAGCGATTACTTTGGCACGGCTAAGCCCTTCAAGGAAAACGCCGCCTTTGAAAACCACACCGGCTTTCGCAGCGCGTGTGAGACCGCTGATCATGGTGATCGGTGTGCTGATTACCAGCGCGCAGGGACAGCCCACAAGCAACAAGGAAAGTGACCGGTGCAGCCAGCCATAAGTGCCAGCAGTATTCCAGAAAGGTTGATTAAAGAACACCACCGGGATGATCACCACCAACAAAGCAATCACGAAAATTACCGGCGTGTAGATGCCTGCAAAACGGTCGATGAATTTGACTTGTTTGGCTTTGTTTTCCTGTGCTTCGGTGACCAACTGAATTATGCGCTGGATCGTATTATCCTCGGCATGCTTGGTGACCCGCACCAGAAGCACACCCTGACCATTAATGCTGCCAGAGAGGATTTCATCACCCACGGATTTTTCGATCAGTTTGCTTTCGCCTGTGATCGGTGCCTGGTTGACTGAACTGCTGCCCGAGAGAATAACGCCATCCATGGGAACACGGTCGGCAGGACGAATGACGATGACATCATCAGGTTGCAGCGTTTCGACATTAACCTCCTGTTCGCCGCTATCAGCCTGGAGAATTGCAGTTTTGGGAGCGAGGTCGGCAAATTCTGTCAGAATCGCGCGGGCGTTGTCGTTGATGTAAGTCTCAAGCGCTTCGGATACGGTAAAGAGCAGTAATAAAACAATCGCTTCATATGTTTCACCGAGCACTACCGCGCCGATCGATGCGACGGACATGAGCGTGTTCATATTAAACCGGCGGTTTTTGAAAAGGGTGCCAAAACCGTCTTTAAATATTGGCCAACCGGCTGCTGGGAGGAGCAGGAGCTGAACAATAGTGACCCACGGTTGCTGTAAACCTATTCGGTCGGTAAACAAGCTGAGTGTGAGCAAAAACAGACCGATAAGGACGATTTTTAAGTCTGAAGTTTGCCAAAAGGAACGGAAGAAGCCGTTAAAACTTAAGCCAGCGCGAGTGCGGCTCTGACTGGTTGCGTTATCGTCGAGCCGTATGGCGGTCGTGCCGTCACAACCACAACCGCGATCATCACATGATCCGCTTGGTTCGCGTGGAATGTCGTTATGTTGATTAGAGAGGTCTGATTTCATTTTTCTCATTTATCCAGGTGGTCAATATGCTCTATGGCAAGCGTATAAAGCCCTTCGATATGGTTATCATCGATGGCGTAAAAAATATTTTTTCCGTCCCTCCGGGTTGAAACGAAGCCAAGGTTTCGCAGTATACGTAATTGGTGCGAGACCGCGCTCTGGCTGATGGAGGTTTTCTCTGCCAGGTCTGAAACGCAGGTCTCCCCCTTTAAAAGGATGGAGAGCAGTCGTAAACGTGTGCTGTCACCGAGACCTTTGAAGGTAGCAGCGAGCAGTGTGGCGGTTTCAACGTCGATTGGTACGGTCATTGGCAATCCTTTCATATGAATATGTGCTCATGCGTTCATATTACCACAAATCAGGAATATTGCAAGGGTGCTAATCAGGATTACGCTCAGGATGGTTGATATTCTGCAAGGTAGCGCAGCAGCGCTGCAGTCAGTTTGGCATCGTCGACGGCGTGATGCGTATTAGGCAGATCGATGCCGCAGAAACTGCCTGCAAATTCCAGCTTTTGAGAGCGGAAATTGTTCCCCCGGTGATTCCACTCGCCATACCAGGCGGCAAACATATTCATCATGCAAAAGGTCTGGTTACGGCGCAGAGACCACGGCAAACCGACATGATCAACCGATTGCTTCACAAGGCGGTAATCGAAATCGGCATTATAGATGCCGATGGCACGATCACGTAAAATTGGCTCGATATCAACCCAGGCTTCCCTCATTGTCGGCGAATCTTTGACCATCTCATCAGAGATGCCGTGAACTCTGCTGGATTCGGCGGGGATAGGGCGCTGGGGGTTAATGAGACCGTCATAGAGCGCATTCCCATCGAAATCGACAATCCCAACCTCGATAACCAGGTCATAGAGCCCAATGCCGGTTGTCTCGGTGTCGAGAAAGATCGGGTTGAGTTTCGCAACCTGACGGGCGCGTTCTAAAACTTTGGGATGAGCGATTGGATAAGCCATAGTTTCCTCATAAAAATTATACCAGTGATGCATTTTTCACCAGCAATTTTCAAAATAAAAAACTATGGCAATTGCCTTATTTGGATACATAGGCGTAAGGGGAGGTCCCAGTCGTGAGCACTCAACCACCGCTTACATAGTCAGGCCTCACCCACTCATTAATCGCGGATATGCATTGAAAACCGAAAATTAACCGTGCTTCCAACAGTGGTGGTTTTATGGATAAAAAATTTTCAGTTTTCCTCGCGTCCTGAACCCACACCTACCGTCTAAGGGTCCGATTATCCGTGCATTCTGTATTTTGGATCGATAAAACCCCATATTTCGAATTGCTGTATTTTCGCAAGAAGAAAACACAATCTCGCAGCTTGTGGTATATCTAATTCAAACAAATTGAGGTACGGACTATGAATTCATTCCCTGTTGAAGAAGCGCAAGAGATTGTACAAAAACCTGACTTGCTGCACAAAATCACTGCCTACGTTGAAAAAAACTCGCCCGGAATGCGGGTGGTCAAAACTGCGTTAGCGATAATTATTTGCTTGGTCATCGAATATTATCGGGGAAGCAGCACGCCATATCATGCCTGTGTTGCCACGATTGTTTGCATGCAGCCAACCTTGAAATCGTCGTTCCAGTCGGCGGTCGACCGAACGCTGGGCACGATCATCGCTGGCATTTACGCCTATATACTGGCTGTTTTATTCGGTCAGACCTGGGGCATCCAGCCGACAAATATTAGTTTTTACCTTCTGGTGGGCTTTCTTTCCTTCCCGTTAATGGCAATCATGATCATCATCAAGAAACCGAGCTCCCTGGCGATAACCGCGATCGTATATCTGGTGATTATGCTCACAATCACAGATAACGACCCGCTCACTTACACGTTTATGCGTGTTGTCGCGACACTGATCGGTATTTCGGTGGCGTTGTTTGTAAACTGGCTGCCACCGCTCAACAAAATCGGCAAAAAAATGCAAACGATCCAATAGAAGAAAGGGAAACACGGTGAGGGAAGCAGAGATCTTAAGAAGCCTGATCGTTGACTCTCAAAGAATCGTATTTTTTGGGGGAGCAGGCGTATCGACCGGATCGGGGATTCCTGATTTTCGCTCGGCTACAGGGCTTTATAACCGCGAGCAGAAAACGAATTATTCTCCTGAGACCATGCTGAGCTTTGATTTCATGGTCAACCATCCGGAGGAGTTTTTTAGATACAAAAGAGAGAATTTAAACTTCCCGGGAGCTAAACCGAACAGAGCTCACCTGGCGCTCGCCCGGTTGGAAGCAACCAGACCCAGCACCACCATTATTACTCAGAATATTGATGGTCTCCACCAGGCAGCCGGTTCTACGAAGGTTCTCGAGATACATGGTAGTATGCAGCGTTTTTATTGCATGGGCTGTGGGCGCGACTATCCGCCGGAATTAGTGTGGGCAGGCGAAGGCGTGCCGCGCTGCCCGGCTTGCCAGGGGATGATCAGACCAGACGTGGTTTTGTATGGTGAGATGCTCGATCAACGCGTGATGAACCGGGCGCAGAGCGCTATTCGGGGAGCAGAGTTGATGATAGTCGGTGGAACTTCGTTGGTAGTCTACCCTGCTGCGGGGCTGCTAAATTATTTTCATGGGAAGGCGCTGGTATTAATCAACCGTGAAAGCACTCCTTATGATCACGTCGCGACTTATGTTTTTCACGAGGACCTGGGGGAAGTATTGGATCAAGCCATCGATTGAGGCGCGGTCATCAAGGGCAGGCATCGTTGGTTTTGCCCTGACTCAACCGCACACTAAACAAGCAGCGATTTATAAGATTTAAAAACTAAAACAGCCGCCTCACCTGCGACTGTTTTAGTTTCGATCTAAATAGTGTTTTTTCACAATCCGATCCTGTCCGCGCTCTTTGAAAGGAGAGAAACAATGGTCGCGCGGACGTTGCTAATACTAACCCGTGTTGGTTAACTTCACTTTAAAGATATGTTAACGTTTTGTAATAGTTTACGCATCAACTATATTTTTTCGATAAACCTCCTGAAAGCAGTGGAAAATCCGATTTTTCCAATCAGATGGAGATCGTTTTGATGAGCACCCCGATTAATTCAAAACATGAGAATAATTGAATCCAAATGTGGAATGCACGGTTGTTCGGACTTCGAAATTGGAGCTGCTACAATGCCAATGCAAATGAAATGATACCAACGGTAGCGGTGGGTTAAAAACGTGAGCATAGGTAATCTTTTATAACAAGCTAAACCCGCCCCGTTGGAATCACAGTTAGGTTTCGGTTATCAATACCTTGCCGCAATTCTTGAGCTGGCCAGGTCTGACTATATGTGCGGTGATTGAGTGCTCACGATTGGGACCCCTCTACGCCGCTTGTTTATTGATTTTGCACTTATTAAGCCAAAACAAGATAAGAAGTTTTCGTTTTGAAAATTACTGATTCGTCTTACAGCCAACCGCCTGCTCGGCGCTTTTATGCTATGATTAACTACAGAAAATTATGCAGTTTTGGAAAAAAACCTTCCCGTTTTTAATCCTCAACATCCTTGTCTCCGCGGCAACGATGTTGTTGGTATTATGGTTCTGGCAGGGGCAGATTGATTTGCCAACGCGACCGACCATGACTCCTGCGGTGACACGAGCGGTCGTGTCGCCACAACCGGATTCTACCGAAGAGACCATAGCAACCATGCCGCTCTCAGCCGGTGTTTTGACCATCGAGGGTGTGTTTGGAGCGGGAGACCTGAACGTGGAGTATGTTTTGATCCGAAATCAAAGCGACGTGAGCGTCAACTTGAATGGCTGGAAGATTGCTGCAGATCAAGGCGGGGAGTATGCCCTCCCCCAACTAACACTTAATCAAGATGGTGCCGTGCGGCTTTATTCAAAGCATGGCTCGAATACAGTCATTGAACTATTTTGGAACTCAGACCAGGCACTCTGGTCATCTGGCAGCCAGGTTTTCCTGGTTGACCCTGCCGGTCAGCGCCAAGCCAGCTGGCAGGTTCCGTAATTCGCAGGGAGATTTATGTCACAAGCTTTTTATCGCGTCTGGCGACCCGCTCAATGGGATGAAGTTGTTGGTCAGGACCATGTGGTCCAGACACTGAAAAACGCGATCGCAACCGATCGGGTTGCGCACGCCTATTTATTCGCCGGACCCAAAGGCACAGGCAAGACCACCAGCGCGCGCTTGCTGGCAAAGGCGGTCAACTGCCTCGACCCCGACAAGACCAACCAGCCCTGCAATGTTTGCGAAAATTGTTTGGCTGTCAACCAGGGGCGCTTTATGGATCTGATCGAAATAGACGCTGCTTCCAATACCAGCGTTGACGATGTGCGCGAGTTGCGCGACAAAATTAATTTCGCGCCGTCGCAGGGGAAATTCAAGGTCTATATAGTCGATGAAGTGCATATGCTGAGCACCTCCGCTTTCAATGCGCTGCTGAAGACGCTGGAAGAACCACCCTCACATGTCATCTTTATTCTTTGCACAACTGAAATTCACAAAATCCCGGCAACAGTGCTCTCACGCTGCCAGCGTCATGAATTTCGCCGGATTCCGGTGCCGACGATCATCGATAAATTGACAGTATTGACCAAAAAGGAAAAGATCAAAATTGAGCCAGACGCGCTCAGTCTAATCGCCAGACAGGCAACCGGCTCAATGCGCGATGCCATCTCACTTGTGGATCAGTTATCGTCGATGACGGGGAAGGTCACCCTGAAAACCGCGCAGGAAGTCTTGGGCACTGCCACGAGCCAATCGGTGGTTGAATTGGTCGACGCGATATTATCAGAAGAAAGCGGCACAGGGCTTGAAATCATTCACCGGGCGCTCGACAGCGGAACAGACCCGCGCCAATATGCCCGTCAGGTGGTGGATTATTTACGAAACCTCCTGGTGGTCAAACTACAAGCTGGGCAAGACCTGCAATTAACACCAGAAGAGCGCGAGAAGATGAACCAACAGACAGCCGGTATTGAAATCAATCACCTTGTCGCGGTGGTCAACGCTTTCAGCGAGGCATCGACCGATCTGAAAGCAAACTGGCACCCGGGGCTCGGGCTTGAGCTGGCGTTGGCAGCTTCACTATACCCGCCAGAACCGGTCATCCAGGTAAATGATCAAGTGGAAAGTGCCCATCAACCCCCTGCTCGCGCAAAACCGGAGACTCAGACCTCAGATACTGCCGCCCCCTCCGGAATTCAGGGCAAAAATGAGGAAACAGTGGTGGAAACCATTGACACAGAGCCCGCTTTCGTGCCGGGAACCCCGTTGACTTTGGAGCTGGCGCAGTCACAGTGGGACCGGGTCAAACGGAATGTGGGTGCCAAAAACCGGATGGCGGCAGCGCTGTTGAACTCCGGAAAACTGGTGCAAGCCAGTGGTGATACGATTGTCTTCAACTTCACCAGCGAATTGCTGCGTGAGCGTATTATGGAAGAAAAAACCAATAAGCTGGTAAATTTTATGCTCAACAAGGTGTATGGCAGGGATATAAACATGATCTGCACGGTCGGCGACCAGAAAGTCAATCTAAATAGCAAACAAGGGAAAAGCGAAACCGACTTGATTGAGTTTGCGAGAATCAATTTGAATGGAGAACTGCTCGGAGATAATCTTCCTTCGGCAGGAAAGGATGAATAATATGGCAAAAGGATACCGTGCCCCATCGGGCGGAAAAGGACAAGGCAACATGATGGCGCAGATCGCCAAACTGCAGGAGCAGATGGCGCAAGCGCAGGCTGAGCTGGCGGATGAACACGTCACCGAAACTGTTGGTGGAGGCGCTGTTTCGGTAACAATGAGCGGTAAGCAAGAATGCGTCGCCGTGGTGATCGATCCGGGTTTATTGGAGGATGCTGACGCCGAAATGCTGCAGGATTTGGTTTTGACCGCGGTTAACAAGGCGCTGGACAGCTCCCGCGAGCTTTCTGACGAAAAAATGGCACCTTTCACCAGCATGCTGGGAGGATTCGGGTTCTAAATGCGCACGATTCCTGGTCCCGTCCAGAACCTGATTGACGCTTTCTCTCGCTTGCCGGGGATTGGTCCAAAATCTGCATCGAGATTGACTTTCTTTTTGCTTAAGGCTCCTGAATCGCTGTCAACGGAATTGGCAGGTGCCCTGGAGGCATTGAAGAGCGAGACCTCCCACTGCCGGCAGTGTTTCAATATCACTCTGGCTGGGCAGGAGGTCTGTGAGATTTGTGCTTCGTCCGACCGCAGCGATGAGACTATTTGCGTGGTGGAAGAGCCGCTGGATGTGCTCGCCATTGAAAGAACAGGCGTGTACCAGGGGAAGTATCATGTGCTGATGGGTGTACTCTCACCGATTGAAGGCATAGGACCCGATCAGATCAAGATGTTTCCGCTTTTAGAGCGGCTTAAGAATGGGCTGACCAAAGAGGTGATCGTTGCCACAAACCCCTCAATGGAAGGGGATGCCACCGCCCTGTATTTGCAGCAGCGCATCGCGCCGATGGGCATCAAGGTCACCCGCCTGGCAAGAGGCTTGCCGGTAGGTGGAGATATCGAATACGCCGACCAAAGCACGCTCCAACGCGCCCTGGCTTACCGGCAGACGATGGAGTAATTAGGATTTAGCGAACAGGGCACGGGGAAAAGTGCGTGCCCTGCATTATAGAAACGTGGACAGTGCAAGGTTGGTGGTGTTTCGGCCTTACGAGTTTCGTTCCTGTGCCCTGAGTCCATCTATTATTCGTGATTTTCGAAGGTATTAACGATCTCAATCAGACTGGCAACGAATTCATGTGACCAGTTAGTTCTGCATCCCCCCGGGAGGCTTACATTTAATTCTCAACCTGCTATACTCTCCTGTGGAGTTGGCAGAAAATGGGTGATGTTCAAGTCAAAGATAACGGATTAATCATCGAGGCGGAGCGCCTTTCTTTTTCGTATGAACACCAGGAAAGCTTAAACCTTGCGCTGAATGATATCAACCTGAAGGTTAAAAAAGGCGAATTTATCGCTTTGTTGGGGGCAAATGGCAGCGGCAAATCAACGCTGGCACGCCTGATCAACACCCTGCTGCCCTTACAAAGGGGCAAACTCCTTGTAAATGGTTTTGATGCTGGAATTGAAGCAAACAAACGCGACATCCGGCGTGCCTGCGGAATGGTCTTCCAAAACCCTGATAACCAGTTCGTTTCTTCGCTGGTGGAGGAGGATATCGCTTTCGGGCTTCAAAACTACGCCTATCCCCAGGAAGAAATTGCGAGCCGGGTTGCACAGGTATTGGAGATTGTTGGCTTGCCCGGTTTTGAACAACGCAACCCAAGTTTCCTCTCCGGTGGTCAAAAACAACGCTCTGCAATTGCCGGAGTTCTGGCTGTGGACCCTGATATCTTAATTTTGGACGAAGCTACTTCGATGCTTGATTCTGAAGGACGGAAAGAAGTGTTGGATACAGTTCAACGACTTCATCGTGATCATCAGAAAACCGTGCTGATGATCACACATTACGTCGAAGAGGCTATCCTTGCAGACAGAGTTTGCCTGTTGTCTGCAGGAAGAATCATCGCTGACGGCACTCCGCGTGAGATCCTGACCCAACCAGAGTTACTTGGTCAGACACAACTCAGAGCTCCTTTTGCAGTCAGGCTTTTTTTCGGGCTTGCTGATAAAGGGCTACATTTGCCCGAAATCCCATTGACGACGAATGAAATCGTGAGGCAGATATGCCAATCGAGCTAACCGATCTCTCTTTCACCTACGCGCAAGGAACGCCCTGGCAAGTCAAGGCGCTAAACCAGCTTAATCTGACCATTGCTGATGGGGAATTTATAGGAATAATCGGGAAAACCGGCTGCGGGAAGACTACTCTGATTCAGATAATTGCCGGCTTAATGAAACCAACAACCGGATCCGTTTCGATTGATGGCCAAATCTTCTTTTCGGCTAAAACTGACCGGTCAGAGCTTTCCAAAAAGATAGGAGTGTTGTTTCAAAATCCCGAAATTCAGCTCTTTGAAACCACTGTCGAAAAGGATGTGGCTTTTGCCTTAAAACATGCCTTCCTGACATCCAGCCAAGTCAAAGAACAGGTTCGTTGGGCATTGGAAACTGTTGGGCTGGATTATGAAAAGTTCAAAGATCTGCCTCCGTTGAGTTTGTCTGGCGGGGAAATGCGACGGGTCGCTGTTGCTGGTGTGCTTGTAATAAAGCCTGAAATCCTCATCCTGGATGAACCAATCGCCGGACTGGACCCAAAAAGTCAGGATGGGTTCCTGAAGCTGCTCGACCGTTTCAATGCAAACGGAACTACTATCATCATGATTTCGCACAACCTGGATGCCCTGGCAGAACACACAAGACGAATTCTCGTGCTTGAAGATGGTTCTTTAATCAGAGATGCCAGCACAAGGGAAGTACTCACCGACAGCCTGTTTTTGAAGAAGCACGAGCTGGGAAGCACACAGGTCGGGCAAATCACTGCTGGCTTGAACAATTGCAACCTGAACATTCCGACCCCGCCATTGACTGAGCAAGAATTGTGTGCTGTTTTGTTTGAGGTGCTGTCGTGAACCATGCTCTCTCTGGCATTTATCTGCCGGGTAACTCCTTTTTCCATCGCCTGGATGCGCGGGTTAAGTTATTCAGCTTCCTCACACTGGTCATCGCCGCACTTATCGCGAATAGCTGGACTGGTTACCTGGTTATGGTGGCTATCTGCGTTTTGTTGGTTTTCACAAGCAGGTTGGGGTTTTCTCAGGTTGTCGGTTCTTTGGGCAGAATGAAATGGTTTTTCATCATAATTTTTCTGATGAACATGCTGTTTTACAGCCCCGAAAACGCCTGGTTTTCATGGTGGGTTTTTACACCGTCTTATACCGGATTTCTGCAGGCGGTTAGCATCGTGTTTCGGGTTTGTATCATCGTGATTCTCGGCAACATTCTTACCATCAGCACCCCTCCCATTGAAACAACCCGCGCAATCGAAGCATTGCTCTATCCTCTCAGTTATCTCTGCATTCCTACTGGTCAGATTGCCCTGATAATCTCGGTTGCAATCCAGTTTATTCCTACGCTGACGATGGAATCCGAACAAATTCGCAAAGCGCAGATCGCAAGAGGCGCCCGCTTTGACAGCAAAAAGCTTACCGAAAAAGCAGCCGCAATCGGACCGATGGTAGTACCCATTTTTGTTTCTGCTTTTCGGCGAGCTGACGAACTGGCGCTCGCCATGGAGGCGAGAGGCTATCGGTGCCAGCAAAGAAAACCTTTCACAAAATCAACAAAACTAACCAGTGCAGATGCCCTCGCGCTAACGATATCTCTGGTTATTTGTATATCTCAACTATCAATTCTTTAAATAAGATAAAAGGAGAAACATGAATCAGCTTACCCTTACAAAAAAATCAATCTTTGCGGCAGTTTGCCTGGCGTTGTGTGTGGTATTGCCAATGGCATTTCATACCATCCCGGGCGCTGGCTCGATCTACCTGCCCATGCACATTCCCGTCTTACTTTGTGGACTTATTTGTGGTTGGTCGTTTGGGCTGCTGGTCGGCATTTTAGGACCAATCCTCTCGAGCCTGTTCACGGGCATGCCCCCGGCTGCATATTTGCCAACCATGATTGTTGAACTGGCTGTCTACGGACTGGTGGCAGGACTTTTATTCCAAATCATCAGAACAAAGAAAATGGCTCCGGACCTTTATATCAGTTTGATCGGTGCCATGCTGATTGGACGAATCGTCGCCGGAATAGTCAGAGCGCTTATATTTAGCCCGGGTCAACTATCCATGCAAGCATGGGTAACCAGTTATTTTGTCACTGGTTTACCTGGAATCGTAATCCAGATATTGCTGATTCCAGCAATCATTTACGCATTAATGCAAGCCCGTTTGATTCCACAGCGTTATAGCAAAGGAGCGTAAATTGTTTGATCAACAAGCTGTCATCCGTTTTTTTGATTCACTGGCTGCCAGATGGGATCAGAAGCAAATTCTAAACCATGACATTATCGACCGAATCCTTAATAACGCCGGGGTTAGCGCCGATGATTCTGTGTTGGATGTTGCCAGCGGCACCGGTGTGCTGGTTCCCTGGTATCTCAGACGCGGTGTTGCCAGCATAACCGCTGTGGACATTTCACCAGAAATGGTAAAGATCGGCGCAAATAACCACCCCAACTTAGTAGTTAACTTTATCTGCGGAGATGTTGAGACCTTGTCGTTCGACCGGAAATTTGATCGCGTGATTGTGTTCAATTCGTTCCCGCATTTTCCGGAGCCCGAAAGGTTGGTTAGCCGCTTGGCGGCGCTGTTGAATCCGGGTGGGACACTTACCGTCGCGCACAGCATGAGCCGGGCACAGCTCGATCAGCATCACGCCGGCTCTGCCAGCGAGGTGTCAATTAAGCTGCTGCCAGCTGTAGAGCTTGAAAAGATTTTTGGAAACTGTTTGAATGTTACAACTTCAATCGACAACGATGACATGTACCAGGTCACAGGGATTAAATTGCTTTGAGAGCAGCGCTGTCTCAACCTTGTTGTTGGTAATATCCAATCATATATTCTGTTCTGGGCGGGCGTTGAACCCGCCCTTACAGTTTTAAAAAAATGGACTTTGTAGATCTTAAAGTAGAATGGACGGTTAAACGTGTTCCGAAACGGTAGGGGTGAGTTCAGAACGTGAGCATAGCTGATTTTTTTTCAGCCAAACACACCCCGTTGGAAGCTCGATTTATTTTCGGTTTTCAATGCATATCCGCGGTTAGTGAGCGGGTGAGGTCTGACTATGTAAGCGGTGATTCAGTGCTCACGATTGGGACCACCCCTAAGTTTGCACAATTATAAATTTTGCTCCTTATCAGGGCGAAAAACCAGGTTCTATTCCCATTGAGAATTGCTGCAGAGACGAATATCTGTTTCAAAAGTCCGTGATCTACGATGAAAGAGGAAGATCATCATGAATTATAGCCTTGAACAAGCTGGCATAAGGGGTTGAGGTTTTGCCAGTTTTCAAGATTGTGAAACTCGCTTTTGG
>Ga0209510_1001047_pt1 | contig 33251 bp, 16 predicted proteins | sample BiotimSIPDNA_FD_185749 | JGI IMG/M metagenome (GOLD analysis project Ga0209510, IMG submission 185749) | Anaerobic biogas reactor microbial communites from Washington, USA - Biogas_R1 time_0 SIP DNA (SPAdes) (version 2) | ecosystem: Engineered > Bioreactor > Anaerobic > Unclassified | place...
CTACCGGAACGGAGATCAGAAGAGGCCACCGGTACTTCGCCCCCATGCCACCGAAGCAACAATCCACCGTTTACCCCGATTGTTTGTCCATCAATTACCTCCCTTGCGCTCACCAGGCGCTCGATCCTGTTTGCGCTGTGGGACGGCGAGGAAAAAGGGATGCTGGGCTCGAAACACTGGGGCGCGAACCCGACGGTTTCGCCGCAGGACGTTGTACTGGCCTTCAATGCGGACATGATTGGCCGTCTGCGGGGTAATACGGTGCACGTGTTCGGCACGCGCACAGCGTGTGGGCTGCGCCGCTGGGCGAGTGAGAGCAATCGGTTCACCGACCTGCTGCTCAATTTTTCGTGGGAAATGAAGCCCAACAGCGATCAATTCTCGTTCGTGGAGCGCAGGATTCCGACGCTGATGGTGCATACGGGATTGCACGACGACTGGCATCGGCCCAGCGACGACGTGGACACGATCAACCTGGAGGGCTCGTCGGCGATCGCTCGACTGCTGTTCGCGATGGTGGTGCAAGCGGCGAATCAACCGGAGCGTTTTGTGTTTCGCAGCGAATCGCGTTCGGAGGGATTGGCGGATCAGAAGCGTCTGGAAAAGTCGGTGCCGCCACGCTCGCCGCGGTTGGGGGTCGCGTGGAAGGCGGCTGACGGCGGTCGCGCAGGGGTCTGCTTGAGTCACGTCACACCCGGTTCGGCTGCCGATCGAGCCGGCTTGCTGATCGGTGATCGCCTGCTCGCCGTAGCGGGGGAGGAGGTGGCGGAGGAAAGTCGGCTGGGAGTCACGATCTGGGCGGCGAGTTCGCCGACGGCGGTTGTGGTCGAGCGTGCTTCAGGCGAGATCCTCAGTGTGCCCGTAGAATTGGATGGCACCCCGTTGCGCTACGGTTTCTCGTGGCGTGAGGACAAAGGGGAGCCGGGCAGCGTAGTGTTGGTGGAAATAGTGCCGTACTCCGCGGCGGATCTTGCGGGGCTGAAGGTTGGCGACCGCATCTATCGTGTGGCAGGCCGAGGTTTTGGCAACGGCGACGAACTGGCTCAGTTGTTGGCCTCTGCGGCTTCGCCTGTTCCCCTGCTGGTCGAGCGAAGCGGACAGCTACGAACCCTGCTCGTGCTCGCCCCTTCCATGCCGTGATCAGGCGGCGGATGCTTGGCGCGGCGTGCGTTGGACATCTCGTTCTCTCGAAAGCATCGTAGCATCATCGTTCGAAAAACAACTGTCCAGTGTTTATCGCGGATCATCCCATGGAGTGGGATGGCCACTTTGACGTGGCGACAGTTATTTCGCGAACGCTGCTAACGTCCTGTTGTCGGCAGACTTGAGCCGTTTTATACTAGTGCGTTCCCAGACGGCTCCGATGGCGTTCGGACGGCACTGGCTGCGGGGCGGCGTTGAATGTCTCTGCCGGCGTTATGGCGATATCGCAAGTCAAGTTACAGAAGACAGTTACGATCACAGGGTGCGTTGAGAATGACGATTGACAAAAGTTTGAAAATCCGCATGGGGGCGATTCGCAACCGCAATGTCCTGACCCGGTCCGAGCGGATCGGGAAGTTGACCGAGGCGGAACGTTGGCAGGAGGGAGACCCCGTTCTGGGGCTGCCGAAGACCCGCGTCCAGAAGGTCACGTTGAAGAAAAAGAAGAAAACCAAGAAGGCCGAGGAAGAAGGGGCTGAGGGCGAGCAGAAGGGCGCTGGCACCTAGACTCCTCCGCGCCGGCGAACTTCGCAGCACAGCGGCGCCGAAGCCCCGACTGGCCGGCCGAAGCCGGGGCCGGTTTGGTTGTGTTCAGGTGCTCAACGGTTCTTCGGAGGTCCGCGATGCGCGTGCATTTAGAGTACGGGCGGACGGGCTTGGACGTCGAGTTGCCGGATCGCTCGGTGGTGCGCGCGTTGTGTTACCAATCCGTGCCGTCGCTGACCGATCCGCAGGCCGCTTTACTGGCGGTCTTGCGGCAGCCGACCGGTTCGCTTCCGTTAGCGCGACTTGCGGCTGGGCGTCGAAACGCGTGCATTCTGATTTGCGATGTGACGCGGCCGGTGCCCAACGCGATGATGCTACGTGCGATCCTCCAGAGCTTGGAGGCCGCCGGCCTTGCTCGCGAGCACATCCTGATTCTGATCGCCACGGGCCTGCATCGGCCCAATGAGGGCGACGAGTTGGCGGAGATGGTGGGTCCCTGGATCGCCGAGAACTATCGGATTGAAAACCACCGCGGGCAACGGTTGCAGGAGCATACTCATCTGGGCACCAGTCCTCGCGGCGTGCCGATCTGGCTGGACAGTCGCTATGTGCAGGCCGACTTGAAGATTGCTACGGGGCTGATCGAACCGCATTTCATGGCAGGCTTTTCCGGCGGGCGAAAGCTGATTTGCCCCGGCATCGCCGCGTTGGAAACGATCAAGGCCTGGCACAGCCCTGCTTTTCTCGAGCATCCGCGCGCTGATTCCGGCATCCTCGACGGCAATCCCGTCCATGAAGAGAACACGTGGATCGCCCGCCGCGCCGGTTGCGATTTCATCGTCAACGCGGTGCTTGACGCCCAGCGGCGGCCCTTGAAGTTTGTGGCGGGCGATCTGGAACAAGCGTTTCTGGAAGGTTGCAAGTTCGTTCGGAGGATCGTCGTCGATACCGTGTCCGAGCCGGTGGACATTGTTGTCACGAGCAGTGCCGGGTATCCGCTGGACACGACTTTTTACCAGGCGGTCAAGGGCCTGGGAGCTGCGTTGCCCATCGTCAAGCGCGGCGGGACGATCATTTTGGCGGCCAGTCTGTCCGAAGGGATCGGCAGTCCTCAGTTTTGCAGTCTTTTTGAACAGCACGCTACGCTGAACGAGTTCCTGCAGAGAATCCAGGGCGATTACTTTGTGATGGATCAATGGCAGTTGGAAAAGCTGGGGCAGGTCTGCCGAAAAGCCAAGGTGCGGGTGGTCAGCGACGGCCTGTCCCCGGCGACGATCGACGGCTTGTTTGTGCGCAGCGCTCCGAGCGTCGAGGCGGCGGTGGCAGACGCGCTGAGAGAGTACGGGCCGGAGGCCCGAATCGCGGTGATTCCCAAAGGGCCTTACGTCTTGGCCCAAGTTGCTCCGATCCCGGCGGTCCCCGACGCGACCTAGACAACTTTTCCACGACGCGACGATCGCGATTTCTGGCCGCCCACTGCTTTCACGGCGTGGCCGATGCGTTAAGATTTGGCGAGGATTACGGGCTGAACCGCGCGACGCGGGAAAGAAACCCGGAAGCTGGCGGCAGAGGTGTTTGACATCACTGCTAGCAGGGCTACAATCGGGCCTTTCGACAGGCGACAGTGATGACTCCGGGAAACGCCAATCGCGTGAAACGGAGCATCTTTGAAGGAATCGCGCTGCCGTCACCGGTAGCCAGGAAGTCGAGACGTTCGGGCCTGAGAAAGTGGCCGATTTTGGAGGTCTCCGAGTCATTCGAAGTTCCGGTTCTTCGTCAGAGTCGAACCTGGGGATGACGGGGGATCGCCCGCCGGGCACTTGCCGGTCCGCGCCGGCTCGCAGGCGTGCTTTCGAACCGAGCAACGGTGACTGCGGTATGCGCAAAGGAAGCGTCCTGACGTGAACCATAACGATAGGGAAATCGTGTTGGCGATACGAACCGCCTTGGCCGAGCGCGTCGGCCAGGACCGGTTTGACGTGTGGTTCGGCGCCGGAGTCCGGTTGCAGACCGAGGGGCGGCAGGTGCGGGTCCTGGTCGGGGAGCAGTTTTTGTTGGATCGCATCCGCAGCCAGTTCCGCGGCGACTTGGAAAGCGTTTGCAAACATGTCATCGGCGCGGCGGTCGCGTTGGAATTCCAGCTCGATCCCGCTGTTGCAACACCGCCGCGCCGGCGGTCCCCATCGACAACCCCTCCGTCCCCGGCAGCGTCTCGGCGCGCGGCGGACGCCGCAGCATCCTCGGGGGAGCACCGCGATCGGTCGCCCCAGGCAGGGCGCCGGCCCTGGGCCACCCTGGACGAATTCGTGATCGGACCCAGCAATTGCGTGGCGTTCACGGCTGCCCAGCGCGTGCTGCAGAATCTGGGGCAGGTTTCGCCGCTGCTGATCCACGGGCCGACGGGGACTGGGAAGACGCATTTGTTGGAAGGCGTGGCGCACGCGGCGCGGGGGATGCGAGGCGTGAAACGCGTGGTCCTGATGTCCTCCGAGCAGTTCACTTCGTACTTCCTGGAGGCCCTGCACGGCGGCGGCTTGCCGAGCTTCCGCCGCAAACACCGCGACGTGGACGTCTTGCTGATCGACGACGTGCAGTTCTTCAGCGACAAGCGGGCGACGATTGTAGAACTGAAGCACACGGTCGACACGTTGCTTCGCGAGCGCCGCCAGTTGGTGTTTGCGGCGGATCGGCCGGTGGGGGAGATCAGCGGATTGGGGCCCGAACTGGTCGCCCGGATCTCCGGCGGGCTGGTATGCAGCGTCGAGTCGCCGGAGGAAGAGACTCGCTTGCAGGTGGTCCGGCAGTTGGCCCAGCGGCGGCGTTTCGCGGTGCCGGACGAGGTCCTGCAGTTGATTGCGAGTCGCGTCCCCGGCGATGTCCGGCAGTTGGGTGGCGCTCTGAATCGGCTGCAAGCGATGGGTGAAGCTTTGCGTCAGCCGCTGACGCCGGAATTGGCCGAGAGCGCGTTGGCCGACGTCTTCCGATCGACGACCCGGATTGTCCGTCTGCCGGACATCGAGACGGCCGTCTGTGACGTGTTTGGCATCGACGTCCGCAGTCTGCAGTCGCACCGGAAGTCGAAGACGCTGGCTCAACCGCGGATGCTTGCCATGTGGCTGGCGCGCAAATTCACACGGGCGGCCTTTTCGGAGATTGGCGAGTATTTCGGGCGGCGCAGCCACAGTACGGTGATTTCGGCGCAGAAGAAAGTGGAGTGTTGGCTGGTCGGCGGCGACAAAGTCCAGTTGGGAACCGGCGACTGCGATGTCCGCGACGCACTCCGCCGGGTAGAAGCGCGGTTGCGGACAGGTTGAAACGGCTCTGGCCTCATGTGGTTCTCGCGATTGTCCCTCAAATTGTTCCTGGTCTACGCCGTCCTGATCATCGGCCTGGCGACTGTCTACGTGCTGTGGATTGCCGGTCTGCAGCGGCAACTGGTCGCGGAGCAGGTCGATTTGCGGCTGCGGGACACGGCCTTGGCGTTGGAGAGCGATGTCCGGGAAATGCTGGTGGAGGGCCAGCAGGACTTGGGGCGCGCGGCGGGGATGCGGGTCACCATTCTCGATCCGGAAGGGGTGGTGCTGGCCGACACGGACGAGGATCCGGCCGTGATGGAGAATCATCGCTACCGGGCCGAAATCCAGCAGGCGGCGGAGCGGGGCATTGGCAAAGTCGTGCGTTCGAGTGCCACGCTGCAACGCCGCATGTCGTATCTAGCCCTGCGGTTGGACGAGCGCGGCAAACCGGTGGCATTTGTCCGCCTGGCGTTGCCGCTGGAGTCACTCGACGCCCAGGTTGCCGCCCTGCATCGGTATCTGTGGATTTCGGCGTTGATCGTGGGCGCGATCGCCCTGGTGCTGACGTACGCGATCGCCGCTCACATCATGCGTCCGTTGTCTCGGCTGACGGAAGCGGCCGAAGCGGTGGCCGGAGGCAACTACGAGCAGAAGATCCCGGCTGGCGGGATGGACGAGTTGGGGATTTTGGCTCGTGCCGTCGGTCACATGCAACGCGTGCTGACTCGGCAAGTGGTCGAGTTGCGGGAGAATTCGCAACGGTTGGAGACGGTTTTGAGCAGCATGGTCGAGGGCGTGTTGGCCGTCGATGCCGACCAGCGCGTGTTGTTCGCCAATGAAGCCAGCCGCAAACTGCTGGGCATTGAGGCCCAGGAGGTCGTGGGCCGGCCGCTGCTGGAGGTGACTCGCAATCGCCCCGTGCGGAGCGCCGCCGAGGAAGCCTTGCGGCTGCAGGAACCGTACGAGCTGGAGTTTGAGGACAGCGGCCCCCAGCGCCGCTTTCTGGCCGTTCGCGCCAGCCGCTTGCCGGGCGAGCCCTGTCCCGGCGTCGTGGTCGTGCTGTACGACATCACCAAGCTCCGCCGGCTGGAAAACGTGCGGCGCGAGTTTGTCGCGAACGTGTCCCACGAGTTGAAAACGCCCTTGTCCTCCATCAAGGCTTACGCCGAGACCCTGCGGCTGGGCGCGATCCATGACGCCGAGCACAACGAGCAGTTCGTGGCGCGGATCGAGGAGCAGGCGGACCGGTTGCATCGGCTGATCCAGGATCTGCTGCACCTGGCCCAGGTCGAGTCGGGCCGGCAGGCATTCGACATCCGACTCGTCTCGCTGGGCGAACTGGTCGAACGATGTGTGCCGGTCTACCGGGAACGGGCCCACGCGAGGAGTTTGACGTTCGTCATCGAGCCAACCCAGGCCGCGGTGATGGTCCGTGGCGACGAGAGCGGTTTGGAGACGATTCTTGACAACCTAGTCGCCAACGCCATCCAATACACGCCGGAAGGCGGCCGGGTGACGATCCGCTGTCGCCGGGAAGCCAATGCGGCGGTGCTGGAAGTCGAGGATACCGGCGTCGGCATTTCGCCGGGCGACCAGCAGCGGATTTTTGAGCGATTCTATCGCGTCGACAAGGCCCGCTCGCGGGAACTGGGCGGCACGGGCCTGGGACTGGCCATCGTCAAGCACTTGACTCAGGCCTTCGGCGGCCAAGTCAGCGTGAGCAGCGAACTGGGCCAGGGCAGCGTCTTCCGCGTCCAACTGCCGCTGGCGGCGTGAATCCGACGATGTCCAGGCCCGGCGCTGACCGCGGCCGGCTGCAGTCGTCCCCACGACTTGGCTCGCTGGGCGTCGTTTGACGAAGGACGGTGGCCTCAGCCGGCGCCCGGCGGCTGACCGGAAAGACGGCAGCCAGAGAGAGAGCCCTTGGAGGAACGCGACCAGGAAGAGCCATCGGAACGAGCGCGGCGCGCCGGACCGTCGCCGTCTGGACGTTTGACCGGGCGGGCGGGTAGGATGGGTTGAGTTGCCGTGTTTGGCCTCGCCGAATTGGGACGTCTTCGGTTGTCTGCCGGGCGTCTTGTCCGTTGATCTTGCGAGCGTTGATTGTCTCATGCCCATTCGTCGTCGAACGTCGCTTTGCCGTGAGGGCTGGTATTTGGTGCTGCTGGCAGCGGTCGTGCTGACGTGGGCGCTGTTGCGGGAAAACAATCTGCTGCTGCTGGTCGCTGGGCTGATGTGCGGAGCGCTGCTGGTCAACTGGCGGCTGTCGGCGGCGGCGTTGCGGGGCGTGAAAGCCGAGCGGCGCGTGGTGTCCGGGGGGCATGCGGGCACTTGGCTAACGATCGAGGTCGAAGTCGTCAACGGGCGTCCGCGGTTGGGCAGCTGGGCCGTCTCGGTGGAAGACTGTCTGCAACGGCAGGGCGGCCGGGGCGACGAGCCGCCGGTGCGGCCGGCGCTGATGTTTCCCTACGTCCGCGCTGGGCAGGGCGTGCGGCAGTCGTATCGCGTGCGGCTTCCGCGGCGCGGCCGTTATACGTTGGGGCCGTTGCGTGTTTCCACCCGGTTTCCCTTCGGGCTCGTGGAGCGGACGCTGTGGCTGGCCAGCGACGCCCCGCTTGTCGTGTTGCCGCGGCTAGGGCGGCTGCGGCCGGTCTGGGGGCAGCATTACCAAGCGACGCCGCACGGCCTGCGCGGCGCGCGGCGGCCGGGTTACGTACCGGGCGACTTCTTTGCCGTGCGGGAATGGCAAGCCGGCGACAGTGTTCGCTGGGTGCATTGGCGGAGCACGGCCCGGCATCGGGAGTTGGTGGTGCGGCAGTTTGAACAGCCGGGCGAGCGCGAGTTGGCGGTGTTGCTCGATTTGTGGGAAGCGGACGAAGCCCCGCCGGAACAGCGGCGCCGCGTCGAACTGGCCGTCAGTTTCGCCGCCACGCTGGTGGCGGACTTCTGCGGCCGCAGCCGGGGCCACCTGGTGCTGGCCGTGGCTTCGGCACAACCTGTCTGCCTGGCGAGTCCGGCCACGGTCGCGATGTCGCGGGACGCGTTGGAGGCGTTGGCCTTGGCAACGGCGTCGCCCGCCGTGCCGGCGGCGGAGTTGCGTCAGACGATCTTGAGCCGCGTGCCGCCGCACTCCGACGTGGTCCTGATCAGCACTCGTGAGAATGCCGAGTCGGAACTCGCCGCGGTGTTGGCTGCGGCGGCGAGTTCCGCTTCTGGTACGCCGCGCCGCGTGGTTTGGGTCGATGCGGCCGATGCGGCTTTGGCCGAGTACTTCCAGGTCGAACCGCGGGTTGCGGAGGCCGGGCCATGAGCATCGGGCGGAGGATCGAGCTGCAGATTGCGCTCCTGACCGTGATGGGCGGCTTCCTGCTCAGCCTGGGCGGAGCCAGCCCGGTGTTGCCGATTTGCCTGTTGGCGGCAGCGGTGCTGGCGACGCGTCAGGCGGACGGAGAGCCCCGTTTTGCGCTGCCGACGGCCGTGGTCAACGTTTCGATCTTCGTGATTGCGTTGGCCAGCGTCTGGCGGCTGGCGGCCGCCTACGGCACGCGGGAGGTGATCCTGCTGGGCGAGGCGTTTGGCGGTTTGCAAGTGGTTCTGTTATTTGAGCGGAGGACCGCGCGCACGCGCTGGGACCTGTTCAGCTTGAGCCTGCTGGCCGTGTTCCTGTCTGCTTCCCTTGTGCAGGGACCGTTGTACGCCCTGGCATTGCTGGCGTATTGTTTTTACGTTCTGGCTACGCTCGGCCTGATCTGTCTGGAGAGCGCCCGTCTGCGCATCTCTGGAGCCGGCCTGGAAGGGCGGGCGGCGGCGGTCGCTGGCCCGGTGCGCGGCAGTTGGTGGCGGTTGCTGGGCATCGCCGCATCGACGACGATCGTGGGTCCGCTGGCGTTGTTTCTGCGGTTTCCTGAGCCGGCCGCCGCGCGGCGGGATTCAAGCCGGCCGCACGAGAGCCCTGAGGCGGGGACGCGTGAGGAAGTCCGTGCGGACGAGCCGGCCGCGTGGCAGGCCGTCTCGTCCGGCGCCGACGATGCGGCAGCCATCGGCCGCGAGTTTTGGTGGCGTACCGGGCGAATGACGCTCAGCGCGTTCGTCGTGGCCGTGATCGTGTTTTGTCTGGCGCCGCGTTTCGGGCGGATCGAGTTTGAACTGCCGCCGCTGGGCGACCTGCCTTGGCAGCCCGGTTCGCCGCGGCCGATGCGCGTCGTCGGCTTTACCGACCGCGTCCGGCTAGGCGAAATAGGAACGATGTCGGAAGACCAGCGGCTGGTCCTCGAACTGCAGCTGATGGATCACCTGGGCGGAAAGCCCTACCGGTCCCGCGGCAATCTTTACTTACGCGGAGCGATCCTGACTCGATACCGCGGCGGGCATTGGGAGTTCGCGGAAGCGGATGCGCAAGCGAGCCTGCGGCAGTTGGCCACGCAGCGCCCGGCCGATCTCCGTGCTCTGGTGCGGCAGCGGATTACCGTCGAGCCGTCGGCCGAACGGGACTTGTTCTGCATCTGGCCCTTCCTGCTGCTGGATGACGATCCGCCGCTGCGGTTCCACTCGCGGACCGAGCGGATCCACCGGCGGCGCGACATGTTCGAGCGCAGCTTTTCCTATGAACTGGTCACGACGGCGTTTCGGGACGGTGTCCAGTCGCCCTGGATGCCGACCGAACGGGAAATCGATGCCAGCCTGCATTTGGCTTGGCCGGCGGAACTCCTGCCCGGTCTGGCCGGCTTGGCGCAACGCTGGATCGACGAATCGCGGATCCCGGCCGCCGATCCAGTCGCTCGCGCCCGCTGGCTGGAGAGCCGCTTTCTGAATTCCGGCCGGTTCCAGTACAGCCTGGAGGCCACGCCGCGGGACGTGGGCACGGATCCGATCGAGGACTTCGTCATCCGCCACCGGCAGGGCCACTGCGAATACTTCGCCAGCGCCCTGGCGCTGATGCTGCGCAGCCAGGGCATTCCCTCGCGGCTGGTGGTCGGCTTTCGGGAGGATGAGTACAGCGAGTTGAGCGGGACGTATCGCGTCCGTCAGTCGCATGCGCACGCCTGGGTCGAAGCCTACATCCCGCGGCAGCGGCTTCCGAAGGGCGCGATTCGCGAGGAGGGACTTTTTGATTGGTCCTACGGTGTCTGGCTGCGGCTCGACCCCACGCCGTCTTTTTCCGCGCGGCCGACGGGAGTTGCGGGGTTGACGCGTCAGGTCGAGAACTGGTTCAGTCTGTTGCACTCGTTCTGGCGGGATAACGTGCTGTCGATGAGCGGCACGCGGCAGCGGGAAGCCCTGTATGGGCCGCTGGTGGTGCAGGTCCGCCAAGCCGCGTCGAGCCTGGCCGATCCGGGCCTGGGGGATGCGGGTGGCGGGCAAACGCTGCTGGGTTGGATCGTCTGGTTCGTGTGGTGTGCGGGAGCGGTGGGTTGCCTCTTGGCGGCGGTCTTCTGGCTGTTTCGCCAGAAGCTTCCGGCCTGCTGGCGAGGCCCGCTGCGGATGCCCGCGGCCCGGCGCAGGCTGCAAGCGTCCAGCAGCCGTCCGGCTGTGGCCTTCTATCAGCGTCTGGAAACGCTGCTGGCCCGTCACGGTCACGTGCGGGCCGCGTCCCAGACGCCGCAGGAGTTCGCGGACGAAGCCGCCAAGCGCATCGCTGCGGCCGGCGGTGATGCGCAGGTGAGCGACTGGACGAAACACGTCGTCAAGGCGTTTTACGAAGTCCGTTTCGGCGCGGGCCGCCTGGCCAACGACCGCGTCGCCACGGTCGAAGCCGCGCTGCACCAGTTAAGCCGTGCCGCTCGTCCGGCTGCCCAGAAACCCAGCCCAGCCGTTGCGGATCGATCCGCGGCCGGGCGACGCCGCTGACGGCTGACGGATTGGCTGGACGGCGGATCGGGGCAACGCCGCCAGCAGCCGCTAGCGCTGATACGTTCCCACCAATTCGCCTTCGGCCAAGACGTGGCCGTCCATGGCCTTCAGCAGCGTTTTCTTGTCGAGGCCGGGGCGGACCTTCAACGGAGCGTCCAGCGCGTACAGACGAAAATGGTAGTGATGCACGCCATGGCCGGGGGGCGGCGCGGGGCCGCGGTAGCCGATGGTCCGGCCGTTGGACCAGGAATTGCGTCCCTGCAGTGCGGCGGTGGGGTCGTCAAGTTGCGGATCGGCGGGGACTCCTTGAGGCAGTTCGCGCAGACTGGAGGGCAGCTTGTAGATCAGCCAATGCACCCAGGGTTCCGCGGTGGGGGCGTCCGGGTCGTCGCAAATCAAAGCCAGCTCTTGGGTCCCGTCCGGAATTCCCTCCCAGCGCAGCGGCGGCGAGAGGTCTTGGCCGTCACCGGTAAACAACTTCGGAATCCGCTCGCCTTGGGCAAAGGCGGAACTTGCGATCGTCATGCTCATGTCCTGACCTCCTTCCAAAACCGGCTCGACACGCGCTGCCTGCGGCGACTGGATGTGACCTCGGTGCAGGTCCACCCATGTGCCGCAGTCGCAACGGATGCCGCGGCCAAAGGGAAACAACGTGACATCGTAGGATCGGCCGCAGTGCGGACAAGTGATGGCCATGACGGATGCTCGCTGGAACCAACCATCGATTGTACCAGGACCACGCGATCGTGCCCATCGTCGAGGCCTCGTCGAGGGACGCGCTGCCGTGCGACTGCGGCATGTGCCAGCGACTCAAGCCGGCCTTTTCGCGAGGCCAGCGAAGTCGAACGCAGTTTTCGCTATAATCCACTGCGCCAGACAGGCTGGCTACCGCAGGGAGACGAACGCATGTCCGCCACTCACGTCGAACCAGGCGAACTCGGCGGCCGCCGGAAGGTGGAGCGCCGGCAGGCGGATTCCTCGCTGCCGCCAACGGACAGTGTCTGTCGGGTTGCCATCCTCACGCCGCCGGGCCGCGGCGCCGTGGCGAGCGTCGCGGTCGCTGGCCCGCAGGCGACGTCGTGCGTGGACTTGTTTTTCCGCACCGTCACAGGCAGGCCGCTGGGGGAATTTCCCTGCGGGCGTATCCTCTTCGGCCGCTGGCAGGGGGCGGGCCCGGCCGGCGAGGAGGTTGTGGTTTGCCGCCGCACGCCGCAGGAGGTGGAGATCCATTGCCACGGCGGCCGGCTTGCGGCTCGGACGATCGTCGATTCGCTGGTCGGCCGCGGGGCCCGAGAGATTTCTTGGCAGGACTGGGCGACTCGGCAAACTGCGGGCCGAATCGAGGCGGAAGCCCGCATCGCTTTAGCCGCGGCGCGCACCGAACGCACCGCGGCGATCCTGTTGGACCAGTGGCGAGGCGCTCTGCGATCGTCGCTAGCGCAAGCCGTGGCGCACCTTCGTCGCGGCGAACCGGCCGCAGCGGCGCTGATTCTGCAAACCTTGCAGCAACGGGCGGACGTGGGCCTGCACTTGGCCGCGGCCTGGAGGGTCGTGCTGACGGGACGACCGAACGTGGGCAAGAGCAGTCTGATCAACGCGGTCCTGGGGTTTGAGCGGTGCATCGTTCATGCCGAACCCGGCACGACGCGCGACGTCATCACCGCCCAAACCGCCCTGGAGGGCTGGCCGGTGGAACTTGCCGACACGGCCGGCGTGCGCGACGGCACGGACGAAATCGAAGTTGCAGGCGTCCGGCGGGCGCGCCAACAACTCGAGCAGGCGGACCTGGTCGTCCTAGTGTTCGACACCTCCAGCCCGTGGACGAAGGCGGACGACGCGGCGGTGGCCGAATGGCCCGATGCGCTGGTGACGCACAACAAATGCGACTTGGCGCCGGGGCTGCCGCAAGCCCGGCCGCCGGGCCTGACGGTCAGCGCCGCGACAGGCACGGGGATCGACACCTTGAGCCACGAAATCGCCCGGCGGCTGGTTCCGCAACCGCCGGCTCCAGACGCGGCAGTTGCATTCACGCACGCGCAGATCCAAGTCGTGCAAGCCGCGCAAACAGGGCTTGCGGCGAGCCACAACGACGAAGCGTTGTCGATGCTGACGCGGCTTCTGGCAGAATAGCGACGGTCGCCGAGCGCGAAAGAAAGCCGCGGACACGAAGACAAGACGCAAAAAAGGGAAAAACGAAAAAACCACAAAAAGCGAAAAGGACAGGTCCGGTCCTGTACACACGGGCGAAATCCTCCTCGCCACGCTGGCACGGCTGGGCGTGCTCGAATTAGAATCAATCACGTCCGAGGCTCAGGGGCCCCCGCGGTCCTGCCCGACGTGCGAACCCGATAACGTCGTCGCCCCCCTGGCGTAAACCCGTTGACAAGCATGACGCTCTGTCGCGTGCCGAACGCCGGATAAGGCAGCATGGGGCTCCAGCCTCGGATCGACCAGGGTGGCGAATACGGCACCACCACACGACAGAGATCGCTCGTGCGTCTTTCAGTGCCCAGGGCTCCTGAGTCATTTTTTTAGCCGCCTCACGCCGACCTCGCTCGCCGACCGCGCTCGAGGTGCGTGCTAATCCCCGTCCCGCCAATCACCACATGGCAGCTTTTCTTCACGCAGCCCACGACGCCGCCGTCGGCCTCGCGATGCGGCTGAGTTGCCGATGGTCGCCGTCTTCCGGGTGGGCCGCCGCTGCCTCGGAGCGCAGCGGGCGACTTGCCCGCCATTGACTTGTTTAGCGTTTCCCGCTGCGAAGGCTTGGTCCGCTCTGACCCACCCTACGCGCGTCGAACGGTTCGGGTCGGCGCCCGCGAACAAACAACGGGGCGCCCGCTTTCCGCCAGCCACGTCCGGCCGCCGCTGGGGGAGAAGACGAACGACACGATTCAACCGGCAGCGGCCTCACCATCGTGTCTTCGGAGTTCGGATCTGCGCGGCAGCCAATACGCCAGCGATCTCTTCGGCGATGTCGGGCAAAATCACGTCCAAGTCTGCCCAGGCAATATTCCCCTCGTCCGAGGGCGAGTCGTGGGAGGATGTCATCACGAGATCTCGCTCTCGCACGCTCGCGTCCGCGGTTAGGCCGCATCGAGAAGCCGCCGACTCTTCTCCGCTGGCGAGCGGCGCCCCCTTGCTGTGGTTGATGAAGTTGATCACCGCCACGACATCGGCCGCGGTGCAGGACCCGTCGGCGTTCACGTCGTAGTACGGAGGCGGCGAGGCGGAGGGCGGCGGTAAGGACGGGTCGCTGCTGTGGCTGTTGATGTAGTTGATGACGATTAAGACATCGAGAGCCGCGACGACGCCGTCGCCGTTGACATCGTGAGGATTCAACCGGTTGTGCCAGCCGAGGTTGTCGTCGAGATTGGTTACCCCGACGTCGGGCACCTGCAAGCCGTGATAAAACGCATCGCCGCTGGTTACCGGCGAGACGACAATCGAATAGACTTGGTCCCCGTCGTGCAGATCGTCGTCAACCCCGATAACCGTGACCGTTTGCGGGAGGTTCCAATCGGCGGCGGTAAACGTCAGACTCGCCGGCCACACAGTGCCCTCGGTCAAATCGCTGGAGGAAACGCCGACGATCACGTCCTCCGTCGGCTGGCTGGTCAAGCGGATCGTCAACGTGGCCTGATCTCCCGCTTCGGACGTGAGCAGTCCGCCATCCGGATCGACGACAAACCCGGCGGTGTCGTTGTCCGTGATTTCGGCTGCGAGCGAGGCCAGCGGGATTTCGTCGTAGCCCGGATCAGCGCTGGAGGCCGCATGCTCGATCCGGCCCGTGTGCGAGTCTTCGGCCACGGCGTCGTCGACGGCCCAGACCCTCACCACCTGGGGCAAGTTCCAGTTGTCAGCCGTAAAGGTCAGGCTGGCCGGGGACGCGGTCAGTTGGCTGTCCGGCAGGATCGCGATCACCACGTCGGACCTGGGTTGCGCCGCCAGGGCCAGCGAATAGATATCGGAAGACCAGCCTTCCGTCAGCCACGTCTGCCCGCCGCCCTGGACGATCGTCACCCCCGCCATGTCGTCATTGCGGTTGGTCACCGAAACGTCGGCCGAATTGACGCCGTGGAAGTTCACGTCGTCGCTGACGGCAGCCGCCGTCAAAATCGTGTAGTCCGCGTCCCCGTCGTCGAACGGATCGTCCACGCCCGTCACGGTCACTGTTTGCAGAGTATCCCATGTGGACGGCTGAAAGGTGAGTGTGGCCGGCGCCACCGTTCCCTCGGCCGGATCGCTGGAGGACAAGCCGATCGAGACGGGGGCCGTCGGCTGGCTGGTCAAGCGGACCGTAAAGGTCGCGCTGCCGCCGGCTTCGGTAGTGGCCAGCCCGCTGGTTGGAACCACCTCGAAGCCTGCGGCGTCATTGTCAAAAATCTCAACCGTAACCGGAGCGACCGCGATTCCGTCATAGTGCGCGTCGCCGCTGGTTGCAGCGTGCGTGATTTGGCCGGAATGCGGCCCCTCGATCAGCGCGTCATCCACGGCGGTCACTGTCAGCGTCTGCGGCGCGTTCCAATTGGCGGCCGTGAACGTCAGGTCGGTGGGGGAAACGTTCAACTGGTCGTCCGGCATCATGGTGATGGTCACTGTGGCCGCCGGCTGGGCACGCAGCACCATCGTGTAGGTCGCTACCGATCCGCTGTCACCTTCGGTCGCCTGCAGCGGATCATCGACTAGGGCCACCGTCACCCCCGCCAGATCGTCGTCCAGGTTGATCACCGACACATCCGCCGGGTTCAGGCCGGCGTAGTTGCTGTCGTCGCTGACCGCCGCAGCCGTCACGATGGTGTACGCCACGTCGCCATCGACGGTCCAATCGTCCGCGCCGGTGACGGTGACCGTCTGCGGCGCGCTCCAGTCGGCCGCGGCAAACGTCAGGCTCGCAGGCGACACCGTGCCCTCGTCCGGGTCGCTCGACGACAGGCCGACCGTCACCTCGGCCGCCGGCTGGCTGGTCAGCCGGACCGTCAACGTCGCGGTGCCGCCCGCCTCGGACGTGACCAGCCCCTCGGTCGGGCTGACCACGAAACCGGGCTCGTCGTTGTCGGTGACCTGCACCGTCAGCGTTCCGATCGCGATTCCGTGGTACAGGGCGTCGTCGCTGGCTGCGGTGTGGGTGATGCGGCCGGAATGGAGTCCCTCCGCCAATTCGTCATCCACGGCTGTCACGGTCACGGGTTGAGGCGTGTCCCAGTCGGCCGGCGTAAACGTCAGGGTGCCGGGCGAGACCGTCAGTTGGTCGTCCGGCATGAGGAGGACCTCAACATCGGCCAGCGGTTGCGACTGCAGCACGACTCCGTACGCGCCGCCGGCGCCCCCTTCGGCAGCCGCCGGCGGATCCTCGGAAAACACGATCGCGACCCTGGCCGTATCATCGTCCATGTTTACGGCCCACACGTCCGCTGGATCGATCCCGTGATAGTTGAGATCCTCGCTGACGGTCGGCGCGGCGATGATGCGGTAGGTGGAATGGCCGTCGTCCACGGTGTCGTCACGCCCGGTGAGCGTCACGACCTGCGTCTGGTTCCAGTTGTCCCGCGTGAACGTCAACCGCGGTGGCGACGGGCTGCCTTCGCTGTCGTCACTCGAACTCAAGTCGATCGCAACGTCGGACCGGGGCGGCGCGGTCAGCACGACGGTGAACGTGGCCGTTCCGCCTGCTTCTGTGGTGATCAATCCGCTGACGGGCTGTACCAGCACGCCGGGAGCGCCGCTGTCCATGACAAGCAGCGTGGCGGTCGCTTCCTCGAAACCGGCCGCGGCGGCGGTGATCGTGACCGTTTGCGTGCCGTCCGCGGTGAGATCGTCCCACGCGGTCACGACGAAGGTGGCGGACGTCTGTCCGGCAGGGATGACCACGGTGGCGGGAACGGTCGCCTCGGTGGTGTCACTACTGGTTAGAAGAACCGTCAAGTCGTCTTCGGTGGACCCGCCGCGGGTGACCGTGCCGGTCGTCGCGTCCGGGTCGTTTGCCTCGAACACAGCGTCGTCGGCCACGGTTACCGTCAACGTGCCACGATTGCCGAAATTCAAATCCGTCACCGAGTCGCCGGGGCCGATCCGCACGGCGTAGCCCTGGTCGATCACGGTCCGCGATTTCTCCCAAGCGTACAAGGCCGCGACCTCGGCGTCGCCCAACGCGCGATCGTGGATGCGAACGTCGTCGATCATGCCATCGAAGGTCCAAGTCAAGGGAAAAGTCGGTCCCGTCCCTAATACCAGCGGCCCGGGGCCCGTGTCTAATGACCTGCTCGCGGTTTTCGCTCTCTGACCATCCACGTAAATCGTCACGGCGGCTCCATCATAGGTCAGAGCATAGGTCAGAGTCAGCAAATGCCAGTCCTGGTCTGCCACGACTCCTGACGAGAAGCTCGATTGCCTCAGATAGGCATACCACTCGTTGTTTGAAATCATGGCGATACCAAAGGCCTTGCTTGTCTCGAATATTCCCCAGCACGCAACCGCATCTACCGAGTCATCGACCTGCGCGTCCGCTGAACGAGCCCAGACCGATAGCGTCCGGGGGGCGGCAGCCCGCGGCAGGTCGGGATGATCCACCGCCATCCAGGCGTTGCCGTCGAAGAAGTACGCATTGTCGTCCAGGTCGAACCGGTCCCGCGCCAGCGTCGCGCCGGTGTTGTCCGCAACGATACCGCTGACCGCGTCGACCGCGCTGCCGCGGAACGGCAACTGGGCCACCAGCGAAGCATCGTCCAGCACGGTCCTGGGAGGAACCCACACCCAGCCGTCCGGCACGATCTCGCGGACGATGTAGACTCCGGGCGCCAGGTTGTCGAAGCGGTAGCGGCCGGTCTCGTCCAAGTCCGTCGTCGCCGGATCGTCGGCCTGCGTGACCGTCCAACGCTCGCCTTCTCCGGGGTCCCACTGCCCGTCGCCGTCGGCATCGGTCCAGTCCCGCACGCCGTTGTCGTTGTCGTCCAGGTAGACGATCACGCCGGGGACACCCGACTCGAGCCACTCGCCGTCGGCACTTCCGGCGCCGCAAGCGCTCCCGACGCTGCTGCCGCCTCCGCCGGTTCCCGGAGTCCCCGTTCCGCCCGGCGAGAACGTTACGGCGCCAAAGAACTTGGCCACCAGATCCGCCGGGCCGGTGAACAGATCGGCCTCGGGGTCGATCATCCGCAGCGTGTACAGCGTCGCGTTGCTGCCGGCTCCGAAGGCGCTCAGGTTGACCTGCATCGTGCCCAGATTGGCGACTTCGTCACCGTACTCCAAGACGTTGGGTTCGCCGTCGGAGACGAACAGCATGTTGGCGGAGCCCGGCGGAGGATTCACGGCGGCGATCGTGTCAGCCACGGCCTGCAGCGCGGCGTTGTAGTTCGTCCGGTCCTCGCGCTGCAGCGCTCGCAGGACTTGTTCGACGTCCAATACGCCATCGCCGTCCAGGTCCGCCGAGGGCGACGTAAACAGCTGCAATCCCGGCGTCGCCGGGTCCATGTCCTGGGCGGCGGCCGTCTCGCCAAAGGCCACAATCGCGACGCTGGTGGCGGCGTCCAAGCCTTGGGCGATCAGTTCCTGGTTCACGGCGATCAGGGCAGCCAGTTCGCCGTCCAGCACCGTATCCGCAAAGCCATCGCTGTTGACGTCGCCCGGTGCTGCGCCGCCAAACGTGTTTTGCATGCTGTCAGACAGATCGACGGTCAGCACCAGCAGCGGCTGGTCGCCTTGCAGCCGGTTCCGGTCGCGGCGGCCGTTCCGGTTGCAGTCGTTGAATTTCCAGCCTTCGATGAACGGCGACTGCGGGATGTTGCCGAACTGCAGGCCGCTGACCCGCTTCCCGGACAGGACCGTGGCGACATGGCCGTCGGGGCCGGGGAATCCGGGATCGTAGCCGGGCGGCGAGACCTCGCGGACCGTATAGGTTCCCGGCATAAGGCCGCACAAACTCCACCAGCCGGTCTCGTCGACGGCGGCCGTATCGGGGTCGTCCGCCTGCGTCCAGGTCGAAGGTTCGCCGGCATCCCAGCGCCCGTTGCCGTTTTGATCCAGGTAGATCCGCACGCCGGCCTGGCCCGGTTCGCCGGCATCGCGAGCGCGGTTTCCGTTAAGGTCCAGCCACTTCAATCCTTCGAGGCACCCGTGCAGGTCCCAGTTGACGAACAACAAGCCGTCCACGGTCTGGCCGGGGGCGACATCGACGATGATCCCTTCGCCGTCGGCGGGCAGGATTTGCTCGAACCCTTCGTCCGTCCGCTCGCGCACCACATACCGGCCGGGAGTCAGGCCGCAGAAGCTGAACTGGCCGCTGGCGTTGGTCACCGCGACGGGTTCGCCTTCGTCATGTTGTCCGTTCTTGTTCAGGTCCAAGTAGATCGTTACGCCGGCCTGGCCCGGTTCGCCGCTCTCGTACACACCATCGAAATCGGCGTCCAGGCCCTTGAAGCCCTCGATACAACCCGGCGTCGGGCGGTTGCCGAAGTCGTATCCGGCCGCAACCGGCCCCACGCGCAGATCCACGTGATACTCATACGGAAACGGTGGCGCCGTTTGCACGTATCCGAACGGAACGTTTTCGCGCACGGTGTAGATCCCGATCGGCAGGCCGTCGAACGAGTACCAACCAGTTTCGTCCACACCCGGTGTCGCCGCATTGTCCAACTGCGACAACGTCCACCGCTCGCCGGCATCCAGCTGGTTGTTGCCGTTGGCGTCCAGGTAGATGGTCACTCCGGGCAGTCCCGGTTCCAGCCAGCGCCCGTCGCCGGCCCCGTAGCGGCTGCGGGCCGTGGCCCGGTCCACGATCTCCGTCGTGCTGGTGAACCGTTCGGCCCAGGGATCGATCCGCCGCAGATCGGAGACGTCGCAGATGTCCCCGAAGCCCCAGCCAACACGATGCACGCCCAGGGCATCGAGCAGCCCCAACTCGTCGCCAAACGACCAGGGACTGTTGGCGAGTCCATCCGAGACGAAGAACAGACTTTTCGGACCAGCCGGTGGCAGCGTCGAGAGCGACTGATGCGCCACGGCCAAAGCCGCTTCGAAGTCGGTTACTCCCGGCGTCGTGCCGGCATGATGGGTGCCGACGGAACGCAACACCTGTTCCACATCGCTCGCGCCGTCCCCATCGGTGTCTGCCAGGGGCGCTGCAAACAACTGAACGCCTGCGGTCGTGGGGTCCATATCCAGTTGCACCGCTTCGGAACCGAACACCACGACGCCCACCTGCGCTGTGCCACCCCATCCCAGGTCGACCAATTCCTGCCGCAACGTACGCATCGCAAACAACTCGGCGTCGATGACGCGGTTGGCAACGCCGTTGCCGTTCATGTCCGGCACGCTGAACCCCACGTTGCGGCTGGTGCTGGTCGAGACATCGATCACCATCAGCACCGTCGGCGACGCGGCGGGCAGCGGGTTGCGGTCGCGGATGCCATTGTTATTCAGATCGAGGAATTTCGTCCCGCTGATCCGGCCGTCCCAGCGATTGCCGAAGTTCAGGTTGTAGATCGACTGGGCACCCGAGATCGTTACGTTGTGCGAGCCCGTCCCTTCCGGAAACTCCTGCAACAACCCGTCGGCCAGCGTTTCCCGCACCGAATAGAAATGGTCCGGCAGCCCCGTGAACCGATACGTCCCCGTCTCGTCCACCGCAGGCGTATTGGGATCATCGGGCCGCAAGAACGTCAACGGTTCGCCGTCATCGAAGACTTGGTTGCCGTTTTCGTCCAGATAGATCCGCACGTCGTCGCGGCCGAGGGGTTGGACGACCACGTTGTCGATTGCCGGCCCGGCGCTGGTGGGCACTAGGCTCTCGAAGACGAGGGTTGTCAACGTCTGCTGCGGACGAAACTGCCAGTCGATGGTCTGCCAGCCCATCTCCGTCGACGTGCGGCCGGTCGTGTCGAAGGTGAACTCGGCGGCTTCATCTCCGGCGGTGACGCGTAACGTCTTCAGTCCCGGATCGTTCAGCGGGTTGCCGGCCAGCGCGAATTGCACGCGGTACCAGCGTCCTGGCTCGGTGATCAATGTCTGGGCGATAGCGCCCGCAGCGGTGGCATTCAAGTCGATGGACCGTTGTCCCTCGGAGGCCGTCCAGGCCGAACCGATCCAATCGACCGCTTGCCGCACTTGCCATCCTGTCACCGTCGTGTTCCCGGCGCCCAGCCCAACCAAGCCGCCCAGATTGTAGGTGCTGTCCTCCTCGAAGCTGCCGTTGGCGACGATGTTCATCCCCCAGACCTTCTCGTCGGGCTGACCGTTTTGGTCCAGATCGAACCATTTGCGGCCGTGCAATTCTCCGCCCGGCAGGCGATACTCGTAAGCGCCGAGGTCCACGTGCAGCCCCACCAGGCGGTCGAAGTCGTAACCGCGCTGGTCGTACCACAACGGCTCGCCGTCGGGTCTCAAGGCCAGGGCGTTGTTTGCGGCGTCGATGGCAGGACTGCCGGTCAACAACGCGTGCGTCAGGCTTCGCCCGCCGTTGTCTGCCAGCGGGCCGAGTTGCGGATCTACGCCGATCAGGTTTTGATTGACGCCGTGGACCAGGCCGCCGGCCGTGCCGACATCGGCGACCAAGTTGTGCGTTGAAGCCGGATCGACCGAGCCCGCGATGTCGGACGCCGTCGAGCCTGTACCGCAGAAGTTGCCGGCCACGATCGTGTTCTGCAGCAGCACGTTCCCCGTCGCGTTGTAGATTCCTCCGCCCAACTGGCCCGTGGTGCCCTTGAAATCGGACCGGTTGTTGCTGATGGTGGCGTTGACCAAGGACGCCACGTTGGTGTTGCCGTCGAAGTAGATCCCGCCGCCGCCCGAGCCGGAGGCGTTTCCCGAGACCGTGGTGTTGGCGAGGGCGAGTTCCGCGGACGCGCCCACCCAGATCCCGCCGGCCCGGCCGTTTTTGGCCGTATTGGTGGCAACCAGACTATCGGTCAGGACGAGCAACCCTTCCGAAACGACAATCCCTCCGCCGATGTCGTCGGTGGTATTGTCCTGGACCGTCGTCGCCACGACCTCCAGCCGTCGCTGGCTGGTCCAGATGCCTCCGCCGTCGCCGCTGCCATCCGTCCCCGCCTCGTTTTGTTCGATTTGGCAACCCTGGACCGCAAAGTGGTAATCGTCTCCAAAAGTGAAGAGTGCCCCGCCGCTGCCAGCCGAGCGGTTCGCGCGGAAATCGCTGTTGAGCATGATGCCCGACGAGTCATTGCGGACGGCGCCGCCTTGAGCCGTTGCAAAGTTATTCTCGAACGTCGTCTGTCCGATCATCAACGGCTCGGTCGTGTGATTGATCGCTCCGCCGTAGATGGCGGAATTGGCGGTAAACGTGCAGGATTCCAGCGTGTTGGCACCCCAGGTGTTCAACGCGCCTCCCCAATCAGCCGCGTTGGCATCAAAGACACTGTGCGCGATCTGCAGCAATCCGCCCGAGTAGATCGCGCCCCCGGCATGGCCGGCCGTGTTCCGTTCGAACCGCGTATGACGAATCTCTGCCGAATTGACGCCGTAAGCGGCTCCCCCGCGGTTGCCGGCTTGATTGTCGGCGAACAGGCAGCCGCTAACCTGCAGCGGCCGGTACACATTCGAGTACCACGCTCCGCCATCCTCGCTGGCCGTGTTTTCCCGAAAAACGGAATCGGCCAGTACCGCCAGCAGGGCGTTGCGAGCATACCCGCCGCCTCCGTCTTTGGCCGAATTCTTCTCGACCACGCTGTCGCGGATCGTCAATGCGTCTCCCGCCCAGAATCCTCCGCCATAATTGGGGGCCGAATTGTCCTTGACCTGACTGTTGTCCAAGATCTGCAGCGGTCCGCTACTGTAGATCCCGCCGCCGTTGTTCCCGGCGCTATTCCCGCTGATTTCTGTCCGCTCGATCCGCAGCGATCCGCCCTGCTGAGCGATTCCGCCGCCAATTCCAAACGCCGTGCTGCCGGTCACTTCGCAATCGGTCAGCGACACGGACGGGCTGGAACTGGAGGCGTAGATCGCCCCGCCGTCCACGCCGGCATAGCTGTTGGAGAGGACGCAGTCGGACAGCACCAGCGTGCCATCCGCATAGATCGAACCGCCCGAGGTGCCTTCGCTGGCATAGCCGTTGGTCAGCGTCATCGCGGACATGGTCAGCGTCGCGCCGGCATTGACATCGACGTGCCGCGTATCGCCCGTGCCGTCCCCGTTGACGTCGCCGTCGATCGTCAGCTGATCCTTGCCCAAGCCGACGATCGTCAAGTCCTCGGCGACCAAGAACGGGACGCTGCTGCGTGCCAAGCGGATCGTCCCGCCGGCCAGCGACGGATGAAAGCGAATCTGGTCGGCCCCGCTGCCGGGCTGAGCATCGCCGACCTGGCAATTGCAGTTGGCCGCCCCGATCGCCTCGCGCAGCGTCAGCAATCCGTCCGCGAACGTGTCATCCCCCAGCGAATCGACGACGTACAGCGTCAGCAACCGGCGATCTTCCAAAGCCTCGAATCGCAACCGGCGCCCGCGGAGCGTTGACGAGCGATGTTTGCGTCGCGCGCGATGCTTCCGTCCCACCACGCGCCCGTTGCCTCGTTCGGATAAAGCCGTCATCGCAGTCCTCCTGAAGTCAACAGACGCCCAGTCTTTGGAGTTGCTACCGACTCCCCGTAATATAATTGCGAAGGGGGGCAAAGTCGTGCCAAGTTTTCTGGAAATCACATTTTCTCCGCAATCGTCCTCTTCTGCCGGTCCGCTCGCTGCTTGGTTTTGTCCTGGGAAATAGCTCGGCTCCGTCCTACTGATTCGGCACGCTTTGAAAGTCATCCCAGACGGCGATCCCGCCACAGCTCCAGCCAATCTCTAGGCGGACGCGACGGCACATTGTTAAAGAGGGATGATGGGCCTGCAGCGGCTGACCGTCCAGGGAGCCCCGTGTGCCGTCCGGGGTGATTTCGATGGCCAGTTCGTGCCAATCCCGCGTGACGTAAGGCTCACGTTTCGTCTGATCGAATCCCCTCAGGGCCTTGGCACGGCTGGATACTTCGATGTTCTCCGGTTTGATGCCTTGGATGATCATGAACTCGCCGTCGCCGTCATCAACTTTGAAGCACGTATGACTGCCTTCCCGCGTGTCTCGCCGCGCGCCCGGCGGCAGTTCCCGGTCCAGCAACAACAGCCAGACGGAAAGCCTGCCCTGGAATCCGTCGGGGAAGCGATGTTCGAGTGCCGTCGCATGTTGGCCGGGAGCCTGTTCCAGAACAACCGCTGAACGGCCGGAATGCACGTGGTGATCGGTCAGGTAGACTCGACCGTGTGGCAACTCCGGGTGTAGGTAGATTTCCTCCCAATAAGGCTGCCAACCGTTTTCAAAGCCCTCCCGCCAGGCACCGGCGGTATTCAGGACGGCGGGTCCAGCAGGCACACGATCCGGAACGGCTTGTTGCGGGGCAGGGCGGCGGTCGCGTTGTTGAGGATCCGCGTGGCGCTCAGGGAGCATGACCTCCCGACTGCCCCCCGGCTGCCGAGACCGGGCGTTGCTGACTTCAGCGGAACGATCGGGGAAAGCCGGCATCTTCACATCGACTGCATCCGCCACGCGGGGATCCGACGTGCTGGTCGCATCCTGTCGGTGTCCCGCCAGTGACCACAGAAGGAGGATCAACAGCAGAGTCCCTGCGGCCATGGGCACGCCGATCCGCCAGAGCATCGCCTTAGCGTCCAACGTAGGATATCGGCCTACGAGTTCCGTTCGGAATCGCGTCAGCAGGTTCGGGGCGGGCTCCAGCGGCATTAACACGATGGGGACGGTGAAGGCTTGCCCGCAATGAACGCAATTCACGTCACATCCTTGCAGCTTGTCGTCGACGTCGGCCTCTCGTCGACAGTGCGGACACGTGTTTCGCATGGGAGGTTCCTTTCGCAAACTGAATCGTGTTGTGGATCACCATCGGCTCAATGATCCAGGACGGTCAGCGAGAACCAGCCGAACTGGCCTTGCTGGACGGGGAGACCCAGTGCCTGGGAGACGGCGTGGGCGGCGGAATCCGCGACGCCTGATCCGCCCTCTACGTCGACGACGTAGATCCTGCGGTGCGGCTGGAACAGGCGGAAAAACACAAGGATCGCTCCGATTCCGCGCCAGCCCAGAGAATGAGGGTGCGGATTGTCCATCACGATCAACAACAGACTGCGCAATTGCAGACGGCTCTTGACGTCGACGCGGATCAACTGTTCCACGTCACCAGGTTGCCAGAAACGGGCTGTCATCTCCGCTCCCGACTGTCCGCGGCCGATGCCCGTCCGCCAACGGACCCAGCCGGCCCGTTTGAACATCTGCTTGACGGCGTAGCTGGATTTGGGATTCTCGCGAATCCGGCGTGCGATGCGATCCAGGTTGCGCCGCGCCCAGGATTCGTACAAGCGGTTTCCGATCATGGCGGCGGCAACAAGCAGGACAATGGCCAGGACTGCGCCGAAGGGCGTCAGGATGACGGCCAAGCCCGCAAGGAATGCAACGCCCAACGCAAGGAGCATCGCCCAACGGAGAAGCGTGAGGCCGACGAGCAACGGGAGCAACGGCAAGAGAAACGGAAACAGAAACGCGATGACCGAGGCGAGGCATCCCAGCGCCGGTGGCCGTTCGACAATGCCGACCAAATCGGGATAAACGTGCAGTTCCGCCAGATTCACGCCCTGTTTGGCCTTGGCTTTGATGGACCGAAACACTTCGGGACGTATCAAGCCTTCCAGGAATTCATCCACCTTGCACAGGATCGTTTGGATTTGGCCGGCGGCCTCGTACGCTTCGGCGCGGGCGATGATTTCCGGCGGTGTTTCCCACGGATACGGGGGCCGGTCTGCGGCGTCGAAGTCTTGAGCGGGCAAGGGCCCGGTCATCGGCGTTAACGGCGTCGGCGAATGCAGTGGGGGCGGCAAGGACGACAAGTCGAAATCGTGGTCACACGCGCCGCAGCGCACCGGCTTGCCCGCGGCCCGAGCCGGAACTCCCAAGCGAACGCCGCACTTCGGGCAGGCGACGTCTGTCGCGGCTCCTTCTGGGGAACAACGTGGAAGCGGGGGAGGAATGCCAGGCGGGGTGGTACCAGTGCGAGAACCTTCCGCGCCCGCAATTTGTTCTGACTTCGGAGCGATTGGCGGCGGCTCAAGGGAGGCCGATTGCCCTGCCCCAGGGTCTGCCTTGAATGCGGCCGACGCTTCCTGTAGGTAGGCATCCTTTTCCGTGTGCCGCGGGACATCCAGCGGATGCTTGCAGGCCGGACACCTCGCGTGGCGTCCCGCGGCTTGCTCCGGAGCCGTAATGCCGCGACCGCAGTGGGGACAGGCAAATCGAATTCCTGACATGCTTCACCTCAGGGATGGTGGAAAGTGCGTGGGATTGCTCTAAATCGGGCGGGCGACTAAGGGCTACGAAAATTCAGCGTCCGCGGAACTGCAACCGCAGCGGGCACCCTGTTTCCGCTTGCCTCGCGAGCCAGGATTCCGATTCATCCCCCGTGCGATTCCCCTTGCGGATGCCGCGGTTTCCATACAACGAGTCACGGCTCGGCTTGGCTAAGGTCGTATCGCTTGTCGCAGGCCCGCCAGCAACTTTGCGATTTGCTCATGAACGTAGTAGGTCTGCTGAATCTGCAAGCCGCCGGCCGCGGGCGCCATGCTGCCCGGACCGCCTACTTGGCGCCAGGCCTGCGGAGCGATCACGTCGCCGATCAGATCCACCAGCGCGTCGCCATTCCCGCCCGTGACCATCAGCAAGTCGCGGACGTCGTAGGTTACCGTCTGCAACGCTGCGCCCGCGGCCCCTGGCGTGGTCACCTTAACTCCCGTCTGTTCCGGCACCCAGGTCAAACCCTGCTGCCCAAGGAGCCACCTCAGCGTGGATTCCAGACTAGCTCCTTGCAGCGTGAACGTGACCGGGGTGTCCGGCTTGACTCCGACGGCGGCCATCGCTTCGGTGTCCAATGTAAGCGCGACGCCAGACTGCTTGGCCAGATCGGCAACAACCTGATCCAGCGGCATCTTGACATACTCGCATGTCACCGGTGCGGCGAGCCGGGCGAGCGGCTTCGCGGTCCTGCCTGTGGCCGTCTTGGCTTCTGCAGGGTCGATTCTCCCGAGCATCCCCGCGTATTGCGTAACGATCTGCCGATGGACCGCGGAAGTCTGCGCGATGACGACCGCCCCTGGCCAGGCGGCGCACGAGCCGGGTCCGCCGGTCCGATCCCAACTCGTCGGCGCAATCTTCGCCCGCATCTCTCGCACTAACATGTCAACGGCGACCGGTCGAAGCAGCTTGTAAACAACCGTTTCCAGGCTTCCTTCGCCCACTTCTCGTGTCGTGATCAATAGAACATCCCGTGACACCATCCACGAGAGCCCCAACTTCTTCAAGCTCGCGTTCAGAGCCTCTTCCAACGTCAAGTCCTGATCGCCAACCTGGATCGGAGTGTCGGTGCTGATGCCTATGTCGGCCAATCCACGTTCGTGCAGGAAAATCGGAATCTGATGCTCCGCAGACAATTGACGAACCATGTCGGCCAAAGAGGTCTCGCCCTGGCGCAGGCCCGCACGCTGGCGGAGCGCTCGCTCGATCGCTTCGCGACTGCCCCTGACCGGCGAAGTCCGTCGCCGCCCTTTGGTTGCTGTCTTCCCGATCGGCGCTTCGGCCTTGGGTTTTGCCGGCGCAGTTCCCGCCGGCTTGGCGGCAAGCGACTGCACGTGTCGCCGATCCGCTTCGCTCAGCCGTTCCAGGGGCACGACGATCAAGCTGGCGTCGGCCTTTCGGAGCCGCACGCCCGCGTCCGCGACGTCGACGAATTCGGCCTCGATCGTGAACTTTCCCGTGTTGTCCGTCCAGGTCCGAGTCTGGGCGAAACTCGGCGGGACAGCTGCAAGCATGACGAACACGATGGTAAGTTTGCGTGCCATGTTGATGGTCTCCTGGCTCCGTCAAGTGTCGTTGATGTCAGAGAGTCATCGGCGATGTTTGCTGAATTGCAAAACCTTCACTTTTTGGCATCGTGCCGAAGTCGATCCGTCAATTCGTAGCTCGACGAAGGAGGTCGTCAATATGCGCCGAGGCTCCAACGGCTCGCACTGTAGGAGACGGCGCCGCTCTGCCCCAGTTCTCCCGTTGCCTCCAAAGTCACGTTTCCGACTCATCGGTCGTTCTTTTCGGCTTCTGGACGTTTGCGTCACGGCAGTTCTCCCATTCTCGCAGGGTGTGATTTCCGCCATCATTCGACCGCGCGTTGCTCCAGATTGTTTGTGGCGGCAGCGGCTTGGGACGCGGATTTTGCTTCGGCGCCGCAAATCCACTGGAGAATGCGGCGCATCAGCAGCGCATAGTCCGGTGACTTTCTCAGCAGATCCGGTTGGAGCTGATCACCTGGGGCAAAGCACATTCGCCCCTTGCCGCGGCGGCTTACGGCGTAGATCACCTTGCCCTCGCTGTCCCAAACAAGGGGCTTTGCCTCGTAGGACAGAAGCTCAATCGGCGAGAAGACGGATAGGGAACGGCCTCCGGCATCCACTTCCTTGATATCGCGCGTGACGGGATGGTCGGCGAACTTGGCGGGGCTCCCTGCGTACTCGGCCTTCATGAGCGTTCCGAAGCGATTTGCCAGTTGGTTGGGCGGGTATTCGGCTTCCTGGTACTTCTCGTAGCCCACGCCGGCCCAGGTTGTGCCCCCGACCAGTAGCCCGCCTCCACGCTCGACAAACCGCGACACGGCCTCAATCTCCTCATCCGTATAGGCGTTTCCCGCGGCGTGCTGATACACGATCAAAGCATCTGCGTCTTGGAGGATCGCATCACTCAGGGGACTGTCACCGATGCATTTGCACGCAACGTCCAGGTCACGAAACAAATCCTCGCTAAGGGAATCCCGCAAAACGCGGGAATCGACGGCAATCCTGGCCTGCCGCAAGGCTCCCGTCTCGAGGTCGCGAATGCGACCGCCCCAGGGAGAATCCGATTCGCCCGGTTCGAGCCGCGGTGGAATCGTTTTTTGGCCACCGGAAGCGATTCCGATGTCGCCACCCCTGGCGGAAGCCGATTCGCCTGGCTCAAGCCGCGCCCGAATCGTTTTCTTACCACCCGAAGCGATCGTGAAGTCCTGGGTAAACAAGATCAGTCCGTCCTTTTCGACCCGCAGACGCCGCTTGCCGGGGTCGACCCCGATCGTCAGCTTGCCCTTTTCGCCCTTGCATTCGACCAGGACGTTCCCTTCTTGGCTGAGCACTTGGACGGTCGCCGCGGGGTCGTCGATCTCGACGATCAACGTTCCCTCCGGCGTCCGGAGCGTCACGATCGCGCCCCACAGCAGGAGGGCCAGCAGCGGCAGGGCCGCCAGCGCGGCGAGGCGATATCTTCCCTGCTTCCATAGCGGAACGAGCTTCTGCAGAACGGATGCACGATCGCGGGCTCTCGCGTGCCGCGGACCACGCGGGATCAGGCGGACCGACGGCGCACCGCCGATGCTCGGCGGGGGAGGTGGCGGGAGGCTGGGTGGGGCAACTTCCGGAAGTTCCCGATCCGAGCATTGGTCCGGCGGCGTGTCGGGGGCGGCTTTCGCCTGCGGAGTATCCGAGCCGACCACGGCAGTCGCCTCGACCGCGGCTGCGTGCTGGCTGGTCCGTTTCAAGTACTCGTTCAGCGCGGCGGCGAAATCGCCCATCGCGGCATAGCGGTCCTCCGGCCGCTTGGCCATCGCTTTCAAACAGATCTGTTCCAGTTGCGGATCGAGCCCCGGCCGCAACTGCGCGGGGCGCTCCGGTTCGGCTGTCGAGATTTGGGACAGCACGCGCAGCAACTCGCCGGTAAACGGCCGGCGGCTGGTCAGCAACTCGTACAGGATCACGCCCAGGCTGTAGATGTCGCTCGCTGGTCCGACCGCCTCCGATTGGCCCCGCACTTGTTCAGGCGACATGTAGGCCGGCGTGCCCATCACGGCGCCGTCTTGCGTCAGCGCCAGGTCGGTGGATTGCTCTCGCCGGGCCAACCCAAAGTCCATGATCACCGGTTCGCCGCGCGGATTGATCATGATGTTAGTCGGCTTCAAGTCGCGATGGACGATCCCGCGGGCGTGCGCCTCGTGCAATGCCAGTGCCGCCGTCCGGACGACGAGGGCGGCTTTGCGTTCCGCAGCCGGTTTGCCCGGCCGGATGTACTCCGACAGCAGATGCCCGTCGACGTAAGCCATCGTCATGTAATGCACGCCGTCGATCTGGCCCGCGTCAAAAACGGGACAGAGGTTCGCGTGCTGAATCGTGGCCGCCGCCCGGGCTTCGCGCAAGAATCGCTCCACGGCCTGCTGACCCTCTGTGCCGCAGAAATGCGGCACCTTCAAGGCCACCTGCCGATCCAATTGCGTGTCGTGGGCCAGGTACACGGATCCCATGCCGCCCGCGCCAAGCTTCTTGACAATCTGGTATCGGCCGAACTGTTCCGGCAGGTCGTGAGAGGCTTTCGGCGCCGGCGGCAGGGTATCGGCGGACGGGCTGGTTTGGGACGTATCGCGTTCGGCAGAGAGCAGCGGCAGTTCGTGCGACAACGGGGCGTCGACCGGCATCGCCGCGGCTTGTTGAACCCGCCGCGCCAGTTCGGCGGCCTGGCGGGGAAAACGACGGGCGAAGTCCTGCAAGTCCACGGGGGTTCCACATTGCTGGCGTAACTGGTACTCGGCCAAGATTAAGTCCACGGAAACCGTCGCTCTGTCGCCCAATTCCGGGTACTTCTTCAGATACGCTTCCAGAGTCAAGCGGTTGCCGTGCTGCCATTGGTGTTCCATGTCGATCGCGACCATTTCCGCAAGAGCCAGCGGCCGAAGGGGATGGTCCTTCGGCAGACGCGTGGTGACCCATTCTGCCAACGCATCTTCCTGCCACGCGGTGTCGAAGGCGACCAACCAGGCCTCGATCATTTCCCGGTCACAGTCCGCCAATTCGGCCAGTGCAAGTTCGGCCATGATGATCCCCTTTGTGCGGTGCCGACGCGATCGTTTCCGCTCGTCCGTATCCGCTCGTCCGTAGTGATCATTGCGAACGGCGCTCGATCTGTGCCAAGTTTTGCGGAATTCTTCTGCGGAAGATAGCAACGCCCTGCGGGATTTCCGCACTTTCCGGCGTCGTTGATGAAATCACGGTTTCGGTGCCATGCTGCGCGACCCGCAGGGACACTTGACCGGGTACTTGGTCCGGCCCCTGCTCACATCTTCGCCAAACGTTGTCCCAGCAACTCCAAGGCCCGGTACACGGTTCTCCGCGCCACGCCCAGGCGGGCGGCGATGTCGGGTGCCGAATAGCCCTGCAAACGCAACTCCAGGATTTGGCAATACCGCGTGGGGAGGCCCTTGAGCAAGGCCTCGATGTGGTCCATCAGAATCACCGCGTCTTCCGGACCGGGCTCGTGAGCCGCCGGTTCCTGGTTGGCGTCGTCCAGCGCGGCCGGTTCTTCCGCCGAGATGTCGCGCGCGGCCGCTGTGTGGTATCGGCCCTGGGCCTGAGCTTTGCGAACGGTGATCCTGGCCAGCAGTTGCCAGAGCTGTGCCGAACTGTCGATTTGAAATTCGCCTGCTGCGGTTCGCCGGAAGAACGTGCGGAAAACGGACTGCACCACATCCTCGCCCTCGACACGCCCGGCCAGTTTTTGGCTCAGGTATCGGTCGGCTAACCGGCTCAGCCGCTGGGCGTAATGAGCGAACAACAGGCGGGCCGCCTCCGGGTCGCCCTGGCGGTGCCGTTGCACAACGTCCAGAAGAGAATTGGGATCAAGCATCTTTTCACGAAGGAAAAGCTCGTGTCCTGCAACAGGGTACGATCGTCCGGACGCAGTCAGGGCTGAGGTTCCAGGCCGAGCGCTCGCAGTTGGGCCTGCTCGACCCGCTGCCGCTGCCGTTCATTTTCTTCGTCCACGAACCAAACGTGCCGGCCGCTTGGAGCGTCCGGATCGAGCCGACCTGCACGTGTTGTTGGCTATAGGCTGCCCATCGCTGTCGGGACAATCCACCTTGGGTTTGGTGCGCATCAAGGTTTCCGTGCTTATCGTCGTCGAGCCTCATGCACAGTCGAACAAAGCGACTCGGATTATAGCCTAACACAGCTTGCGGATGCAACCAAAATAGGTTGGGTTCCCGACCCGACTCGGTCGGGACAGAGTCCCAACCGACGAACGTGCGCGCACATGCGCGCATGATAGGGATTATGCCGCGACGACGGCTTGCGAACGCAACCGAACGCTCGCGGCGCTAGTTTCTGCCGGTCCCAGCCTGAAGACCGCACTGGCAACGGAGACCGAAATAACTTCCCCGTTTGGGCGAGAACTGGCGGCACGCCAAGGCACTCGCTGTCTCGCACGGTGGAGTCCGCAGCGACTTTGCCTGGGGAGCCGCCTTTGCGTCACCACGCTGGCGAGCAGCGTGGTGGCCAAAGACGTCGTGGGGGGAGGCACGGTTGCTGGTTCTGAACATGGCTCCACGCTGGCGAGCAGCGTGGTGGCCGAAGACGTCGCGCGGGGAGGCACGGTTGCTGGTTCTGAACATGGCTCCACGCTGGCGAGCAGCGTGGTGGCCGAAGACGTTGCGCGGGGAGACGCCTCCGCAACGCCACCACGCTGCTTGCCAGCGTGGAGCGGTGTTCAAGACCAGAGATGTCCCCGAACGAATCGGTGGATTCGCCACCACGCTGCTTGCCAGCGTGGAGCGGTGTTCAAAATGCTGGACGCAGTAAGCGGCACCACGGCTGGCCCTGAACATGGCTCCACGCTGGCGAGCAGCGTGGTGGCCGAAGAGGGCGCGGGGCGCGGGGGCACCACGGCTGGCCCTGAACATGGCTCCACGCTGGCGAGCAGCGTGGTGGCAGAAATTCGGGGAGTTATTTCGGCCGCCGTTGCTACCAACAACGCTGTTCAGTACCGGCCGCTTAGGCCGGCCAGGAACAGATGGGCCGAGCCGTCGGTGGTGGTCTGCGCGCTGTCCCCGTAGTCCAGGTAGTTGTAGCGGAAGTAGCTCGTCGCGCCGGCGTGCAGGCGGTAGTCGAAGCCGGCCGACAGGCGGGTCGAGTCCATGGCGTCCCGCGCCAGCTCGGCAATCTCCGGCCACACGTAGGAGTCGTCGAAGACCGTCGAGCCAATCTCGTTGCGGCCGCGTACATACTGAAGATTGCCGTGCAGGAGCAGGCGGCGCGTCCAGGCGTAGCTGCTGCCCAGCGACCAGACTTCGCTGCGGCCGCCGTAATCCCAATTCCGCGCGGCGGGGGAGTAGGCGGCGCCGTCGTTGAAATCGTCGCCCAGCGTGATCGCTTGGCGGACCCAATTCGTCAGGTAGGCATACCCGGCGGAGAACGACAGCGCTGGGGCCGGCGCATACCAGACCGAGACGGTCAGCGGATAACTGTCCTCGTCGAAATCCGCCACGGGGGAGTCCTGGAAGCGGTTTTGGACGCCGAACGTCAGATTGGCCAGCAGGTTGGCAG
>Ga0209510_1001050_pt1 | contig 33170 bp, 28 predicted proteins | sample BiotimSIPDNA_FD_185749 | JGI IMG/M metagenome (GOLD analysis project Ga0209510, IMG submission 185749) | Anaerobic biogas reactor microbial communites from Washington, USA - Biogas_R1 time_0 SIP DNA (SPAdes) (version 2) | ecosystem: Engineered > Bioreactor > Anaerobic > Unclassified | place...
TTTGCAGGACACACATAGTGGTAGATTAAGACGCTGATATTGTGGCTCTTTCTCCATGTCTCACTCATCTTTCTATCTTATACCTTTTCGCAGCAAGCTGCGGGGAAATGCCCTCATTTGATTATACGACACAATCCGTTCTTTTGGAAGTTCGTATTTGCTTTTCTAAAACAAACCACATTAGCCATAACTGTCACCTAAGCTATTCATTAGGTATCAGTGTATACAAAAATACACCACGAGGTTGATCAGACTGGCTTATGTTGAAAAATCTGTGTTATCTGCATAATAAATGACTGCCAGCTAATCACTTAGTAATTGTTGAAGTGTTATAACAATTATCTTAACAAGAATACATTATTCTGTTTGATATTTCAATATTTTCGCGTGAAAGGTTCTACTAATGCGAAATGTTTGACGCTCGCCGACCGGTAGAATATAATAAAGTGTTTGGAAGGGGAAGTGCTGGAACTGGCAGACAGGCATGACTTAGGATCATGTGCGGAGACGCGTGAGGGTTCGAGCCCCTCTTTCCCCACTTCACAATTTATCTAAGAGGTATATATTGAAAACTGAAAAAACATTTACAGATGACCATCAGGTCAGAGTCACCGCTGAGTTTGAGCAGGATACACTCGAAGGTTTCAAACGTAAAGCCGCCCGCAAAATTGCTAAATCCACCCGCATTCCGGGTTTTCGCCCAGGCAAGGCGCCCTACGCGATGATCCTCAACCACGTTGGCGAAGGCGCAATTCTGGAAGAAGCAATCGACCTGATGTTGAACGACGTCTACCCCCAGGTCCTTGAACAGGAAAGCATCGAACCCTACGGTCCCGGAAACCTGGAAGATATCACCAGCCAGGAGCCGCCCGTTTTCGTGTTCCTGATCCCGCTTGCCCCCGAAACCGAACTTGTTGACGTAGAGAGCCTGAGAAAGCCCTACGAGCCTCCCGTGATCGAGGATAAGGATGTCGACGAGTTCATCACCAAGATGCGCCAGAACGAAGCTGACATTGTCCCGGTGGAAGGCGAAGCCGAAGAAGGTCACCTAGTCTACATGACCCTTAAAGCCATCGACGAAAACCCGTCAGACCCGGAAGATAACATCTTGATGGAGTCGGCTCCACAGCAAACCACGATCCCGACCAAGGCAGAAGAACAAGAAACCGAATGGCCTTTCAAGGGTTTTGCACGCAAACTGCTTGGCAGGAAAGCCGAAGATCAATTGTCAATCAACCACACCTACCCCGACGAAGACAAACAAGGTGTTTTTTCAGGCAAAACCGTACGCTTTGACGTGAACATCCAGTCTGTCAAGCGGCTGGAACTCGCCGCCATTGATGAGGAATTCCTCGCCAAGGCTGGCGGTTTTGAAACTGAAGACGATTTACGGGAAGCCGTAAGAGAAAAACTGAAATCAGAGCGTATCACTGAATACGATGATAACTATTACCTCGACCTAGTAGATACCCTGCGTGAAAAAGCCATAATCAAATATCCTCCCCAGATGCTCGAAGACGAGGAACATGAGGTTCTGCACCGCATCGAGCACAATCTTGAGGATAATGGGATGGATCTCGACCTCTATTTGAAGCTCATCAAGATGGAAAAAGACGAATTCATCGAAGCAGAGGTGAATAAAACCGCCAAAGAACGCCTGGAACGCTCCCTGATCATGGACGCGATCACCAAAAATTATGATGTCAAACCCACTCCGCAGCAAGTCCAGTCTGAGTTAACCGGCGTTATCAACTCGTTCCTGATGAGCGGTGAATACGAAAAAGCTGAAAAACAACTCGGCAGGAAGGGCTTCACTGACCTGATCACGAATGAAGCCTTTAGAGCCGCGCTCAATTCAGCAGTCCGCCACCAACTGCGTGCCATCGCCGCTCCCGAATCCATGCCAGTTGAAGAAGAGCCCGAAACACCAGTTGAAGGCATCGAGGTTTTCGATGAAACAGAAATCGATGAAATGATTGATTCTCTCGAAGATGGAGACGAAATTACTGTGCCCGAAGCCGTAGAGGCTGCTCCCATTGAAGAACCAGCTGAACAATCAGACGAGACTTCTGTCAACGAGGATGTACAAGACTAACAATTTTCTAACAGAGAGTCGGTAGACTGAAAAGAAAAAAAGGAATAACCATGCACAATAATGATTTTCAATCAATGATTCCGATGGTGGTCGAACGAACTGCTGTTGGCGAACGCGCCTATGACATCTTTTCATTACTGCTCAAAGAACGTATTGTCTTCGTCGGTTCAGCAATCAACGACCAGGTCGCCAATGTCATCGTTGCTCAACTGCTTTACCTGAGCCAGATTGATCCCGATAAGCCTATCCAAATGTACATCAATTCCCCCGGTGGTTCCATCTACGCTGGTTTGGCAATTCTGGACACCATGCAGATGATCCCCAACACAATCAGCACGGTTGCTGTTGGCGTTACTGCCAGTTTTGGCACGGTTTTGCTTGCTGGCGGCACCAAGGGGCAGCGCTATGCCCTCCCACACGCCACCATCCACCTGCACCAACCGTTGGGCGGCACCGAGGGTCAGGCTTCTGATATCGAGATCATGGCACGAGAAATTTTGCGCCTCAAAGGCGAACTCAACAAGTTCTTTGCTGAGGTCACCGGACAATCCCTCGATGTAATCCAGCGAGACACCGACCGCGACTATTTCATGACCGCTGAACAGGCTGTTGAATACGGATTGATCGACAAAATCCTGATTCCACCCCAAAAATAGAAATGATCACTGATCATTTCCCCATGCTGAATGGCCTCATCCTCGATATGGATGGGGTCCTTTGGCATGATGACCAGCCAATTGGTGACCTGCCGGCAATTTTTGGTCAAATCAAAAATTTAGGGCTCGATTTTGTGTTGGCAACCAATAATTCAGCCAAGACGGTCGACGAATACCAGGATAAATTGTCTGGGTTCGGTCTGCAAATTGAAGCACGACAGATTCTGACCAGCGCGGTGGCAAGCTTTCACTATTTGAAAAAAACTCATCCTGACAAGAGACTGGTTCACATCGTCGGTTCAGATTCTTTGAAAGCAGACGCGTTCAATAAAGGTTTTACTGTCTTGATGGAGGGCGATAAACGCCAGGCTGATGTTGTCATCGTCGGTCTCGACCGAAATTTGACCTACGCGAAAATTGATTACGCCTCACGTCAGATTCGAAATGGCGCAGTTTACGTTGCTACGAACACTGACGCAACCTACCCAACGCCCTCTGGTCCGATTCCCGGGGCTGGCACCATGGTCGCCGCTATTCAAACAGCATCTGGGCAAACCCCGGTAGTAATCGGCAAACCCTCGCCCAGTATCTATCACCAGGCAATTGAAGTCATGGGTTTGCAGCCCCACCAAGTTTTGTGTGTTGGTGACCGACTGGAAACTGACATTGTCGGAGCTCAGCAAGGCGGTTTCGCCTCCGCACTTTTGCTCTCCGGTGTCAGCACGAAGGCAGATCTCGACAACTGGGAGCCAAATCCGGACCTGGTTGCCGAAAACCTGGAAGAAATGATCAATGGATAAACAACTATTACTCGACCTGACGAAAGCTGATCTTTCAGAAGAATTAAAGAGCATGAATCAGCCAGCTTTCCGCGGCAAGCAAATTTTGGAAGGGCTATACCAGCACCACTACCAGTCTTTCTCTGAATTCACCAATCTCCCCAACACGCTCAAGGCTGAACTGGATGCCAAATTCCTGGTCGATCCGATCAAATCGCACACCTCGATCACCTCGCAGGATAAGCGCACCTCGAAGTATCTTTTCGAAGTCCTCGAGGGCAACCGCATAGAAACCGTCTTGATGAAGTATTCAGACCGAAACACGGTTTGCATCTCCAGCCAGGTTGGTTGCCCGCTTGGCTGTGTTTTTTGCGCCACCGGTCAAATGGGCTTCACCCGCAGTCTCAGCGCTGGTGAGATCATCGCTCAGGTTCTCTTTTTCATGCGCACCCTGGAAGCCCGGGATGAAAACCTCACCAACATCGTTTACATGGGCATGGGCGAGCCTTTTCTCAACTATGCTTCGGTCATGCGCTCGATAGAGATTCTCACTGATCCCGAGCTGCTCAACTTCGGCGCACGACGCATCACGATCAGTACTGTCGGCATCATCCCAAAACTGAAAGCGTTTACCGCCTTGAATTCACAGGCAAATCTGGCTGTCAGCCTGCACGCCGCCGACAATGAACTGCGCTCTCAGCTGGTGCCAGCCAACAACCTGCATCCGCTCAAGCCACTGATCGCGGCTTGCCGTGACTATGTGGATGCAACCCACCGCCGTATCACCTTCGAATACGCCCTGATTGATGGCGTCAACGATAGTGACAACCAGGCAAAGCAGCTGATTAACCTGATTAAAGGCATGCTCTGCCATGTCAACCTGATCGCGCTCAACCCATCCAAAGAGTATGCAATGCCCGGTTCAAGCCGTGAGCGCGTCGATGCCTTCGCGAAGGTGCTGGGCGACTACGGCATACCGAACTCAATCCGATTGCGCCGCGGTATCGACATCAGCGCAGGCTGTGGGCAGCTGGCGCAATCTCAACAGAGTGAATGATATAATCCGACCTATGGCCAACTTGTTTAAAAAATGGCGTGACAGCCTGCAAAAAACCCGCGAAACCACCTTTGGCAAAATTGCCACGCTGTTCGGTGCCTCCGAAATCGATGACGAAACCTTCGACAATCTGGAAGAACTGCTCATTCAGGCTGATGTTGGTGTCAAAACCACGCTCGATCTGATCGACACTGCCATCGAAAGAACTGATGACCTCGGGCTGACCAAAACCTTGCAGCTGGAAGCGCTGCTCAAAGAAGAGCTTTCCAACCTCTTGTTTGAAGCCGAAGAACCGGACTTTTCGCAAAAACCAACCGTAATCATGGTTGCTGGCGTCAATGGCTCGGGCAAGACCACCTCGATCGGTAAACTGGCTGCTAGGTACAAAAATATGGGCAAATCCGTCCTGCTCGTCGGCGCGGACACCTACCGCGCTGCGGCTGCTGACCAGCTGGAAATCTGGGCTGAACGGGTTGGCGTGCCCATTATCACCGGTCAGCAAAACAGCGACCCTGGCGCCGTGACCTTCGATGGTATCCGTGCAGCGATAGCCCATGATATCGACGTCGTCCTGATCGATACCGCCGGGCGTTTGCACACGCGCTATAACCTGATGGAAGAGATAAAAAAGGTCTATCGTGTTGCCGACAAAGCCCTGCCCGGCGCGCCTCATTATTCCTGGATCGTGATCGACACCACAACCGGGCAAAACGCACTCAATCAGGCTGAGGCTTTTGGCAAGGCTGTCAACCTGAACGGCGCAATTTTGGCAAAACTGGACACCTCTGCCAAGGGCGGCATGGTTTTTGCCATCAAAGATCAGCTCGGGCTGCCAGTTATTTATGCCGGCTTGGGTGAAAAAATCGAAGACCTGGAGCTGTTTGACAAACAATCCTTCATCGACAGCATTTTTACGAAGAACGAAGGTAATTAACATGGCTGAACTAACCGACCGCATCAATGCATTGGAAGAACAATTCAACTCCCTCCTGGAGCATCTTTGACTTAGCCAAAAAATCAGAAGAATTATCAAAACTGCAGAAACAGAGTGAAGTCCCAGGCTTTTGGGATGACCCTACAAAAGCCCAGTCAGTGATGAAACGCATCGCCTACCTGGATGACACGATTGTTGAATGGTCTAAACTGCAAACCCAGGTGGAAGGTCTTTCTGCGCTCTGGGAGCTCGATGACGGCAGTTTGACCGAAGAAATTGTCCAGCAGGTGGATGAGCTGGAAGACCTGGTTGCAAAAAAGGAGATCTCCCTGTTGCTGTCTGGTCAATATGATCGCGGAAACGCAATTTTGGCGATCCACGCGGGTGCAGGTGGCACCGATTCGCAGGATTGGGCCGGTATCCTCGAGCGTATGTACCTGCGTTGGGCAGAAAACAAAGGCTATAAAGCCGAAATTCTCGACCGCACCTCCGGTGAAGAAGCTGGCATCAAATCGGTCACAATATCGGTCACCGGCAACATCGCTTATGGCTATCTGAAAGCTGAAAAAGGCGTTCATCGGCTCGTACGGCTATCTCCGTTCGATGCAGCCCATCGCCGGCACACTTCCTTCGCGCTGGTTGAGGTTCTACCCGAGATTGAGGGCAATGATGAGATTGTCATCCGCCCAGAGGATATCGAAATTGAAGTATACAAATCTTCCGGTGCTGGCGGACAGAATGTTCAGAAAAATATGACCGCGGTGCGTATCATCCATCTTGCCACCGGGCTGGTTGTGACCTGTCAGAATGAGCGTTCCCAGACCCAAAACCGCGAATCTGCCCTAAAAGTTTTGCGCGCAAGACTGTTTGAACTGCAGCAACAGGAACACGCTGAACAAATTTCAGACTTGAAGGGTGAATTTAAGAAGGTGGAGTGGGGCAGCCAGATTCGATCATATGTTTTGCATCCCTACCAAATGGTAAAGGACCACCGCACGGAATATGAAACTGGCAATACACAAGCGGTTTTGGATGGCAATTTGGATGGCTTTATCGAAGCCTATTTGCGGATGAAATAGTTCTTTTCGTGGTTGTCATTATCTTTTTGGACAGAGATTGATAACACAAGCAGTCATTTTATAATGGATTATGCTTGTGTTTTCAATTCATCGGTTGTAACGTGAAACCAGCCCGACATTAGGGAAATTAATTCCGGTGATATACATCAACTGGACAAGTCTTAGTCCCGCCCTTTATTAAGAAATCTTTGCTCGAAACAATACTTTGGAACGCCTGGTATGTGTTCGTAAACGCTATGTCGTCAATCCAACAATTCTGCCAATTCAAACAAATCTTCGTCCAGGTTTTTGACCTTGCCAATAATCCCTTCGTAAGGCGTGGCAGTGACCTTGTTCTTGTTCAATCCAATTAAGACACCATACTCTTCTCGCAGGATCGCCTGCACCGCGCCATTACCCAGTTTAGAAGCCAGGATACGGTCCGACGCACCAGGCTCACCCCCGCGCTGCACATGCCCGAGAATCGTGGAACGCACGCTGAAACCCAGCCGCTCACGATGTGCGACAAAAAATTCTGTCAGTTTTGCGGCGTTATAGTCAGCACCTTCCGCAGCCACAACCAGGGCATGGTTTTTTCCGTGCTCATAAGCGATGCGTACCGCATCAGCAATTTGTTCGGGATCAGTTTTGCGCTCTGGCACCGTAATTGCCTCAGCACCACCAGCCACGCCAGCCGCCAACGCCAGGTAGCCGCATTTGCGACCCATCACTTCAATAATGAACGCACGCTGATGCGAAGACGCGGTCACCTTCAGCCGGTCAATCGCCTCCAGGGCAATGTTCAGGGCGGTGTCAACCCCAATCGTGATCTCAGACCCTACCAGGTCGTTGTCGATCGTCGAAGCAACACCCACAACCGGAAACCCCATCTTGAATAATTCATTAGCGCCGGCTTGTGAGCCATTGCCGCCAATCACGACCAGCGCGTCGATTCCACGTCGATTTAAATTTCGGATTGCCTCAGAGCGACCGTCTACCGTCATGAATTCTTCACTGCGCGCGCTGCCTAATATTGTTCCACCCCTTTGTAAGATCCCGCCAACATCTCGTGTGCTCATGCGCTCGAACTGCCCGTTTATCAAACCATGGTAACCATTACGGACGCCGAAGACATGGCATTCATAAGCAATACCTGTGCGTACCACAGCCCGAATCGCCGCATTCATTCCAGGAGCATCCCCGCCACTTGTCAAGACCGCAATACTTTTTTCCATGATTTCTCCTCGTCAGCTTTTGGTTGTAGCTATTATAATTCAGCAAATGCTGTTGGAGGTATGCAATGAAAAGAGATATCCTGGTTGCTTTATATAGTGAAGACCCCTACGTACTCGACTGGATGTCGCTTTTGATAGTGCGTGACTGGCGCACACGAGTAATAGGAGAAGCCTCCACACCGTCTGAATTGACAGACATTCTCACCCAGGAACACTTTCATGGGGATGTGATTGTGATCGATCTCGATAATATTAGCGATCTCAGAAAAGCTGGGAAAGAAATCAACTATGCGACAACACCTCTGAAGGCAATCGGGCTTTGTCGTAAGCAGCGGCTTGAGTTTTTCAAGCAAATACCCGAATTTTCGATCGCCGGTTTACTCTATAAGGATGAGATTGAAACCTCGCTTGGCTGGGCGATTACATTTGCGGCAGAAGGAAAACCGGTCTACACGCCAAAAGGGATCGATGACACCTGGAATGCGCACTTCTACGTCCCCACTGAATACCTGGTTTTACGGTCGCGGAGTTATCCTGGGTTGACGGTAAGGCAAAGCGAGATAGCAAGGCTCGCGATCATTTTTTCGATCGGTCGCCGCGATATGGCTGATGAATTGAAAATTTCGGATCAATGGAGTTATGGCGTGGTAAGCGAGCTTTATGATCATCTCGGCTTGAGCGAAATTTTTGATGAAAGCCAGGATTTTAACAGCATTCTTGAAAGCGACCCGGTCATCAAAGCTCATATCGATGAAATTCTTGAAGATCTTGGCACCAGCAAAAAAGCCCGCGACCTCGAAACCCTCGCGTTTCACCTGTTAACCATGCCGGTGATTGAATAAGCAATTATTATGTCATCGTGAAGATAAACCCTTCATCCCAATCGCAGCCAAAATGCTAAGTCATTAAAACACAAAAACATTGTGGCTACGCGCATTGTGGCGTTATTGTCGGCATTAATATCGCGCGGGCAGGGGCGGCTTCGCGGGATTCCAGTTTTAAAGGCAGGCAGATTAGTTGATACTCTCCAGCCTCGACTTGCCGTAAATCCAGCGTTTCCAGGATAACTGCGCCGTTTGACAACAATATTTTGTGCGTACCAACTGGATCTTCATATGGCGCAATTGACAGATAATCTATCCCGACCAGTCTGCAGCCATGATCAACCAACCATTTTGCTCCATCTTTTCCCAGGGCAACATAATTTTGATTAAACGAGGCGGAGTTGCCCGCCCAAAGCCGGCTATTAGCAGTCTTGAATAATATCCTGCTGACTGTTTTTAATTCAAGCTTTTCCAAAAATTCTGCACTTATCTCTGAAATGTCTTCCAGGACGTCCACAACGGTCGCCGGTCCAATCAACCGCGCTAAATCAAGACTATCAAGGTTTGCAGCGCCTTCAATAAAATGCAAGGGCATGTCGATATGCGTTCCAACATGCGTGCCAATTTGAATGGAACTGACATTGGACTCGGCTCCATCTTCAAGCCGGCTTTCCCAGCCAATTTCAACCGGTGCGTCGCCTGGCCAGACCAGCATTCCATTTTTGATTCCAACAGTGATGTCAATTATTTCCATCTTTCCACCTGATAATGTTGCATTTGATAGTTTTCGCGAGCAATTTTGCTTACAATATTGTAACGGAGATAATAAGTCTATGAATAAAGTATACATCGCAGGGGTCGGGCAAACGCCTGTCTCTGAAAGCTGGGATAAGTCTCTTAAGGAATTAGCTGGTGATGCCGGCTTGATGGCAATCGACGATGCTGGTATCGGTTACCCTGATGCCCTTTTCGTCGGCAATATGATGGCGATTACCGCTAACCGCCAGGCTCAACTTGCCACCCTGATGGCAGACTGGCTCGGTTTTCACCAAAAACCCGCCATCTCGATCGAAACCGCCTGCAGCTCCGGCGCGGCTGCTTTCCGCATGGCGCTCATGTCAATCGCCAGCGGCGAGCTGGAAAGCGCCCTGGTGATTGGAGCTGAAAAGATGACCGACTCGCCAGGCAACGAGATCACCGCCAGCCTTGCCACCGCTGCCGACGCCGAGCTTGAAGCTGACTTTGGGCTCTCGTTCGTCGGTCTCAACGCCCTGCTCATGCGCCGCTATATGTATGAATACGGTTGGGAGCACGCCAATTTCGCCAACTTTTCCATCAATGCTCATGCCAATGCCGCCCATAATCCTTACGCGCGCTTCCAACAGCCAATAACACCAGAGTCTTTCAAACATTCACCGATGATCTCAGATCCAATCAACCTGATGGACGCTTCGCCGGTATCCGACGGCGCTGCAGCGATCGTCTTATCTGCCCGCCCAATCCAGAACGGACGAAAGATTGTCTCGGTGATCGCCTCCTCCGCGATGACGGATACACTTTCCCTCCAAAATCGAAAAGTCGGCACCAAATTGACTGCAGCCGAAACCTCCGCCAAAGCCGCCTACGCCCAGGCAGGACTTTCTCCAGTTGATATGGGCTTATTTGAATATCACGATGCCTTTTCTATTATGGCAGCGCTCTCGCTTGAAGCCGCCGGCTTTGCGGACCCCGGGCAGGGTCCTCAACTCGCCATCGATGGAAAAATTAAATTCGACAGCGATATCCCGGTAGCTACCATGGGCGGTCTCAAAGCACGTGGGCACCCGGTTGGCGCCACCGGCATCTATCAATTGGTGGAAGCTACACTCCAGTTGCAGCAACGCGCAGGCGCAACCCAGGTGCGCCGCCCAAAATATGCCCTAACCCAGAATATCGGTGGCTCTGGCTCGAACATAATTACCCATATCCTCCAGGCTGAGTGATACAATTTACCTGCATTACAAGCAATTAACTACCTGACCAAAAAGAGAGGGTCCGATGAAGGAATTCCACGTTACCAGGGCGGCACGCGATAAGTACCAGTTTGATGAGGTTTTATTTTCCAAGAATGGCAATGTTATCTTCGCCAATTTTCACGCTTCCCGTGAATTTGCCCACAAAATTAATCAATTTCGCGATGAATCCGCTGGATTTGACACCCTCGCTTCCCCTGCCGATCTAAACGCGCTTGGATTGATGGATGAAATCTTCCACCGGGTGATGGATGAGTATTATCAGACCCACGGTCGCGCTATCCAAGCCGCCCTCGCGCGCCACCTGATTAACCTGCTCGGGCGCGATAAGGCGATCGATACTCTGATCAAATTTAACCAACAATTCCCTCCAGCTGCAGTTTACAACGGCGAGCAAACCGTCCAGGAATACCTGAAAGAATCTGAGAACGGCACCAACAATTATGATGTGACTGTGGAAGAATTGTTGATGACCTGGCTTGTGAATGTCAATCCCGCCGCGGTCCGATATCGCGAAATTTTCGATGACCGACCACTTTACTCAACCAGTCAATATGCCCCTCTGATTGATGGCATCCAACTATTTTTTAAGACCCAGCCAACGTTCGGACCCGAAGACCAGGACCTTGTGACCATGCTGCGCACACCCGCTTTGCGTTCGCCCGATTCTCTCACCGGTCAGCTCGCGTTTATTCGCGAAAACTGGGGGCAATACCTCGGTGGTTTTTTGCTGAGACTCCTCGGCAGCCTGGACTTGTTCACCGAAGAATCCAGGGCTCGCTCGATGCTCTTTGCTGCTGGTCCGGATTTCTCTGCCGGTGAAACCCTGGTCCCCAACTTTGTGAACGATCCCTGGGGAGACAAACTGAGCGAAGAAGAAAACTTCAGCCAGGACAGCGACTGGATGCCAAAAGTGGTTATGATAGCAAAGAATGCCTTTGTCTGGCTTAACCAGCTGTCACGTGAATACCAGAGACCGATCGACCGGCTCGACCAGGTGCCCGACGAAACACTGGACCAGTTGGCTCAATGGGGCTTTACTGGTCTCTGGCTCATTGGTCTCTGGGAGCGCGGTGAAGCCTCCCGAGAAATTAAGCAAATGACGGGCAACCCCGACGCGGTCGCGTCAGCTTATTCATTAGCCCGCTACAAGATCGCCGATCGCTTGGGCGGTGATGAGGCTTACTTTAACCTCTCGCAGCGCTGCGGCACGCGCGGTATCCGCCTTGCCAGTGATATGGTCCCAAACCACATGGCAATCGATTCTGATTGGGTTTTCGAGCATCCTGATTGGTTCATCCACACCGATGAGCCTCCCTTCCCGGCTTATCAATTCAACAGTCCCGATCTCTCCAAACGACCGGATGTAAGCATCCACCTGGAAGATCATTACTACTCCCGAACAGATGCCGCTGTGGTTTTTAAACATTACAACCATAACAGCGGAAAGACACGCTACATCTACCATGGCAATGACGGCACCAGTATGCCCTGGAACGATACCGCCCAGCTCAACTACTTGGACCCTGAAGTGCGCGAATCGGTGATTCAAACCATTTTATCGGTCGCTCGCATGTTCCCGATTATCCGCTTTGATGCTGCCATGACCCTGACCAAGAAACACTACCAGCGTCTGTGGTTCCCCCAGCCTGGCAGCGGCGGCGATATCCCCTCGCGTGCTGAATATGCCATGACCAAAGAAGCCTTCGACCAGGTTATGCCAGAAGAATTCTGGCGCGAAGTAGTCGACCGTGTCGCCGAAGAGGTGCCCGATACGCTCTTGTTGGCAGAGGCATTCTGGCTGATGGAGGGTTATTTTGTGCGCACCCTCGGCATGCACCGTGTCTACAACAGCGCCTTCATGAACATGCTGCGCAATGAGGAGAACGAAAAATACCGCCAGCTCATTAAAAACACGCTGGTATACGACCCCCAGATCCTCAAACGCTATGTCAATTTTATGAACAACCCGGACGAAAAGACAGCAGTCGAACAATTTGGCAAAGGGGATAAATACTTCGGAGTCTGCACTTTGCTTGCCACCATGCCCGGTTTACCCATGTTTGGTCACGGTCAGGTGGAAGGTTATGCAGAAAAGTATGGCATGGAATACTACCGCCCATACCTCGATGAAACCCCCGACCACGGGCTGGTAGACCACCATGCCAGGGTCATTTTCCCGATCCTGCACCGCCGGCGTTTGTTCGCGGAAGTCGACAATTTCAGGCTTTATGACTTCCACTCGCAAGGTGGCGACGTTGATGAAAACGTTTTTGCCTATAGCAATCTGAGCAATGGGCAGGCAGCCCTGGTGGTTTATAACAACCGTTATGGTGATACTTCGGGCTGGATCAAAACCTCCGTTCCCTACCTGGTTAAAGAAGGTGGTGAGGGGCACCTGCTGGAGAGCAATCTCGCAGACGCGCTGCAGCTTCAGGGCAGTAACGATGAATTTGTGCTCTACCGCGATGTAATTTCCCATTTGTGGTTCCTTCGCCCTCTCGGAGAAGTTCGCGAGCGCGGTATGCACTTTGACCTGGGAGCTTACAATCACATGGTCCTGGCTGACTTCAGAATTGTCAGTGGTCCAGAATATTCCAATCTCTACACTACACTCAACGGAGCAGGAACTGCTGATCTGCCATTTGCCCTGGAAGAGATCAGTTTCTCACCGCTTTTACAACCGCTGCGTGCAGTAATTAATCCCGGCAACCTCAAGTCCTTGATTGAGTTGACCTCAACAGAGCACCAGCCGGAAACTGCTTCACCCGTACTCGAAGAGACGCTGGGCTGCCTTAAGGAAGCGGCAATGTCGCAACCCGATACCTACGAGCTTGAACAGGCACACACTCGTGCGAAAGAAATGCTCCTCACCCTGGCAGAGACAGATCGTTTGGAAGGTCAATTTGGGCTCTCATCCATGGTGACTACACGCAAATGCTACGATATCTTCAGAGATAAGCTCAACTCCGACCAACATCATCAATATGTGCTCACCATTTGGGCATTGATGAGCAATCTGGTCGCTCCCGGCAACCAACAGCCTTGGCAGAAGAAAAATCACGAGATTGCGATAAGCAAACCTGTCGTCAATCTGATTACCCGAGCGCTTGGTGGGCTTGGCTTCAGCGAATATGAAAGTTGGAAGAATGTGCAGCTAATCCAGATGCTGATCTCTAATCCCGACCTGCCCTCCGCAGAGCTAACTGCCAGTTCATTGGTTCAGAGTTGGACAGAAACCCAGGCGATTTCAGACTATTTGGAAATCAATCAATACAATGGCGTTCGTTGGTTCAATAAAGAGCGTTTTGGAGATTTCCTCTGGTACCAGCGTGCTGCCCGATTGCTTACGTTTTCCGTTGACTACAATGAAGAACCCCTCTATGTTTTGGAAGAGCTCTTAAATTTGGAGAAACGTTTTGACCAAATCAGTACCGCTCAAGAGGCTTCTGAATATCAGGTTGATAAGCTGATCGAACTGCTCAATTAGAATTCGTCACCTTGATCAATTGAAACGAAGTGCCATTAAATGGAAATTTAACCTTCGTTTTCCGCTCTCATCAGCGTCTGGGTAAAGACCGTGTCCGCTCTTAGACCAGTCCTGTTATCGCGCACATCTGCCAGCGTGCTGATCGTGTTCTGATCAATACCAACACCTGTTGCCTGCTGTGTCAGCCAGGCAGCCATACCGGCATAGGCGATATTATTCTGCGGTTCGATGCGGTGGAATTCCTGATGGAACCAACCGCATGAAGAGAACATGCATTGGCGCTTGATCTGCGCTCGCATCAACGTGTCAATACTCGCTAGGTCCTGCGCACTGACATTCCTGCCACCTGCTTCTTCAACCAGCCCACCAAGCGTCTTTTGCCCATTAATAACCCGTATATATTCGTTTCGGAAGCGCCACGGGTCGTCCATAAAACCAGACAGAAAGCCTGCATAAGTCTTATCCAGCCAGTCAGCAATTTGATGCAGCGATCGGAATAAGGGCTCTTTCCAATACGCTCCGGGGGTGCAGCAGCATTCCCGTTTCCAGCGATCGACACCATGAAAACAAGACCAGCTCGACGGTGAAACCAGCCTCGCTTTAGACTCAACTTTGTTTTCTGTCAGCCATTTGGACGGATAGGTCCAGTTGATATCAGCGGAATCGCTGTTCATAAGATAAGTTAAAAATAAATCGCGGAAAGGCTGGTGATGTCCATAAAGCTCACCGTCACTTGCGATCAAATTCAGCTCACTTTGACGGTATGAGAGCTTTTCTCGCACACGGTAAAGGAACTCATCTCCATTTCGGGTGCTTTCAGGAATAAAACTGACCATCGTGCTTAGCTCGCGATCATAAGGGAAGACCACAATTGGCTCACGCCCACCGGGCAGATCGATCAGATACGGACCCGGGCGACCATCAAGCGAATCGACTTGCCAGGGTGCCAGGATGGTGAATTTAAGCCCCGCGTCTGATAATACACACAGCGTTTCCAGATCTGCGCCCGTCTCTGGCAGCCAAATTCCTTCCGGTTTGTGCCCAAAGCGGTATTCGAAATCTGACAACCCCCAATGCACCTGCGTTACTTTATCTTCACGGGTCGCCAGGGGCAGGATCGTGTGGTGGCAGGTTTGTGCCATGCCATTGCCAACGCCAAAGGCGTCAAAATTCGCTCGCTCCTGGTCGACGATCATTTGCGCAATTTCGGGTTTGTAGCCCCACATCCATTTAAACAGTGTCGGTCCGATGTTAAAACTGATTTTTCCGAAGTTACCTGCCAAAGCATTTGGTTCGTAACATTCAGCCAAAATTTTTTCGTTCCAATTGTTGAACGGTTCTGCGCCAGTTTCTGCGGGAATATAGTTTGAAATAGGGTCTTCTCGAGGAGGTTGATAAAAGTGTCCGTGGATACAGAGGTTCATGAATTCAGGGTGTTATCCTTTCAGATAAGATAATTTCGTTTTCATTCTGGCTGGGTTGATCTCGAAAAGCCGCGCCATACTATCCAAAGAGGTGGTGCGGTTCTCTGCCAGGTAATCCATCCAGTATACATTGATTGCTGGATTTTTCATGTTGCTTTCAATCAATTGGCTAAAAAAACTATATTGTACCGGCGAGATATTAAGAAACCTGGGCGTTTTGCTCATTCCATCAGCCACTTGCTGGGCGATGTCACGAAACGAAAGATGTTCCGGACCGCCCACCTCGAGCGTTTGGTTGACCGTCGCCGGCATGTCCATTGACCAGACCATCGCCGTCACGAAGTCGTCAATCCATAAAGGCTGAAGCAAAACCGTGCCCTCACCGGGTAAAAAGAAAAACCCCATGAACTTTCTGATCAAACGAGCGATCGATTCTGTGAAATGGTCGCCATCACCAAAAAGCCAGCTGCTTCGAAAGATCGTATACGGCAGCCCCGAATTGCGCACCACTTCCTCCCCGAGTCCTTTCGCTTTCATCAGCCCGTAAGCAGAATTTCGATCTGCGCCCAAATGACTCATATAATAAAAACGGTTGACCCCCGCAGCTTTGGCAATATCAGTGAAGGCTTCCAGGTTGTTTACCTCAAAGCGGCGGAGATCAGCATTCGATCCTTCCTGCTCCACCCCTGCCAGGTGAAACACAATGTCTACGTTACTGAGCGCAGCACGCAGGCTGCCCTTGTCTCCCAGTGAGCTCAAAACAACATTAAAATTCTTGCCTTTAGGTAATTGGCTGCCAGGCAACCCCGGGGACATTAAAAGTCGAAAGTCTACGGAATTTTCTTCCAGTTTTTCAACCAGCTTCTTGCCGATAAAGCCTGTGCTGCCGGTAACCAATATCATGCTGGCAATTATAGCAGAAAAGCAATTTGGCATACTACTTGCACTTCTTTATGAAGTAAGAAAGGCGGATACTTGGAGATATGGAAAAGAAAATTGGATTTCACTATTTTCAGGACTTAAACCATTACCAGAGCAGAGACCTGGCGTTATGGCAACCTGAACTGGAGTCGCTTCAAGCAGGATGGTTGGTACTTAAAGCCAGCCCTGCCTACGCCATCCCTGAAGAATTTATCACCGGCATGCTCGATTCCGGCGTTCAACCAATCATCCATTTTGATTTCGCCGTCAATTCGGACATCCGCGCTGAGGATGTGCGTATTCTGCTCAGCTCTTACGCCAAATGGGGCGTCAAATATGTGGTTTTCTTCAACCGTCCTAACATGAAGTCAAGCTGGCTGCACGACACCTGGTCGCAGGGCGACCTGGTTGAGCGTTTCCTTGACCGTTACCTGCCCTTCGTTCGCGCTGCTGAACAGCATGGTCTGGTGCCAATTTTCCCACCGCTTCAACCCGGCGGCGATTATTGGGATCTGTCTTTCCTCAAAAAAGTGCTTAACCTGGTAAAACAACGCCGCTCCCTGGATTTCGTCTCCAATCTGCACATCGCGGTCAGCTCCCAGACTTTTGATCACCCGCTCAGCTGGGGTGCCGGTGGAAAACGGAATTGGAAAGTTCCGCGCCCCTATTCAAAGAGCGAACTTGGTGAGGAAGACCATATCGGCTTCAATACGTGGCAATGGTATTCTGACCTGGTTAACAGTATTCTGGGCATCGATCCCAAGATGTTCCTTTTTTATTTTGGCAGTTCCGACATTAACAAGAGCGTCCTTGACCCTGCGGTTAGCTTTGAGCAGCTGATCGATTTTGCGATGAGTCCTTCAGAGGAAGCTGGGCGAGCCGCCGATCAGAAGAACAATATCCTCGGCTGTTTGTTTTGGATCCTCAGCTCCAGCGAAGAAAGAAATGACGGAACTACCGCCTTTTTCGATGTGACTGGCAAACCGAAAGTTGCCTCCATCTCGGATTACAAGGAAAAACTGGAGCACACACGCAAGCAAAATCTGGAATACGCTGTCTCAGACAAGCTGGCAGCGTGGATCTATCCGATTGATCATTATTTGCTGCTGCCTTCCTATGAATGGGGCATACCTGAAAATACGCTTGACCGCATCAGACCGATCATCCGGGATTCGCGCCCCACAATTGGTTTTTCACTGATTGAAGCAACCAACGCACGTAAAGTAACCGTCTGGAATGAAAACGGAGCATTTAGCGTGCGCGATATTGACATTTTACGAGAAGCAGGCTGCCTGGTTGATGAACAAATCATCGCCAGCATTGGCATTCCTGCATAGTTCGAAGGAGAGAGATGGATTCATACGCAAATTCAAGCAAATTATCGACCGCGGTTCCCAAAATTGTCGTGATCGGGTTGGGTGGAGGTGGCTCCAATGCCGTCAACCGCATGATTGAAGGCGGCATGCAGGGTGTCACTTTTGTTGCCGCCAATACAGATGCCCAGGCGCTGGCATACAACTTGGCGCAGCACAAGATCCAGCTCGGACCCAAACTGACCCGTGGTCTTGGTGCTGGTGGTCTGCCCACGGTGGGTGAATCGGCAGCCGAGGAGAGCACCAAGGAGCTTGCCAGTATCCTGCAGGGCGCTGATTTGGTTTTCCTGACAGCTGGAATGGGCGGCGGCACCGGCACTGGTGCGATTCCGATTGCTGCGAAAGTTTCGCAAGCTTGCGGAGCCGTAACCGTCGCTATCGTCACTAAACCTTTCTCTTTCGAATTGGGTCGCCGGCAAACCAACGCCAATGACGGTGTTGAAAGGTTGAAGGAATACACTGACACGCTAATCGTGATCCCCAATGACAAACTGCTCGAGATCGCTCCCCGCGACCTTCCTCTTGAGATGGCTTTTACCCTGGCAGATGATGTTTTGCGGCAAGGTGTCCAGGGCATTTCCGAATTGGTAACCGAAACCGGCTTGATCAACGTCGATTTCTCTCACATCAAGAATATTATGACCCGTGGTGGCGGTGCCTTGATGTCGATTGGTACCGGCAGCGGACCAAACAAGGTGCAGCAAGCGATTGAAAAAGCGCTGCACCATCCTTTGCTTGACGATATCGACCTTTATTCCGCCTCAGGGATCATCGCCAATTTCACTGGCAGCGAAGATTTGTCCTTCAGAGACGTAACCGATGCGCTCAAGACCCTGCAGGACGCGACCGGTGGGCATGCTGACATCATCCCCGGCATCATTACCGACCCGCGCATGGAAGACAGGGTGCAATTGATCTTGATTGTGACGGGAATCGGTGCACCAAAAGGAAATTTTCGGGATAGCGGCTTCGGCGAATTTGCTCACACCAAGGTGGAAGAACCGCTGGAACAAAGCCGCGAAAACCAATACGAACAACCAGTGGAACCTGAAACCAATGAAATTGGGCTGGACCAATATCCAAAAATCGATTCTCGGGACAGCCTCGCGGTGCCGGCTTTTTTACGTCGGAGAGTGAAGAAATAGGTTGACAGAAATGAAAGCAGACGCCATTCGAAAAATCACAGAGCAAGTTTTGAAAAAGCATCCCAAACTTGCCGGTAAGCTGCCGAAGATCACCGAACAATCACCCGGAAATTATTTGCTGGTCTATCGTTTTAGCGATGAGTTGCCCGGAGGGAAATCGATATCCCAGACCGTTCGAGTGGTCGCCAACGAGCAAGGGAAAATCAGTAAGATATCTTCTTCTCGGGGATAGGAGACGTAATGACCGCTACGAGGGTGCCTATTAAAGGATTGAAAGCAGATAAACGCCGCAGAAAGGCGCGCAAGCAGGATCTGCCTATTGAACCTGTGCGGTTGTCTTTTGATACACAACGCATTTCCTCTGCCAAACAAGCAAGACCAGTTGGGCATATTTTGTTCAACGCTTCTGAAGCAGAACAATTGAGTTACCAGCCAACAGTTCCGGTGGAAACAAAACTATTCATCCCCGAATTACAAAAAGGTACCACGATAATGAACAAGGTTGGCAAGCATGATTTCTTGAAGACACAGGCTGCCACCCTCTTCGCTATCTCAGGTATGGGCTTGTTGATCGGATTTTTTATCGCTTACTTTATCTAACCACCCTGTAAAGAGGGTAATAGTCGCGAATGGCGGTCAATAGTCGGACCGCCATTTTGCATGCAATGCTGTACATTGTACGGAACGGGCGCGCGGCAGCGTGTACCGGCGTCCCCATCGAGCATATGATTTGATTGTTAGTCTCCCTTTTTTCTTGCTCCCTATTTCACCAAGGGGCAAATAACCTCCAAAACCACCCTGTCATTCTCAAGCTCTTCAGGTACCTCAATCACCGTCCAGATTTCATCATGATAAACAGACTCGCCCTTCTCCAGAGTCTTCCAGGGGCTCAGGGTTTCCAGTTCGAGCATATGCTCATCGAAATAAACCTCAATATTGCAGCCAAGGTCAGGATACTGATGCGGGTCTTCCTGCTCAACCAGAGTTCTGATAACCACCAAAAGCCCGTTAAGACGGTATGCTAGCCAGGGCTTCGGATTCCACGTTCCGATCTTCTGTTTGCTCTTCTGCCTGGTTTGATCAACTTCCAGCCATTCATGCTTCCACATATATGCTGGGTCAGCAAGCGAGGCATATTGCCAGAGATTCAGGCTCAACGCTGCCTGGTATTGTTTTTCCAGGCTGACCTGGCGATTGAGCGGCATAAACCCAACCCCGCCCGGCGAAAACGAACTGATCCCCCAGGAAGCAGTTCTCACAGGTGCTTCTGCGCGGTTGACCAGTTCATTCCTAATCAAAAATGAGCCCAAAAAACCAACGGTGCTTTGATCCTCCTGTAAATTGTGTATGGTGATTCGCTTTTCCAGCCCACTTTCATCTGGCTCCCTTATCAGGACCAGTACTCCCTCCGTTTCGTCAGTTTCTACCTCAATCGGCTCATTGTCTGGAATATACGAAAAATCGTTTTCAGGCGCAGCCCAGAGCCGGTGACCTCCATAGATAAGCCACTCATCGTCCCCGCACCTGCCGGCGTGCTCATCAAATAATTTCAATAAATTAAATTTGTCTTCCTTGCCCAAAAAAACAATCCGTGGACCTATATCAGCGGTTACGATCAGTAAAATCTGACCACTCTTCATTGCAAGACAATTTTCCCAACCATATAACTTCGTTTTTCTGACCATTGTACTCATTTCTCAAATTGCCTCGCAATATAATAATGTATAATCTAATAATACTTGACTTCAAAGAGGATGTTGTTATGACCGTTTCACCCAAACAAAAGAATCTCGACTACTGGGGAAAGTTAGAGATTGTTCCAGACGACCTGCAGCACCTGACAAACCATTTGTTTGAAACGGAAGAACCTTTGCCAATCAAGCAGCTTACCCGTGAGCTTATTGTCTACCGTATGGACAAGTTGGCGAAAGCCGAAGAGGCTCGGAAAGCAGAAGCCGGTCTCATATACATCCCCAAAAAAACCTTTCAACCCGGCGACAAACTCACCTTCCCAGAGCTTGATGAAGCCACCGGTTTGGTGATGAACATCCGCGAAGGCGACAATCCAGGCATGGGCAGCTTCCAGGTAATCGAAATTGAATTCGAAGATGGCACAACCAAAGAGTTCGCTGCTGGTTTGGAATCACATGCGCTTAATCAGAAAAATTACCAGACTGGTCCAGGCGAAGAAATAAAACCCGAAATCATATGGAAACTTTTTGGCCGCCAAATCAACAGCCGCCTGCGCACTTCGCTGGAAAACCAGTCAGACCTGGTACGCATCGGCAATGCCTGGTTTCCGCGTTCTCTCCTGATTGATATCGGCGCTGGTCACCTCAACATCGCCGAAGCGATCCTGGATTCGATGGATGGTGGACCCATCGGTATCGATGACCTCATTGAACAGCTTGAGCTGACCGATAGCGACGAAAACCAGGAACTGTTAGTATTCTCCCTGAACTATGCCCTCCAGGAAGATCCTCGCTTTGACGAAGTAGGCACGACCGGTCAATTCTCCTGGTTCCTGCGCCGCCTCGAGCCGCCGGAAGTTCTCGAGACCCCGCTCTACCTGCGCGCCGAAGGTCTATCACCAATCTCGGATGATTTGGACGATTCCACTTACGAATTGCTTGACAATATTGACGATGAATTGTCCTTCACAGCGGATGATATTAATGACGCCGAGCCGGCTGATAGTGTCGAGCTGACACTGACCTATCCGCATTGGCGTGCCGGCAGTCTGCCCGTCACTCCGTTGACCAACCAGGTCTTTCCGTCCGCCCTCGAGTCGCACACGATCAAGATTGCCTTCATCGATGAGCAAACGCAGCAAGTGATTGATGCCTGGATCGTTCGTGACAAAAATTATGTCATTGGGCTGCGAGATTGGTATGAAAGCAAGAGCCTGATACCTGGCAGTATTGTCCAGATTACCCGCACCGAAAATCCTGGCATCATGAAGATCCAGCCAGAACGAAAGCGCTCGAACAAAGAATGGATCAAAACAGTCCTGGTTGGTGCCGATGGTGGTTTGGTCTTCGCGCTGCTCAGACAACCGATCTCAGCCGGCTTCGACGAACGCATGGCAATTGCCATTCCAGATGTCGCCGGGCTTGACCAGGTCTGGAAAAACCGCCAAAGCAAATCGTCAGTCTTGAAAAACGATGTCATGCGCATGATGACTGAACTCTCGAAACTCAACAACCAGCGCCATGTCCATTTTGTGGACCTCTATGCTTCCATTAACGTCATTCGGCGGACCGCGCCAATGGACCTCCTCGAGGTGCTTGAAAGCAGCGATGACTTCTTCCATGTTGGCGACCATTACTATCACATCACCGAAAAAGCTTAGGAGAATCAATGCTAAAGAAATCCAGTTTGATTAAACCGAACATCAATACCAAATTTCGCATTGATTTTGATTGGTGGATTTCACAGGATCGCAACTGGCGATCGGAGCTGATCTCCTACCTTTGCCCTGAACATCGCGATATCTTCTCAGGTGTGTCTGATGATGTAAAACTCGACCTGGTAGATCCGGAAACCGGCGAAGTAACCCATGGTGACGGTCTGATCCACACATTAATCACTCATTGTGCTCAGCAGGAAGATTTTATCACCCCCAATGCCCCCCTGGTTGATACTGTTTTCAAAGTGTTTCTGAGCCGTGAAAATCAGCCGATGAGCGCAGTCGAACTTTCGGAAATCATTAAGAAACCATCCGGGACAATCCTGAGCACGATCGGTTCAATGCGAGTTTACAAAGGCATCCGCCCGGTTTGATATCTAATTCTTCACAGGAAACAGACATCGCGCATTCCGAGATAGAGAATGCTTACTGCGCATCTCAAATGATCTTCTCAAACTTCAATGCCTTTCTGCAGCGCTTGATTTAGGAGTGTCCGTCTATGTATACGAACATTGAGCGCTCACGATCGGAACCTGCCCCGACGTTTATGCAACTTGGATATGAAATGATTACAATGGCAGTGGGTGTTCAGAACGTGAGCAAAGGTGAAACTTTCAATCAGCCACCCCCCCCTGTTGGAATCACGGCTAATTTTCGGTTTTCAAAGCCTGTGGACAAGTCTGATTTTGTAAGCGTTTATTGAGCACTCACGATTGGAACCTCCCAGTACGCTTACTATTTTTTAGTATGTATAGATTTTTCGGAGATGTTAGAGCAATAACAATCATCTTATTCCACATTTAGAATTTCTGCTTATCTAGTTTTTGTGTCACTAAGTCTTGACGGCTGGTCGAAATATATAATATGCTGTATACTATCGGAGATGGTAAAATCTGCCGAGTTCAAACGTGCAAACCTGTCAAATTGAATATATCGATAGGATGGTAAAAAATCTCCCTTTTTGAGAGCATTAATGCGTATTACTCAAAAAGAGTTGGCACAAAAGATTGGTATAACAAGATAGTCAATGATGACCATCGAGACTCGCCGAAGACCGCTCCAGTGGTCAAGATATTTAGCCTTGGTGCAGGTTTTTCAACAACCGGAAGATTCAAGAAGATTATTAGAGAGCTTAAAAATGTTTGATGACAAAATAATTAATCCATCTTCGCAGAAGGGATTGTAAATGGGACAAGTTGCAGAAATCATCAAGTATGAAGGTGACAATAGTATCTTTATCTGGAAGCACCCTTGTGAGGACTTCAATACAACCACGCAATTGATTGTTCATGAGTCACAGGAAGCAATCTTCTTCATGAACGGTCAGGCATTGGATTTGTTCGGTGCGGGTCAGTACACACTCGAAACCGAAAATATTCCGCTCATCAAGAAGTTCCTCAACAAGCCTACAGGCGACAAAACACCATTCCATTGCGAGGTCTATTTCATCAATAAGACTGAGCAGATGGCGATTCGTTGGGGAACCGATAGCAAGGTGCAGTACATTGAGCCTACTTATAAATTCCCACTTTCCATTGGGGCAAGCGGTGAAATGACACTGTCTGTTGAGGATTCACGCAAACTGCTCGTCAAACTCGTCGGCACGGAACGCGTTCTGGAACAGTCGAAGCTTGTGGCATTCTTCCGTGCATTTCTCATGACAAAGGTCAAGACTTGCATTGCGCAAACAATGAAAGCCAGTGCAATCAACATCTTTGAGATTGATGAGCACTTGGAGAGTTTTTCAACTGAAATTAGGGAGCGTCTGATTAATGACTTCTCGGATTATGGTGTCGCACTGAAACGCTTCTTCGTCACAACAATTGTGAAGCCGGACGGTGATACTACATACGAGAAGTTTAAGGATTTGCATTACAGGCAATTTGGAGATGTAACTGAAGCGCAACTTCGTCAGAGAGTAGGCATCATCGAACAGCAAACCGAGGCCCAACGCATGGTGATTGAAGCCGAGGGTGTCGCAAAGAAACGAGCCACTGAGGGGTATACTTACCAACAAGAGCGCGGGTTCGATGTTGCCGAGAAAGTGGCGGCAAACGAAGGTGTCGGGAACTTTAGCAGCGCAGGAATCGGCTTGGGTATGATGGCTGGTATCGGTGGTGCTGTTGGAGGTGCGGTAAGCGGTACATTCAATGAAGTATTTGCTCCGCTTGGAACGCCGAACGCTTCCGCTCCTAATCGGTTCTGTGATACTTGTGGTGCAGAAATCACTCCTGGTGCGGCGTTCTGCGATAATTGCGGAACCCAACTAAGTTCGCCTGATGTTTGCAGTAAATGTGGGTTCAAGTTCATCAAACCCGGCAAGTTCTGCCCAAAATGTGGAACAAAGAGGGAGGGATAATGAATGTCGATGAATAAAAAGTTAGGTTACATAGTATTATCCATCGCGTTTGTCCTTTTCAACGTTATCGCGTTCGTAGTTCCGACAGACAAGACTCCCGTATTCTGGATTGCGTATTCCTTTACAGTAATCGCTTTTGCCGCACAGATATTTGTATGGATTATTGCATTCAGCAATGCTGAAACACTCATGAGTAAATTCTTAGGACTACCAATTATCCATGTTGGTATTGTTTACCTGATAGTTCAATTGGCCTCATTTAGCATTTTCTTATCACTGCCCTGGATTGCAATCTGGATTCCTATAATCGTTTGTGCTGTTATTCTCGGCATTTCTGGAATCTGCCTGACAACCACAGAAGTTGGAAAAGAAGAAGTTGTTCGTGTTGAAGCGAAAGTTCAACGCAAAGTTTCAACTATTAAAGGGTTGCAAGTGGATGTGGAATTGATTGCCGAAGCACAAACAGATGCCGCCGCAAAAGAGGCTCTGAAAACCCTCGCGGACAAACTCAAGTACAGTGACCCAATGAGCAATGAGTCGCTGGCTTCTATTGAGGAAGAGATTAGTGTAAAAATATCCGCTCTGAAAATCCAGCCAACAATCGACATCCCTGTCTTGGTTAAGCAAATAGAAATGTTGCTATTGGAACGAAATAAGAAATCAAAGCTATTGAAATAGGAAGAAATAACTATGGCAGCACTTGTTTGCGATATTTGCGGGGGAAAATTGACAATGGGTTCCGGTGGCATTGCTGTTTGCGACAGTTGTGGGGTGGAGCATACGAAAGAGCGTATGCAGGAAAAGGTTCAGGAAATCAAGGGCGTTGTTCGTGTTGATAATTACCACATGATTGAGAACTACCTAAGTATGGCGCAAAATGCATATGATTCCAGTAATCAAGCTGAAGCTGAAACCTACTGCAACAAGGTAATAGAAATAGACCCAAACAATTATCAGGCTTGGATGTTAAAAGGAAAGAGTGCAGGATGGCAATCAACTCTCCAAAGCCCACGCTTTGCTGAAGCTGTTTCTGGTTTTTCTAAATCTATAACTAATGCGCCGGAAGAAGAGCGTAATGCAATAATCGAAGAATCAAAAGTTGAGATAAAGAAACTTGCATCTGCCCTAATTTCGCTCAGAGGTGATAGGTTTGCAAAATGGCCAGACGAAGACGAAGCTGCAGGGTTTTTCGATGACGTTGCTCAAATCTTGCAGGCTATGACACAGTTTTTACTTCAGTCTGGTAATAGTATTCCATTATCAGAAGTTATGGAACCGATTGCTTTTCAGATAAACCAGGCTGTTGTTGCAGCTTGGAATGGGAAGATAATACCAGATTACAAAAGTGATGAGGGCAGACCGAATGACTACGAGTGGCGTATATTTATAGAGCGTGTGGGATATTGCACTTCTCTTCTCGAAAAGGCAATAGACCTTTGTGGTAAAGATGATGAAGCAGATATTCAACTGTATAGGAATCTAATTCATTTACATTCCAAAGCGATAGATAGTTGCTCATGGGATTATGATATTACCGATTGGGGTAAGCGTTGGCATAAGAGCTATACGCTAACAGCAAATGCTATTTGGGTTCGCCGGAATTTGATTTCTCAATATAATGCAAAAATTTCAGAGATAAAATCAAAGACTGCTCGTGAAAAAGAAGAAAAACGCAAAGAGTCCATCAAGAGGTATTGGGAAGCCCATGCTGATGATAAAGCAAGACTTGATGCTGAAAGTCAGGACCTTACCAAACAGATTGCAGCATTTTACACGGAAATCAACAAGGTTCCCGGTCAAGCAGAAATCACAATTATTCATGGTAGAATAAGCGAGCTTGAAGCTGAGAAGAAAGCGCTTAGCCTCTTCAAGGGTAAAAAAAGGAAGGCTATTCAGGAGCAAATTGATGCCGCTACTGCAGATTTAAACGGCGTTCAATCTCGCCGAAATTCCGCGATAGAAGAAATCAAGCGCAAGATTGCCACATTAGAAAAGCGCAAGGCGGCAATTGCGTCAGAGTTTACCAAAGCTAGAAGAATATGAGACATCGCGTATAGATTTAAATAGAAACGTATTCCGCGCTGTACTGAATTTTTTGAAAGGCTATGCTAAGGTCTTTGCGCTATTGTAACAACAGTAAGGGTGGGTTCAGAACGTGAGAAATGTTGAAATTATTAATCAACGTAACCCACCCTGTTGGAATCACGGCTAATTCTTGGTTTTCAAAGCCTGTGGGCAGGTCTGACTATGTAAGCGATTATTGAGCGCTCACGATCGGGACCTGCCCCTACGCTTATGTAACTCGGATATGAGATGATAACAACCATATGGGTGGTTTCAGGACGTGAGAAATTCTCAAATCTTGTCATGAAGAATCTGATCTTGCAATCTTTCATTCTGAAACCCACCCCGTTGGATTCACGGTTGTTTTCGGTTTCCAGCGCCTGTGAAAAGTTCTTGAGCTGGGGAAGTTATCAAATTTTTGTTACATAATATCGATTTAACGTTATAATCATTCGGCGCGCCCCCGTAGCTCAATGGACAGAGCACCAGTCTTCTAAACTGTTTGTTGAAGGTTCGATTCCTTCCGGGGGTATGTTTTTGTTTATCAACCCTTCACGGATACCCGTTTGGGTTTTAGCTTATCTGGAGGTTATCGCTTTCACTAGCAAATCTTGAAAAGTCTTCATAAGTATCAATCCCGTCTTGAATCCAAATATTTACAGCTATTAGGAATTCGAAACAACGCTGCAACACTCTCTGTTATGGCTACGCGCATTAATTGGAAGAGTGTCAGCTAATTGCGCGCATTTCAACCTTTAGTCGCATTTTACAAATACAACTCATCGATCTCCAATCTTGAAATTTTCACCACTGAGATCAATCATCTAGCTCCAATTGTGTCTACGCGCATTAAGATAATGGGTGTTAGACAATGGACCTCTCTCCAGCCTAAACCGTCTTTTACAAATATATTTCAGTAAAGCATAGACGCTGAAAAATCATCTCAGTTATCAACTGCCTCATCCCCTTTTGTGGCTACACACACCAACAGATTCCACCTCGAAAGATAACCTTAGATAATCTACTGCGTCAGATCGTTTTTTCGGTGATAATAAGAGAGCATCAGTAGAAAGGAGAATGATGAATCTTTTAAAACGCTGGCTTGTTATTATGCTTGCTCTCTTCGTAGCAGCCCTGGTCGTACCAGGAATTACTGTTAGCAACGATGGCTGGGTCGCCTATGCAATCATGGCAGCCGTGCTCGCGCTGCTCAACGCGATTTTGCTTCCGATCCTCAAGACCCTGACGTGTGGCTTTATTGTCTTAAGCCTTGGTCTCTTCAGCCTGGTTTTGAACGCTGCCATGTTTATGCTGGCTTCTAATATTTCTCAGACCTGGTTCAACGCCGGTTACCATGTCGACAGTTGGTGGGCAGCTTTCCTGGGCTCCCTGATCGTCAGCATCGCCACCATGCTCTTCACCAACGATCGTTCTGGCAGGAGAGACCGCGACGACGATTAGCAAAACTCAACAATCGGATCAGGGTAAGACCAAAATCCTGCCCTGATTCTCAATCTCTGCTCAAATCCCGCAAAATCCTTGCGGGATTTTCCTAATGTGATAAAATGTAACGGTTAATTTCGGCAAGCGCCGAAAACCAAAACCTTCCACTTCTGTCCGCCTAACGGGCACAGGCAGAAGCAGACCCGAGGAAAGGAGCCTCGAAGCATGCAAAAATACGAACTTATCGTAATTTTCCAGGCAGACCTGGACGAAGCAGCACTGGATGCCGCTGTCGAAAACATCGAAACCCTTATTAAGAGTAATCATGGTGTCATCGAAAAGATTGACCGCTGGGGCAAACGGAAACTGGCTTATCTCATTCGTAAGACCAATGAAGGCTATTATGTCCTGGTAAACTTTGAATACGATCCTGAAGAAGTGGCTAACCTACGCCGCGCGCTCGGTTTCAATGAACATATCCTGCGTCACAGCATCGTACGCGTTGATTAATCTGGAGGAATAATGACTGAAAACAGACCTACTGAACGAAACGAACGCTCTGACCGTGGTGATGACCGCCGTGAACGCGGAGGTAACCGTGGACGCCGTTTCGTTTCCCGCCCCAAATTTTGCCAATTCTGCAGTGACAAAAAACTGGTGATAGATTACAAAAACGTCGAGCTGTTATCCCGCTTCGTCAACGAAACCGGGAAGATTCGACCTCGCCGCCAGACTGGCACATGTGCCAAACACCAGCGAGAAGTTGCGAAGGCTATCAAAAACGCCCGCCACATTGCCTTGCTTCCTTTTGAAGGTGATCTCTGGGCAGATAGTAATTAATTACCTTGAGAGACTGTTAAAATGGCCAAAAAACCAAGAGAACCTCAAAAGGTAAACACTAAAAAATTTGTTGCCCGCAAACAGCAAGAAGAAAAACAAGTCAAGACAGCCATAATCGTTGCTTCCGTAATTCTGGCAATGGTATTGGTGTTGGTTGCTTATGTATTGATCGACCGCTACATCATCAAACCAAACGTCACCGTTGCTTCTGTAGGCGATACTAACATTAAGGCTGGCGAGTTTGAGGTCAGCGCTAAATATACGCGCCTGAACATGCTCAACCAAGCCACCCAATATATCAACTTTTTCGGTGAACAAGGAAAGGAATATGCCCTGCCCTTGTTGCTCCAATTGCAGGACCCCGATATTGTTGGCGAAAGCGTCTTGAATCAATTGATCGACGAAGTTATTATCCGTGAAGAAGCCGAAAAACGCGGAATCACCGTGAGCGACGCGGAACTGGAACAGGAATTGCGCGATCAGTTCCGTTTCTACCCTGAAGGCACGCTCACTCCAACAATCACTTCAACCCCGGTCTACACACCCACATGGTCGGCAACTCAATTTGCCTTGATTAACCCCACTGACACACCCGAACCATCACCCACCCCCACTGAAACCCCAGAGGGTTGGCTGCCGACTGCTACGGATCTTCCTGAAGGTGTCACCCCTGAGCCAACCGCTACAGCGGAACCCACCATTGACCCTAACGCGACCGCTACTCCTGTACCCACCGATCTCCCGACCGCCACACCATACACCGAGCGACTTTACAATAAGGATGTACGCGAGTACCTTGATTCACTGAATCCTTATGGTATCAGCAAGTCCGACGTGGAACGGATCATCTACATGGGTCTCCTGCGCGACAAATTGATGCAAGATGTCACCAAAGACTTAAAGCCGGAAGAAGAACAGGTCTGGGTACGCCATATCCTGGTTGAAGACGAAGAGACTGCATTGGACGTGATCAAGAGAATTGAAGATGGCGAAGAATGGCAGCTCCTGGCAGCAGAATATTCAACCGATGAATCCAACAAAGATAACGGCGGTGACCTGGGTTGGATCGGTCTTGGAGACAGTTATGACCAAACCTTCCTGGAGGTATCCTTTGCTTTAGGTGAAGACGGTGAAGTTAGCAAACCTATCAATACGCAATTTGGTTGGCACATCATCCAATTGGTTACCAAAGCGACCAATCCAATCAATAGCAGCAAATTTTCCCTGGTGAAACAAACCTTTTTCACTGACTGGTTAGCGGAAACACGGTTATCACGTGAAGATATCGTCATCGAACCGGTCTGGACCGAATTTGCTCCATCAACCCCCGCCGTCCCCCAGGATTTGTACAACTACGTCATAACCCAGGGCGGTTAATATTTTTTCAATCAAGAAAGTCGGCAGAAATGCCGGCTTTTTTTAATTGGTCGGGGCAGTTTAAAATTTTCCCCTTTACCAAAAAAGTGCTGCTTGGCTTAGCAGAAGTTAAAGTGCCTTGATCAGGTTCTGCTAAGACCTGACAACCGACCTCTACAAACCGAAAACGCACTGATAATAGCGCTTGTTTTACCTCACAAAGCTCTCATCCACCTCATCCAAACGCAGGCTGATAACCTGACTGGCAGAATCTTTACCCATCGTAACGCCATAAATAACGTCTGCTGCCGAAACCGTGTTGCGATTGTGGGTAATCAAAATGAACTGGGTTTCGCTCGAAAGATCTTTCAGCAGTTCAATAAATCGCCCAACATTCGACTCATCGAGCATCGCGTCGACCTCATCCAAAACGCAAAAAGGCGTTGGCGAAACCTTCAGCAACGCGAAGACCAATGCCACCGCGGTCAGGCTGCGCTCTCCGCCTGAGAGCAAAACGAGCCCTTGCTCCCGTTTTCCAGGCAACCGGGCTTCGATATCGATTCCACCTTCAATTGGCGCGTCTTCATTGCCTAAAATCAATCTGGCTGAGCCGCCATTGAAAAGCCTTGAGAACATCTTCGAAAATTCCGAGCTAACTGCGTTGAAAGTTTGTAAAAATTCTACTTTCATCATCTCATCCAGCTCAGTAATCATCTTTTCAATATCCAGAATCGCCACCGTCAGGTCAGCAACCTGCAGGTTCAGGTCTTCAAAGCGCTGATTAACCTCGCGGTATTCCTGGTCAGCTTCCAAATTGACTGTGCCAATTCGTCGGATTTGTGCTTTGTGCTGTTTGATCGTCTCTGAAAGTTCATCTGGTATTTCGCCAATTTCTGGCAGCGTATCAATCACCAGGTCAGGAAAAGGCAACGGTGCCGCCTGAATATACTCTTTCCGGTATTCCATTTCAATTAAACTGAAATCGTCATCGATTCGCGATTTCAAATGCTCCAGCCGTTCCTGCATATGCGCTAACTCGAGTTGATAGTGGATCACCTGGCGGTCTTTCTCAGAGAGCGATTGTTGATTGTGCGATTCCGTCTCCGAGTAAAGTCGGCTCTGCTTCTCGAGCTCTCGCAGCTTGTCTAGCTCAGGGTCGAGCTTTTGGTTTTGTAACGTTGTGATATCTTCCTGGTCGCGGGTAACCTTTTCCATCAATGCCGCAATCTGGCTCTCCACGTCGCTTAGCAAAGCTTCCTGCTCGCTTATCCGGGTGAGTAAATTACTCTGGCGAGCCTGGTCAGCTGCCAGTCGTTGGTTATCTGTCTCGCGGGTTGACTGTAAATGTTTTAACGATTGAGAAAGGATTTGTTTTTCCGTTTCCAGATAGCGGAATTGGTTCTCAATTTCCTCAGGATGAAAGTCTGACCTTTTTTGGCGCTGTTCTTTTTGCTGTACTGCCAGTTCTTCTGCCTTTTGCAGATTTTTCTGCTCTTGCTTTTCCGTTTCCTCGAGGCTGCGCTCCACTGCCTCCCTGGAAGTCTGGTTCTCTGCTTGTTGTCGTTCCACCCATCCCGCTCTTCCTCGGTTCTTCTCGAGGTTCAAACTCGCTGCTTGCAATTCTTTCCAAAGGTTATCACGGTGGCTCTGCTTCTGGTTTTGTTTGCGCTGGTTTTCCGAAATCGTGTTTTCAACGGTTTGCAGCTTGTGCTTTTGCTGCTCAATCGCAGTGCCGATACTTGTTGCAGAACTAATAACTTCCTTCAACTCGGCGCTTAATTCATTTACCAGTCGCGAATAACTGACTTTACTGCTTTGATTGGCTTTTCCAATAATTGTCAGCCCATTCTTCAACAAAACTTCACCCAAGCGGGTAACATAATTAAAATCCGGATGAGTCTCCCGGTTGGTAAAAGCAGTCTTGATGTCATCGCAGACCACAAAATCACCCAACAATAAATCCACCACCGGTCGCAGCGCTTCTTCAGTTTTCACCAGCTTACTTGCGAAGGTAAAACTATGAAGCTGTCCGTTTGACACAGCATTTTTTGGGCGGCAATCCTGGCTCAAAACGACAACCCGATCTTCCAACCTGGCTGACAACTCTTCTACCAGGGTCGTGCCAAGGTTTGCGTCTTTGACAATCAAGACATCAACCGCCTCACCAAGCGCGGCACTGATAGCTACTTCGAATTCCTCGGGCACCTCGATTCGCGTTGCCAGGTCAGTCAATTCACTGCGCAATTTTTTATCCTTGCTTGATTTAAGCAAGCTGCGGGCACCGTCCGAAAATCCTGCCAGGCTTTCTCGACTCTGCTTAATCAATTCAAGCCGATTTTTAACCCGGTTCCTCTCTAAATCCAGCTTATGATTGCTCTGCTGATAAGAATCCAGAGTTTTTGAAATTTCAGACTTTTCACTTTCCATTTGTGCTGCCACATCCTTAAATTCACGCAGCTCTGTTTCAGCCTCACTGACCTTTGCAGTCAGCCTGTTTATGGTCGTCTCAAGATCCTTCCGTTCGGTATCGATTTCATTGAAATTCTTTTCAACAGCTTTCTGACTGACTTGCAAAGCATTTAGCCTTTCGGTCAGCTCTTGCTTCCGCGAACGCAAGACCACCGCGTCTTTCTCCACCTCGATTTGAACTTCCCGCAGATGGCTTTCCGCTTTCTTCAGGATCATCTCCTCTTCGA
>Ga0209510_1001054_pt1 | contig 33142 bp, 27 predicted proteins | sample BiotimSIPDNA_FD_185749 | JGI IMG/M metagenome (GOLD analysis project Ga0209510, IMG submission 185749) | Anaerobic biogas reactor microbial communites from Washington, USA - Biogas_R1 time_0 SIP DNA (SPAdes) (version 2) | ecosystem: Engineered > Bioreactor > Anaerobic > Unclassified | place...
CTGGCCAGGATGGACGCATGAAGCTCATAAATATATCAATGACCCGGAAATTCTTAATCAAGCAGATATTACCATAATCCAGAAGTTATTCACCTCCATCATCCGGGCAGATAGATTCAATGAGGGATTAATGGGGAGGATGATTGACCAGGGGGTTATCCTGAACCTGCTCCTTCGCTTAAAGGATATCAGGGAGGAAATCCAGGACAGATTTTACGGAGCGATACTAGGTTTAGCAGTGGGAGACGCCATGGGTGTTCCCCTGGAGTTTACAGATCCTGGAACTTTCCAGCCAGTAACAGACATGATAGGTGGAGGGCCCTTTGATCTATTACCCGGGATGTGGACCGACGACACTAGTATGGCCCTGTGCCTTGCCGAAAGCCTAGCCGAGGAGGGAGACTTCGACCCAGTGGATCAGCTCACCAGGTATTTAAAGTGGTGCCAGGAGGGGCATCTGAGTAGTAATGGCATCTGTATTGATATAGGAAATACCACCCGACAAGCCATCACCACATTTGCCAGGACAGGCGAACCTTATCCCGGACCAGATGATGAATATTCTGCCGGGAATGGTTCTCTGATGCGTCTGGCCCCAGTGCCACTGTTCTACCTTTTAAACCCTTTTGAAGTGATTGAAAAGTCAGGCAGAAGCAGCTGCACCACTCATAAACACCCCTTGGCTGTGGATTGCTGCCGCTACTACGGTGGACTCATTCACGGCGCACTTATTGGTAAATCTAAGGAAGAGTTGCTAACACCCCGGTACAGTCCAGTTGAGGGGTACTGGGAGGATAATCCATTAGAAAAACTGGTGGATGAAGTGGCCTGCGGTTCCTACAAAGAAAAAGAACCACCTGAGATACGGGGCAGGGGTTATGTGGTCAGATCCATGGAAGCAGCCCTGTGGGCCTTCCATAACTCTGATAGCTTTGAAGAGGGATGTCTATTGGCGGTGAACCTGGGTGAGGATGCCGACACCACCGGGGCTGTCTATGGCCAGTTGGCTGGGGCTTACTATGGGAAAAGTGGGATTCCTAAGAGATGGGTGGATAAATTGGTTAAGCGGGATCTGATTGAATCTATAATAGATAAGTTGATGAAAGCTTCTAATAATAATCCATGATTACTGGTGATAAGATGTGTGAAGAGTGTGATTTTTGCGGTGCACCTGGTGTAGACACTTGCATAGTATGTGAAAGATGTTACTGTCTAAATCATATGGGTGGCGATGGATATTGTGTGGATTGCTTCTTTGGCACGGGTTTATTCGAATAACTGAATAGTTATATTTAGGGTGTTTAGTAAATGAATTCGCAAAAAATTGTAGAAATAGCTATTGAAGAGTTAAAAAACGAGTTTCTTCTAAACGAAGATGAATTTTTCAATGAACATGATTTTCATCACATTTTCTTTTGTAAATTGTATCCAAAATTCAATCATTTAATTCATCCAGAATATCCCACTCGTAATAGATTTATTAGAGATAAAGGGACTCATAATAACTATCTTACAGGTGTGCATTCTGCTCAACCGGATGCAAAAAATAAAGGTAGAAGGGGTCATTACGATTTTGTAATCTTTAATGAAAACTTTTATGAAACTCATAAAGATGCTTTAGACCGTTTTGAAAGATTATCAAACAAACTAGTAAATACTAATTTAGACAGAACTGATCAATACATTGATTATCTTTTGAATTCAAATATGTGACCAGTGGAAGTAAAGGATTTGTTAATGAGGTTGAATTTGATATTTTCAAGCTTAAAGAAGCCAATGAAGTGGCAAAAAAATATTTAATTGTTTTTATTAAGAAAAATAGGATTAGTGAAAAAGGTTTAAACCAGATAATTGGCCCATTAACTACTTTATCAGAATCTGAAAAGGATTTAGAGATTATTATTGTTTATTGAAGATACAATAATTACTAAAACTTTGAATAATGTTATCAATTTCCCTATTTTAGCATAGAAGGTTATATAATGAGAATTTTGAATTTCAACATCCGTTTCGGTGGGCAGAAACGAACACTTGAAATAATCAATTACTTAATCAGCAACGACTTTGACCTAATTATACTGACAGAATTTGTTAAAAATGATAATGGTCGAGATATAAATAATAGCTTAACTAATCAAGGTTTTCATACGCAAGTTTCTAATGAAGATGGAGGTTATGGTTCATTTATAGCTTCTAAGAATGATTTTGTAACCAAAAGCATTGAAGATAGATGGACTGAAGTCTATATTCCTGAAATGGATTTACATGTTTTGGGAGTTTATGTTCCGGACCAGCCGGGGGTTAATAAGAATATATTCTGGCAGAAAATATTAGATTTGCAGTAAAACATATCCGAGATAATGTTTTGATAACAGGGGATTTTAACAGCTGTACTAAGGAAGATTCTTCCAACGGCACCGAATATTATGCAGCTGAATTAAATAAGTTGGAAGAAATGGGATTTAATGACTTGTGGAAATATTATTCTACCGATAAATCCGATCGATTCACTTGGTTTTATCATTCAGGAGAGGGTTTCAGATTGGATTATGCGTTTATTTCTCCAAAACTATCGAAAAGTTTAAAAGATGTAGAAGTTTTCCATGACTCTGCATTGAGGGAAAATAAAGTATCGGATCATTCTCTCTGTACATAGATTGTAAAGTAATAATTTAACAATTTACAGAAAATTAAAGAGAATAACCAAATGAAACAGTTTAAAACTATTTTAGAGAAACAATTTAAATAATACTACGAAAATCTTAAAATAATTAAACCTTGTAAGTTATGTAGATTTTGATGTTCAAATGATGGTAGATTTCCTATTAACTAATGATGAAAGTGTTGCTGCTTACCTTTACGATCATGATTGCCGTTTTTTACCATACTCAAATTTTTGGTGAAGACGATGAAGCTCTAATAAGGAGCTAGACGCCATATTTGAGGAATTTAAGGTCGTATTAGGGGATTAATTTTGAGAGTAGGCTTTAATTCTTGTTTCTAAATAATTTTCTGTTGTTCATTATGGTTTTTATTCCAACCCCATCTTCGCTTAGTAAATTCGAATAATTCTTGGCTTCGTTTTTCAATTTGCTTTTCATTCCATTCTCTATGGTGAGATAGTAATTGGTTAATTTTCCAATCAGATTCCTTTAAAATATGTTTTTTCTGATCAAATCCTTTATTTGATAGTTTAGAATTTTCAGCTGCAGTGGTTAAAGTTAAATTGCCCAATTTGTTAAGATTTTCTTCATGTGATTTTTTGTTAAATCGTTCATTCCAGTATGGGACCTTTTTACCGTTTCTTTCTAGATTTTGAGGTAAAATATGTTCAATGGAGTCTTTTCTTTCTGCATTTTTAAGATGTGTCCAGGTCAATTGCGGATCTTTTTTTATGGTTTCCCAGCATTTTGAAACTTCATATTCATATAAGAAGTATTTAAGGCCTTTCCAATTATAATAATCATCCCTATTAAAGAAATTTTTTTCTAATAACGAGCCATGTGCATAATATTGATATAATTCCTCTAATTTAGATAATATCTCTTTATAAGTTAGTCTATTGTTATAAACATCACAAGCTAAAGTGTATATCCGGTTTTGTCCTGAATAGGACCTCCATTCAATTAAATAGTAGGTTCTAAAAGCAAATTTTTCGCATATATCCATTAATTCGAACATTTTTTCGGGATCATCAATAAATCCTTCGTAAATAGCGATTAATAATACTAAAATATTTGATTTAATATCCATGCGGCCAATTTTGGATACTATAGACTGAATGTTAGCTTTCAATTTTTTATTTTCTATACTTTGGAAAGATAATTGATCATAAGGATTGGTTATATCCTGTAAACGGGATGCTGTTGTTTCAAGAGAATTTGCATACTCTCCAAGTTCTTCATAACACTTTTCAATTTCTTTTTTACGCTCAAGATCTTTAAAATAAGATTTTAGTTGCTTGTAAACATTGGCTAACTGGCTTGTTTTACTGATTTTTTTGCCATCTTTTTTATATTCCTTTAAATCTGAGTAGAAATTTAGTATGAAGTTCATTCTCAAAAATCTGTCCTCATCATCATTTCTTGACATATCAGACTTAGCCAAGTTTTCCAGTATTTTTTTCCAGTCATAATTTATGGTATGAACCATTTTCTCTGAGCTCTGATTATCTTCAGAGATTTTTCCTGTAAGATATATGAGGTAATTCTTTACTTTTTCCAGTTCAGATAACGGTTTTCCACGATCATTCATTACCTCAAATATTACCCCTACTTCAGCATCATCTTCAACTTTATATAAAGTAAATATAAGAGATTGAGTTAGTTTATCAACGAGTGAATAAAGGAATTGTAGATAATCAGTTTTTGAAGTATTATTATTTGTTAAATATTCTTTAAATTGTTTTTTTGTTCATATAAATTATCATGTGATTTTATGGTTCTTTTTACACCACTTTTATCCTCAATTACAGCATTTTGGAAATAAAAATCATTCTCTTTATCTAATTCAAGTTTATAGATATTACGCCCATTTGGCCCAATATCTTTTATGTAAATAGATGTTATTCCATCAGCAAAAGCCGAACTTTCTTCAATATCTAATTTTTTTAGTTCTTTAGATATGGTATCTAATAAAATCAATATTGTAGTAAATCTTTGTTGGCCATCTACTATGTCATAGCGTGTAAAAATTTTACCTAATCCTTTTACTGAATCAGTTTCCTTCAAAACAATTGTCCCAGTATAATGTCCTTTATTATCTAAAAGCTCTAAATCTTCTAATAAATCCAATCTATGCTGATTTTCCCAGGAATAACCTCTTTGATAATCAGGGATCTTAAAAACAGCATTATTAAATAAATCTTGGAGTGTAGGTAAATCTTTCAATAAAATCCCTCAAATTTGTTTGATACTCTTAATTTATTAATTTTAACCTTTTAGTTATTTTTAACATATCTGTACATCTTGAATTTTTGCATACATTATTTTAATTCATTATTATGGTACAGTAGGTTTATTCCCACCCTCCGGATTACTGCAGAAAGTCCGGAAGTCACAGGCATCACAGGTTCTACGTTCTGGTTTAGGATGCCAACTATTTTGGATTCCTAGTCCTTTTACTTCATTGTTGATGTTCGATTCAATATCCTCCACTACACTGTCGAAGGCATTTAATGATTCATTGAGAGAACCTTCTTCGATGGGTATAATGCGTATAGATCGCAGGTTATGGTAGGCATCAGATAGAGTGGGTGGTGCATTTTTAATCTTCCAGTTTAAGAGCTTATCCAAATCAGGGCAGGTAGGCATGATATCGGTTTCGTTTCGTTTCACTTCCCCTTTTAGTTCTTCCAGGTCCTTTTTGAAGCGTTGCAGTTCGTTGAGGTAGAAGAGTATGCCTACTAGGACGGGTTGGGCGTCGGGTTGTAGTGATCGTAGCCAGGCATAGGTTTGTACCTGCCAGTGGTGGTGTAGCCAGGCCGGTGACCCGGGTGTGGGTCGGTTCATACCCTTGTAGTCCACGATGATCTCATAAGTATCTGAATCCAGGTTTTTTAGTTTCTTTTTAAACTCTGGGTCGTGGTGGAGGTATTTGATGATAAGGTTATCATAGGTGGCTTCCTCTAATTGGACGCTGCTTAAGACATCGACGATGCCGGTTACTCCGTAGTAGTTGCTCCTGCTTTCGCCTTTTTTGAAGTTGGGCATGTCCCGGATACCTTTCAGGCGTACCTCTGCATCATCAATTAAGGGGAATAGGTGGGGTCCCCAGGTGTTGATAGCTTTCTCGGCCCGGACGCTGGCCACCAGTTTATGGGGATGGTGATGGTCCGGGCATAATCCGGGATTTCCACTTTCTTCTATAAAAGCACAGAATAGGTTAGGTGGTGGGTTGAGTCCCCGGCTGCGCATCCGTTTATGGATCTCCAGTTCGACCTTTCTAATCTGTGTTTCCCAGTCCCAGGGGAACTCTTTCCAGTCATGTTCATTCCAGCGTAGGTAAGCTTCCTCCATGACTCCGTGGATGAAGTTACCGAACCACAACTGCACTGGCATGGCGGGTGGTAGGGTGGCCTTGTTCTGGTAGCGGTACTGTAAGCCGCAGGTTAGGTAGGCTAAGAGGTCTCCGGTTAGGCTGTATTCGGGGATGATGTAGGGTTTGCTGCGTACCGATAGAGTCATTTTTATACCTCAGATGTGTTTAATATTTTTCAAGCGCTTCCAGTGCCATTCTCCATCACGAGACCATCCAGTGGCTACGTTGGCAATCTCTCTATGTCCTTGTTGGGTATTGTAACCATCTTTAACACTGTTGAGTCCCACTAAGACTAGTACGTCCTGGGGGCGGCTGAAGGCCACGAAGTACTGGCGGATGAGATCGTCAAAGGCCCGGTCTCTAGAGGTCCTTTCGGGTTCGTCTAGGGGTGAGCAGGTGCGGAGTTCGTCTTCCAGGTTGCAGGGTTTACCCCCAGTTTTCGGGAAGCGTTTGAACTCCTGGGCAGCGAAGTTTTGTCTGAAATCTGATCCCACATCCACGATTACCAGGGGGAATTCCAGTCCCTTAGCCTGATGGATGCTCATGATGTTTATCCGGTTATCAGGGAGGGTTTCCAAAAGCCCCTCATCTACTTCAATGGCCCCGGAGGCTAATGGTACCAGGATATTCCAGATCGCCTCCTTGATGGACAGGTTATTTAAATGTTCGTCCTCATCGTGGAGGATGTTACCGTCGAAGCTGTTGAAGATACCAGTCTGGGCCATGGTCCGGGTAACTGCTTCAAGGTAGACCAGGCTCTCCACATCGTCTTTGAGGTGAGGTATCCAGGTCACCAGCTGGTAGGCTAGTTCAATGAGGGGCACGTCCCGTTTCCAAGTCTTACGGCCGATGGGGGTTCTAGTCTTCCAGGCTTCAACGTAGTCTTTAAGTGATAGGGGTTTGGTTGGTTCTGGATTACTTTCTATATATTCCTGGGCGGTTTTCCTCCACCTGGTAAAATTGGACTTGGCATCGTGGGGTAACTTTTCAATGGAATTCTGTATGGTGGCTTCCGGGTCGATGCACTCCAGTATCAAACCACATAATACTGATGCTTGCCAGGAAAGTTCCAAGTCCTGGCCTCGGGGGTTGAAGACTTCAATCTTGGCTTTTTTTAGTTCCTCCCTTAACAGTAAGGGCATTCTAGGTTTATTGGATGATGATAACTCCAGGGGCGAACTCATCAGTATGGCCAGATCAGTTGGTGAGCCTTCTTGGGGATCGGCTTGGATATGGTAGGTTTTATTTTCGTGTTGGAATGAATAACCATCTGTTAAAACTTGTTGGATGAATTTTGATAAGTCTTTTGATAGAGTGGGGATGTCTTCCCGGAACAACCCCAAAATAGGAAAATCAGTGTATCCATCACCACGAGACGCCTCAATAAGGGGCTTGTCTTTAACCCGGGCCGGTTGGAATTCAGGATCCAACTTAGAGAACTGGTTGCATAGATTTACGATGTTACTGGTAGAGCGGTAATTCCGGGAAAGGTTAATGAGTTCCGTTCTGGTGTTAAGTTCCTGATTTATCCTGTCCTGGTACTGGGTGAATAAATCCACGGTAGCTCCCCGGAAACGGTAGAGGGACTGGTCATCATCCCCCACTACAGTGATGCTACCCCCATTTTGTATTGCTTTTTCTGCTAATTGGAAGTAGATCCTCTCCTGGAGGAGGTTGGTGTCCTGGTACTCATCCACTAAAAGAAGTTTCAAGTTACTCGTGAATTTTTCTAGTTTACCCTTTTCTAGCTGATCCAGGAATTCGGCTTCTAAGGAGGCGAAGTCATAGAGTAGATTATCTTTCAAGTAATCGGTGTAGTCAGCGATGGATTCTAATGCTAACTGGAAGCCATGGTGGTCCTTGGTTTCTTGTAGTTGGTCCCAGTATACTTGGTCGTAGTACAACCGGTCCTTTATTTCCAGGATGGTTCGTGCCATTTCAGGGGTGTTCAGTCCCCAGCCAGTCCCTCGGACCTCCTTGAGATACTCTCGCAGGTCATCATCGTGGTGTTTCTCCCCGTTGAACAAACCTATTCTGAGCATCAGGCCACTGGCTATGAATTCTTCAATGACCACGGGTGGCGGGGCACCGGGATCACGGTGGGTGCGGAGGGCATCCTCGGAGATGCTGTCTAGGGTGCCTGTGATGATCTGGTTAAAGTCTAATCTCCTTAGCTGAGGATGCAGATCCTTGTATTTGGGATCCTTTAGAAGATGCTGCCGGATCTGATCACCCCAGGACAATATCCTGGAGCGGAGTTCAGCGGCGGCTTTACGTGTAAAGGTAGTGGCTAAAATAGAAGAAGGGTGAACGTCATCTACATAGATAAATTTTAAAATTTTTAAGACCATGACCGTGGTTTTACCACTGCCCGGGCCGGCGACGAGGAATTGGGATTGGGTAATAGGGGCGGAGATGGCTTGATGTTGATCTGGGTTGGATTTTTGGTCTATTTGGCGGCATAATTTTTTGATAACTATTTTTTGGAAATTTTTAAATTTTATCATTTTATCCTTGGAATTACTTGATCCAGATATCTAAAGCTTCTTTTTTAAGATTTTTATGTCTTAGTTGGAGCTCATCCATATTCCAATCATTAAGATTTTCCAATTCATTAGTTATCACAAAATCGCTTTTTTTCTGGAAATATGTTTTAATTTTATCACTAAAAGGCCTATTACTAGCTGCAGAATTTTTGGCACCATTCAATAATGCCAAGTTTCCTAATTTATTCGTCCATTCTTGTCTGGACACTTCACTAAATTTGTTCTTCCAATACTGATTTGGGGTTCTGGGAAGGATATGTTCGACGGTTATATTTCCGGAAAAAGCAACCCTTTTTGTTAGCATCTCGTGTTTCTCCATATCCATACGTAATAAAACATATTTAGCAATTTGATAACGACCCTTCGAATAAAAATTTTCATGATCAAAAGAATTTTTAAAAACTTCTAATCTATTTTTTATTTCACTGTGGAACATCTGATTATTTAATATCTCTTCAGGTTGGTCTTTTTCTTCGATTAAACGAATAATTCTATAAATTCGGGTAAGTCTTTCAGGTAAACTTAGTCCAGTAACCCAATCTATGAAGATTTTTCTTTCTAAGTTTATTAGAAAAGAGTAAAGATTATCATCGTCTTCAAATTTTTCGTAAAAAGTGATAAGAGCTGCTAACCAATCGTTAAATGGTAAAAAATCGCGCATTATAGACATTAGATTGTAATAATAAATTTCCGCGTGTACATCGCCTGTTTTAATAGATGCATCCAATACTTTATCCTCATAAATTTCTTTTATATGATTTAAATATAAAATGAAATTCTCTCCTTTAAATTGAGGGTCTTTAGCAAAAATTTTTCCTTCAAACTCATCATAAATATTTTTAGTAGCACGATTTTTAATCTTAATAGTTCTTATCAAACTAATAAGCATTTCCAAGCTTTCTATACCTATATCTTCCTCAACATCTTCCCAAATCTTAGTAAACTTCTTCCTATGATCTTCAGAAATAGTTCCTAAATTAATGCTTTTTAACAAATCTGCATTTGTAAGGGGCATACCTCTTGCATTTACTACATTAAATAGTCTAAAAGCAGAATCTAATGAACGGGTGGTGATTACAACCATTATTACTTTTTGTAAGAGATATTGAGTATATTCTCGAAGGAGATGTTGGTTAATGTTATTTTCAGAAACGAATCCATTTCTAAAAATTTGAACAGCAGCTAAAATACGTTTTTTAGGATCACTTAAATTTCGAGACTCATTTTTATTCATATTTAAAGCTGCAATAGTTCCACCATTTTTTAGGATATAATCCTTGAAAAAATCTTTTTCTCGATCTCTCATTTCAATCCGCATACTTTCAGACTGTCCTTTAGCCTCACTAGCCTTCTGATAAATGCTTTCTTGTAAATCAGTTTTGTAGTCGCTGTGGTCAATTAAATCTCTTATTACAGCCATCAATATTGTAAGAGAAACCATTCGTTGTTGACCATCAATCAATGAGTATTTAACTTTTCCATCATTCTCCTTTTCCAATTGTATTAAACTACCTAAGAAATAGGGTTCATAATCATTTAAACTATTGAAGTGTGTTGCATTATCTTTGATAGCACTTTTAATATCATCAAATAATTTTTCAAAGTTTTCTTGTTCCCAAGAAAACGGTCTTTGAAATTCTGGGATTTCAAAAAGATAGTCGTCATCAAACAAATTCTTAATATAAAGATGTTGAGCTTCTATTTTTTCCATTTAAACACCTCCACTTATCTAAACATCTTCTTCACACTTTTTAAGAATACAACCTTCATATGATACTTCTTTAATCTGTTCAATAATTTCAACAATTGTTTTTGGTAAAATATCGTTGGAAAATCCATCTTCATGAATTTTTTTCTTTAATTCATTTGCAATGTACTTATTTCGAAGAGGTTTCCCTAATGGATTAATATCTTTTCCAGCTTTTGTAGAAAGTTCAGTATATTCTTCAATCTCTAATTCTAAAGTTGATTCAAGATCGATTTCAAAAACAGCATATTTAGAGGAAATTTTAGTTTCTAATTGTTGTATATCTGAAATAGTTTCTCCTAATAAAACTAATAATTCTTTTGTTTTACGTTTATTTGCTGGTTTGGTGCTATTTTTATCCCCATCAAAAACCAAGTAAGTTGGAATTCCTAATCCATTAAATATTCTATAAAGCCTATCCATTGGGCCTTTTCCATGAGAATGAACTATTGCAATATTATTTCTGTCAAGATTATAACCAATTGTATCGGCATATATGGGGAATGCATATTTCTCTGAATCACCTTCTACTATGATAACTTTATCAGCGAAAAATCCTTCATTAACCATTTCATTAAAGGCATTAAAGTGTAATTCTCTCATTCCGATTTCTGTTCCGTCTTTCCCAGTTCTAGCTTTTAAATCTTCAATTAAAGCTGATACTTGAAGTTGTGTTGGGTAACTTTGATGATTCCCATCCTCTTTGTCCATTCTCATAATGCAAATATCATCAAATGAAGCTATATCAACAAATAAATTAGAATGAGTGCTGTAAACAACCTGATCATTTCCTTCAGATATTTCCTTAAGTACAGACATGAGAGTACGTTGTGATTGAGGGTGAAGGTAAAGTTCTGGTTCTTCAATAGCAAATAATGTGCTCTTTTCATGTGCTTTATCTTCTGCCTTTTTACGATGGGATAATTCAGCATATGCCCTTAAAATAGTAAAAATCATAGATCTCTGCATTCCATGCCCTTTTTCATCAATATTTGTTCTGATTCCATCATTTGCACAAATCTCAACTTTGTTGAAGATATCCTTTATTTGAGGCACAGATACTTTAATATCGATTTTACAGTCCATAAAGTCAGACATTATTCTATTTAGAACTCCTTCGATCTCTTTTATTTCATCAAGACTATCATCAGAACTAGAACTCAACTGTGTTTCGACACTTTTAAGTTGTGTTGAAATGTCTTTTTTACTATCATCTGATATTTTTTCAAAAATTGAGTTAATTAATTGACCAAAAGGATTGGACTTTCCGACCTTTGCTTCATCAGTAACATCTCTTACTGCGGGAATATAAATGAACTCAGGTAATGCTCCCTTGAGAACTCCATCGTAACCTTTGGGATTCTTTATTTTTTCAATTTTAAAAGGAATTTCATCTTCATGATTTTCTATAAATTCTGCAGCGATAGTTTTCCACTGGCCCACTGCAGGTTTAGAAGAACCAAATTTTTCTGAAAAGTTTAAATCACCTATAACTAATTCATCCTTATTTTCCCACCATTCGGTAATTTTATCACCATTAATTTGTTCATCCTGTAACCATCCGGGTTTTGGTATTTGTTTAAATGCGAATGTATCAATATTAGGTGAGTTATCTAACAAAGTTATTTCTCTAGAAACAATTAAGTTTTCATCACATAACCATGAAGAGAATTTTTCTTTTTCCCACGGAGTCAGATCTTTAAAAGTAAGTGTTATTTTTATTTTCTGTGTTTCATTATGCATGTAAAATATATCTTTCTTAACCATTGACTTTGAAGCTTTGAAAAACAGTTCTAATGCCTTTAAAACATTGGATTTGCCACTGTTATTTTGGCCAACTAGAGCCAGAATATTATTTGGTTTAATCGTAATATCATGAAGCGAACGAAAATTTTTAATCTCAATTTTTTCCATCTTCATACAAAACCCCCTTCAAATCAAAGATATCATCATGAAACGTTATTACTTTCTGCCCCATCCTTATACTATAATCCCATAAAACATTATTATATTTCTTAGCAACTACTCCAAAATCTGGTTTTTCAAAATAAAGAAATAAATATTCCTCAATATCATCTATATTAATTTGAGGAGATTCTTTGAATTCCTCGGCGTATAATCTTAACATGTAAACGGCATTTAGTTCATCAATTTTAAATTTAGAAAGCCATCGATAATTTTTATCATGTTTTTCCAATATGCCAAAATCTACCAAAGTACTAAGTAAATTCCTTAATGATCTGGATGATATATCCTTTTCACCAAACTTTTCAATGACTTTTTTTCTTAAAAAAACTTGATTAATATCATTTCCGAATCCATAAATCTCATTAATCATTTTTGTTAGAATTCTGAGAATATTGGACCGCATCAATAAATGAAAAAGGAGTATGGGTTCTATTTCCTTTAATGGATACTTTTTAGATATTTCAATGATAGGAACATTTTCAACAATTCGTCCTTTGGGATTTTCCGCTGTTTTCAGGAAGTATCTGCTTAAAACTGTGATAACCTTTCTTTTACCAACATCACCATCTAGTTCCCACAATATTGAGTCAAATGATTTACGATGATCATATATTTTATCTCCAATTTCCACTTCTTGGATGAATTGATATATCCAAAGTGGTTTAAGCGGACGATCGAATCCTTTCATTCCTTTTTCACCTCAATGAAAGGAACAACAACTTCTTCTACGGATATTCCGCCATGTGTTAATCCTGATGTCCCCTTAGTGTTAAACATGCTATTGTCAGTTAGTAGAAGAAAGTAATCTTCACCAATTATTTCTTTAAATTGGATTAATATTGATTCACTGGTTTTATATTCATCTAAAATATTTTCATGATTTGATATAAGATATCTTCGTGATCGGGATTTGAATAGGTCTTTTTTTGGTCTAAGTCCATTTCCTTCAGCATAAATGTTCCCATGGTCTGATGAGAAATAAACAAAGAAGCCTTTATTTACTAAAGATTGTATTATTAAATCAAGATAGTTTTGCTCCAAATATTTTTCAAGCACAGTGGAAATATATGTTTTATTCATGTTTTTTCCATGAACAAATTCGTCTATGAATGAGAAAATTATGGCCACTGCTTTGAAATCTTCGAATGCAAAATCAGTAGGAATATCAAGAGGACTTGAACATCTTTTGAAATATACATCACTTCCTAAAATGTCATAGTTATGCCTGAGACTTTCTTTAAACAACTTTTCCTCATTCTTATTTTTTATATTCAATTCATGAATTTGAACAGGTAACAATCCAGAGAAAAGGGAAGTTCGTGAGAAAGAAGTATCACTTGGTATCATAGAAAAAGAATAGTTTTCATCAAATTTGATGCTTAATTTCCCATTTAAATAACTTTTAATGACATTCCACTCCTCAAAGCCCATACAATCAAAACAGATTAAAGCGGTAGGAATGTTTTCAAAGATCATATTTATGATATTAGAGTTAAGGGGTGATTGAATATTAAAAATCATATCTTGATATTGATTAGAGATGAATTCTTTAAATTTAAGTCTTATAAGTGGGTCTAAATTATTTGTATCAGAATTTAAATTCTTAGAGCTTATTAAATATTTTAACTCCCCATAAAATTTAGATATACGTCCCCAATCATCCGGATACAATTCATTTTTATTAATCAATTCAATTATTTTATCATTTAATTCCAATACCCTCTCTTTTATTCCAATATCTTCAACATAAATGACACTATCCAAGAAGCTTTTTGTATCTTTATCAGATAATTTATCAAAAATAGTGTGTTTTTCATTTTCATATTTAATAAATATCCTTTGATATTCTTCGAAAGGTATCATAGAGAGCACATTTTCATTTAAAAGAGGAAAAACATCTAATGGCCCAATTTTTATTGTTGCTTGACTTGAATAAAGGTCATAGGGAATTTGAAATTCTTCTTTGAATTTGATGATTGTTTTTTGGTTTAAATTTCGCAAAGTCCGTCTTAAACCCAGTTCATTTTGATAATTGATTATATTATAAAAACTTTGAAGACTAGTTTGAATGTCAGGAAAATCTAGCATGTTAACTGGGTCAATAATAAACAAAACATTGGTATTGGTATCTGATATTGTATTTATTATCTTTTCATACCACATGCTGGCATTTCCTCAATTTATAGATCTTCAGAACCTTTTGTTTTAATTCTAGCAATATCTACAAAGTCCATGATGTCTCCACTTGACTCTAAAGTACTTGCGTATAACTTGTCAGCAATTGTAAGGATATCTTGATATTTGCCTTCCCGATAGCATTTAGTAAACCCATGAACTAAAGCCTCAAGGCGAACTTCTTTAATTTTGCCTTTTTGGGCTTTAGCTTGTTCTAATAGTAAAGTGAATGCTTGATTTAGTTCTTTATCACGATTTTTGGCAATTTTTTCACGTTCTTCATCACTTATTGGCCTTCTGAATCTGCCTTTTTCTAAAATAAAATTTTGATCCAAGATTTCTTTCAACTCAGGCATCTTATCATCAGTGCTTGCTGTTATTTTTTGATAAGATGTGTATATATCGTTATAATCTTTAGGATCTTTAAGAAAATTATAAATCCATGTAATAGCCGACTTTTCATCAGTTACTAAAAGAACCTGTTGACCATCTAAGACCTCTTTTAATTGATCTAAACTTAATCCACTTTTCCATTTATTATATGATTTAACTTGATCATCTGTAAACCAATAACCATCTAATTCTGAAAAATTTTCTGACAATAAACTATAAAAATTAGTGGCATTGTAAACAATTTTAAATCCATTTTCGACATAATGTGCTATCATTTTAGAGTAAAGCATTGTTTCGGTTCTTTCGATGTTTGGCTTAACTGGTAAATGATTTAATTGTTCCTTAACAAAATCTATTTCCATCTCTTTTCCAGCGTTCTTAATAAAACGATTTGAAAAGTCTTCTTTTGGTTTATAGGCGTTAATTATAAGATCATTTTTTACTGCACCTGCAGAAGTTACTTGTTTGAAGCTTCCTTGCTTTTTGTCTAATGTTGTAACTTGTGCTATTATGAATCCGGACCTAACAACACTTTCTTGGATTGCATTCCAAACCGACGCTTTAGAGTTATGAAAAACAATAGTTATCCAACGATTTGGTTTGAGTATCCTATACATTTCACTGAATGCAGACGTCATTAAACTTGTATAATCCTCTAAAGCCTTATTTTGAAACTTATTAACAATAGCTTCTTTTTTATTGCCTGTGAAAACCTTTAACCAAGACTCTGCAATAAAGTTTAGTTCAGAATACATTATGTTTTCTCCAAAAGGAGGGTCGGTAAAAATATAATCAATAGAATTTATTTTAAAATTCGATAAATCAGTAGATGACTGAGTCGATACTAAATTTTTACAATCATTAAAATTAGCAATTTGTTTTTCGGAACTAATAATCTGTTTTATTTTCTTTTTTAGAGGATTTAAAAGGTTTTGCTCTCTTGTAAGAGATGGTATATATAAATTATTAGAGGGGCTTCCACCTCCTCCAGTCCTGTATCTATAGAGTTTACTAATTGAAGGAAAAATACTTGTAAAAACAAATTTTTTGTCAATTTCAGTATCATTTATTAATTTAAATAAATAAGACAACATATAAAGTGTTCTTTTTGTAAAAAATAAGTCTACATGGGTGTATCCATGAGATTTTTTTGGTTGTTCCGTGTTATAACCTTTAGGTAACTCGTTACGGGGATACCAGTAAGGAATTTCTATTTCATTAATCTTTTTAAGTAAATTATAATCATATGAGTCCGGTTTTTTAGTAAAGCTCTTTTTATTATAAGTATAATTTATCTGTACCGGTACTTGTTTTACAATTGAAATAATTTTATTGTGGGATGTATCAAACTGATTAACGAAAACCTTCTCACATTCTTTTTTTTTAAACTCTGCACCACACTCACATTTTAAATTACTATTAATCTTTCCATCAATAACAGCTAAATCCCAATAAATAAATTCTTTCTTGCAATATGGGCAGTATAATGTATCACTCCAAATTGTGGAATTTATTATTCCAATTCTGTTATTGTCGTGTTTTGTTTCATACATCCATTGAACTTCTTTCTCCAATGAATCTACAATTAAATCCATTTTTTTATTAAAAACGTTGATATTAACTTTTTTATTATAATTAGAGGATATAAATGATGCTAGTGTTGATAAATCATTTATTATTGCATGCCTATCTGTTGCTATTGCTGCAACACCAGTCATTCCAGTTCCACAGAATCCATCATAAACAATATCTCCCGGTTCGGTATAGTGTCTAATAAACTTCTTTATAGCTTTGTAAGGAACTTTAGTGGAATAAGAGTGTGCATTATAAATATAATCATTTTTTCCTTCACTCACATCTCCTGAAAAAGGTTCTCTAAAATATTGGTCATTCCCTGATTCGTAAGGTTTCCCATATTCTTCTATAAATGTCTCTATGTAAGGATTTGGGCATGCAGTATAAAATGGTGGATCTGAAAGAGCTAAAATATCTTCATCCTTAGCAATTGGAAATCCATCTATGTCACGTACAGAATCTAAAAGTTCTTCCAATGGTTTCACTGAATTCTTATCCACTTTTATTCCTCCTGTCTTTGTATCCTGACATTTTGCTTGTTTTTATCCTTCAATATATATTCTTTGTATTCTTCTAACATCTCAGAAAAGCTCTCATAATCTAAAACACTTGAATCTTTGAATACATAATTCACAATATCTCCAGGAGATACTTTCACCACTTCTATCTCTCTAAATAGATTGTTAAGGGCTGTTATGACATTTTGACCAATTTCATCAGGCAGTTTATTTTCAGATAAAATATTCTCAATAATGTTCTTTTCAGAATCAGATAGTAATTTCATGTTGTCTGAGTAATTTTGGATGTCATCGAGTATGTTCTGGTTCCATTCTGTTGATATTTCTTCAACTGAAGTTTCTATGTCTTCTATTTCAGAGTTAATGTCCTGAACGTTTTTCAGAGTTTCTGGAAAGCGACACCAGGTGCATAGCCATGTATCTTTCAGGTGATCTTCTATGAGTTTATCACATTTGGCCTTGGATAAAGATAGTATCCTGTCTTCTATTTTGTTCAACTTAAGGGAATTAACACCTTTAATGGCTTTCATATCTCTAAGTCTTCGCATTTCATTACCCTTAGAGATATTTTCGAGTTTAGCCCAATTTACTGAATCACCAATGGTTTTAGTATGTTTGACATAGTAAAGGCGCATGTATTTCATCTTGTACTGTTGAAGTTTTCCCTTTAAAATCCGTCTCTTTTCAGAATCTAATAATATTGAAAGGTCAGTTTTATCTTTTATACTATCATAAATCTCCTTCATAGAAGCGATTTCAGTTGGTGAGAAGAATTCAGGATATGATTCCATCCATTTCCATGATTCTTTCATATAATTGTATTCTCTTGAAAAAAATTTATTGTAATAATCTAAGAATTCTTTTAATTCATTCAGAAGGTTCAGTTTCGTTTGTATTTGCTGGATTTCATCTGGAGAATAAGTTACTTTTCTGAAATCATTAACAGTGTTTACCATAAGAAAATCATCTAAGGGAATAGAATCTATTTCTTCAAGTTTTGATTCTAAATCCTCTTTACTAATCACAGAATCAGCTTTGCCTGCTATTTCATCAATATCGAATTTTACAGATTTAATAAGGCCTTGAATTTCGAGGGATTTTCCCTTAAATTCCTGTACAGCACGAACACGGTCCTTGCTGTTTCTCACTAAACCTTCGTTCAATTTGAGTGCTTGGAAGAGTTTGATTATGGGTTCAGGATTAAATTCTGTTTCAAGAGTAGCATAAGGTATGCTTTCAAATGCCCTAACACCAGAACGGAATACATCAACCAAGTCTGAAGAGGTTATAGTACCCCCTCCTTTCTTAATAAGATTGATCTCCCCATTATATGTTGCAACAACTAAAATTAAATAAATAATAGGGGTATCCAAACCAAATGGTTTTGATTGAAGTTTCTCCACCAAACTTTCAACACCTACATTTTTGCCTTTATTTTCTTCCAATTCAATATATATTTGTTTATAATAGTCAGAGTTTGATGTATCTATGTTTCCATTTATATCTACGAGATCCAATGATGAAAGAAGGTTTTTAGCATTTGAGAAGAAAGTAGTATCACTTTTACCGGTTAACTCTTTTACTGCAGAGTCAACCTCACCTTTAATATTCTCATAAGACATTTGATTTAGGAATTTAGGGTACTTAGAATATTTTTGGTTGAAATAATCATTGAATAACTTTTCCTTAAGATTATGGAAGAATTCATCTAGGTTATCAGGTTCTCTGGTGAGTACTGTTTTTATTGACTTTCTTTCTCCATCAATTTCTACATCTGATTCTAGCAGTATTTTGAGTAGTAAATCCTTTGCTTCCGTTTTAAAATGTTCATGTTTCTTTTTCATCACTGATTTGGAATAATTTTCACTGATTAAGAGTCGAGTAGCGGCTAAACTTTTCAATAAATCATCAAATTGATCATCGAAGGTCAATGGTATGATTGAAGTATTTTTAGAACTTTTAATAGATGACTGGGATAGGTAGGGTGATTTTACTATTAAATTAAAGTCAAATTCTCCTTTCTTAACCTGATCTGTTCCATCATCAAAAATAAAGTTCCCTAACCTGAAAGATTTTTGATCTATCCAGTTACATGTATCTTTAAAAACACGGGTATATGATTCTGCATCTTCTGTGCCTATCAAATCTGTATATTTAAGAAGTTTTAAGAGTTCTTCATCTTCTATACCATCAGGAAGATTTTTCTTTTTTCTTTCTATAACTAAATCATAGTCAGGGCCACTTTCTAGGCTAATATAATAATAGTTTTTCTCGGTTTTGTTGATGAACTGTCCACTGGTAACATCACGGAGACGGTTTAGAATGATTTCAATCTTATCTTTATTTTCTATGGTACTAGATGTGATGAGTAGTGTGTTGGCTAGTTCTTCAGGTGTTGCACCGTTATCGGTAGTTTTTCCATAAAGATTAAGAACAGCTAGGGCTTTAACAAGTTTTCTAGCATTTTCCTGTTCATCTTCCTTTAAAAGATCTATTTTTGTATCTAAAGTTTCTATTACATCCACCACAGGGCGAACTTCATCTAAGTTTCGAACCGTATGTTTGGCATTGATCTCATCAAATATTGTATCATAAGTGATGAATTCTGGAAAATCATGGTCTAAAATTTTACCCACAGTTTCCATAGCATATTGGATAACTCCACGTTTCTCAAAATAAGGTAATTCATCGAAGATTTTTATAACATAGGGATGTATTGGAAAAATTTCTATATAAGAATCTGGATCAGCATTTATTGGAGGAAATATCTTTTTATAGTCTTCCAATAACATGTCTATCTCGTGGAATTGTTCAGTATTTTTATTAAGAATTCGTTTTGATAAAACAGCTTTTATATCTTCTTTAGAGATTGTAACGATATCGAATCTTTCAGATACTCGACCAAAATCTTCTGCTTCATCAATATATTTATGATTGGTAAAAACATTTTCTTGCATGGAGCCAATGAACATAAAATCAGTGGTCATGGAAACTTGGCCCAATATTCTCAAGAATTGAATGTCGCGGGTAATTTCATTACGAGTTTTCTGTTTAAGGAAATCTGATATTTCGTCAATAATGACAATAAGCCCCATTTTTGGGTCTTTTTCTTTAATTTTATTTACAATGTCCTTTATATAATCCTTGAAATCATCTAATTTATCTTCTGAACGTTCTGGAAGACTGATTTCGTATTTATCTTCAAGTTGTTCTTCTAAACGATCGAAAAAGAAATCACTTAAAGGTGCGGCTACAGGTTGTAATTCAAATTGAATCACTGCAAAATCTCTGTTGAGATCTTTAAAATTCTTTTTAACATCTTCAAAATTAATATAATCAGCTAATTCAGGATTTTCTAAAATAGATACTATCCAGGCTAGTAAATGAGATTTACCAGAACCATAACCCCCAATAACCAGGGCAGATTTATGTCGTGGTTTGGATATATTGCTAATAATATGTTCTATACTTGATTTGAGGCCCTTTGAGATAATATAACTATTAACAATATTCTTTTTCTTATCTAAAGTTTCAACATCACTATCAATATCTATGACATCTTTGATTTCTTCAAAATTAACTAGTTCCCGTATCTTCATATTAATACCCCTGGCGCTCGAACTTTTTCAATATCCACAAAAAGAACATCGTTTAACTCGAATTCTTGGTAATCAGGCCTATCAGGAGTAGAATAAATTGCCAAATTACCCTTCAGTTTAGCATCTAAAAGTAAAACACCTTCACGATCACTTCTCATACTATACTTAAAGGCATTAAAAGGATTAATTTTCCCCATATCCTCAGAATATAAAATATTTGAATTAGTTAAAACTACTTGATCATTTAAACTTCGAATCCATCTTTTTATCTCCCTTCCAATCCTTAATTTAATCTTTTCATGGGGAATATTCTCAGAAATTTCAATTACCTTCTCTTCAACATCATAAACCTGCCAACCATGTTTTTCTAAGTATTTTATAATTGAATCGGCTTTATGATGGTTATTGCCAACTACAGTAAGTAATTTATAATGATTAGTTCGGTTTTCATCCAGCAATGTATTAATATTTATGGACTCACCTTCCAATTTACTCCCTCCCTTTTAACGTTAATCGATAAATTGTAAATAGTTGATATAGACTGTAGATTAATTACGTATTCAACAATATATTTTTTTTGTTATTTCTTTTTTTAAACCGTTCGAACGCATTAACTCAATTACATTCAATAATATTTATAAAATTTAGCTTCTTTCTTAATTTAATCTCAGTTATTTCCGTAAATTTAATCTTTGACATCTTAATACTCCTTATTAATAATTTATTTATTTCCCCTTTAAATTCCAATATAATTCTCCACAATTACATTTCACAGCTTCAGGAGTAGCTTCATTCATTACTAAATGCATAAGAGTTCCACAAACTTCACATTGGAAAATTGAGAACAGATCCTGAAATGAATCAACTACGGGTTTAAAGTCTTCTATGGTAAAGTCAGCCCACTGATTGTAGTGCACGGCAGGATTCACAGCCCATCTTTCAATGTTGATCCTACCAAAAACGCTCTTGGAATAATTTTCCATTTCTGTTAGTCTTTCTAATTCTTCATATTTTTCCCAGGAACGGGCTGAAGTTTTAGCCTGTTTCAGTTGTTTCCTATAGGCTGATAAAGCCCCACTGAGTAAATCCCCCAATTCATACTGTCCACTGAATTTGAACTTCACAGGTGCTTGGAGAGCCGAGCATACTAAGCTGAAATATTCTTCAGATCCTCTCCGAAGTTTAGCCGCTGCTGCAGGTACATCATTTCGTTTAAGGTCTTCCTCGATGGGATCCCAAATGTTACCCATATAGTTTATACTAGGCCCGTCCTGGATGGTCCAGTTAGATAATTCGATCCGATCTTTACCCCTAACCACACCTTCAGATTGTAGCTGCCTAGCCCAGGTCTGGTCATGGGTGGTGATGAAAAACTGCCTGCCCTTAAAAAAGTCAGCTAGTAAGTGACATATCTTTCGCCGATGAGGTGCATCGACACTCATCATCACATCATCAAGAATAATCAAGTCAATGTATCCTTGAGTCAACCTTTCAGCCAGTGCCAAGTACAAACAGATTCCCATACTATCCTGATGTCCCTCACTATGCAGAGCATGTGGGGGGTGTTCTCCGCGTCCGTGGAAGTCTACCTGGAAGTCTATACCAGCACCTGCTGAGGTTAATGCAGCTTCGAATTCTGCTTCATCAATGCCATGTAGTTCTCTATATAGTTCTACGAATCGGTCTTTGATATCAGAATAGAGTTCATTTAAAACTTCTTTACGGGAGTCTTCAAAGGCCTGGAGAAGAATTTCGGCTCTTTGATATGAACCATATTGGATTTTACAATCTTCTTGGGCTATTTCTAAGTTCTTCAGATTCTCCTCTAATCGGGTGAGATGATCCCAGCTGGTTTGCTCTGAAGATGGTGGGCTTGATTTGTTCTTAGATATTTCCAGTAACTCACCAACAATTTGTGAAAGATTTTCAGGCACGTGTAAATCTATTTTTCCAGAATCATTATCCCCGATTTTTTCACTTAGTTTATCCAGTTCTGCTCCCCAAACATCCAGTTCGAGGTAATTATCTACCAGTTTCCATTCTTTCCTAGCCTTTTTTACTTCATCTAAACTATTCTTCAATCGGTTGATACAATCAATAATTTCATTAGAAAGAAGATCCAATCGGTTCAAGTCATCCTTGGCTTCCTGGTACCTATGTAAGTTCTCTTCTAAGTGTTCTTTAAGTTGGGCTGGTTCCCAACTGGTTTCGCATAATGGGCAAAGGCCAGTATCATCTAATAAATCCAATCCCCATTCGGTTAGTTTAAGTCTTTTAACTGCACCTTTCAGCAGAAGATATTAGATATCTTAAATGATAACTTGTTAAACTCATTTTCTTTATTCCCCAGTTCTTCACTGGAAGAAATGTTTATTAAATTAATTAAATCATTTTTTAATAGAATAGGGTTAACACTAGTTTCTGGACGCATTGCAGGGGGGTGGATTTCATTTTTCAATAAAGATACATCCAGTTCAGTTATAGGTTCTCCACCTAAATTGCTTCGCTGAGAATTAATAAAGCCTAAAACTTCCGTCTCATTTGCGTCTTCTAAACCGATGGTGTTATTGACTGCAGCTGTTGCAAGGTGTAAATTTTTTTCAGCTGATTGATAATCTTTTTTAACCGTATTTTTAACTTTATTAAGCTTTTTACGGTAATCATCTATTGATTCCAGTCTTAAAAGTTTCTGCACTTGGATGGCTCTGGTTCCAGCCTCTGCGGTGACGAAGTTCAGTATCTCCCGACGTGTCAGTACATGTTGGCCCCGAGATGCCAACTCCAAAATTGGTTCAATATTAGATCGATAAGATTCATCCACGATCAATTTCTTGGGAGAAGCAAAATTACGCATTACCTCCACTGGTTCCTCCACACCAGGGAGTTTAACCAGCGCTCTAACTCGAGCTTCCTTTGGTTGAGCATCAATATGTTTTCCATGCTTGTTGAGGGTTATGCCTTTAGTTCCTTTCCCCTTCATACGGGAAATTTCACCAGTCAAAAGAAAGTCAATGGAATCTACCACTGCACTCTTTCCTGAACCGTTAGGACCAGAGATTAGAAAGTTTTTACCCTCTGGTTTAAGCTCCAAATGGCGAATGCCACGGATGTTATCAATGGTAAGTTCCAGGAGTTTCACTCAGGAACCTCCTTTTAAAAGTAAAATTAAAGAATCCGGATCAATCTGGCCAGAATTTAGGATATTTTCTAGCTCATTTAATATATCTTCATCAAATTCAGATTTTTTTTGAATTTTTTGAAGAGTTTGGTCTACAATTTCGTCTATGATATTTTTCGGAACTTTTACTTCATCCTCCACATCAACCCCCTCATGAATATTATAACTGATAATTATATTAATATGTTGCTCCCTAATAACAATATTGTAATTAGATATTAAAGTTAAGGGGTGTTCATTATGAACATGGACCTTCTATTTGAAGTAATTAAAGAAGAAGAAAAAACTGAAAAAGACATTGAAGCCTGGCAAAATAACATCTTACACTGGAGAAACTAAAATCACACCCAGCATTATTAGAGCCTATTACTGGACATATTAATTATACGATTAAATGATATCCGAGACTTATCGCAGCCTTATTAAACATTTCCCAGCCCAGTACAGTCCCCGGCCGATCCAGGAGCAGATACTTAAAAGAATTGCGGATGGATTGGACCAGGGAAAGCACACTATCCTCTTAGATGCTGGGACCGGTGTTGGTAAATCAGCCGTAGCCGTGACCCTATCCAACTATTTTGATTCCGCCTACATCGTCACCGTTACTAAACAACTCCAGGACCAGTACCAACAGGACTTCGGATTCAAAGTCTTGAAGGGCCGTAACAACTGGGATTGCAGGGCAGCACCCCAAGATGCAGACAAACCCCGGAAAGCTAAATGTGATGATGGCCTATGTCAAGTCCGTTCTGCTGATTATAAATGTGCCTATGGAGTTACAAATAGTGATATTAAAGAAGATTTCATTGCTTTTACGGATTCACATGGGAAGATCTGGTCTTACCGGACTAGTGCACCGTGCAGCTATTGGGATCAGAAGTCCACTGCCATAAACTCTAATATAACCTTAATGAATTATGCCAGTTTTTTCCCGGAGATTAACTACTTACCCCACTTCAGTGACCGAGTTTTGAATGTCTTCGACGAAGCCCATAACCTGGATGACCAGATCATGCAGCAAATGAGCATTAATTTATCCAACCAACAATTCAACCGGGATTCGGAGCGAGTAGAGAGTGAGCTGGAAAAACTGGGCAGCGAGAATGATTTATCACCAGTGGAGTTGGGTGACTTACTAGCTAAGATCCCCAGGATACCCCGCTTAACGAGTATGGACTATACGGAAGACGTTGATCATATCCTAACTTTACTTACAGAATTACAGAAGAGCTACAATGGCTTGGCCAGCCTATCTGATCTATCTACAAAAACCAAGAAACACCTGACCAGCATGGCTCTGAAGTTGGATACTGGTATTAAAGAACTTGAAGAACATCCCCATGAGTGGATAATAGACCCTAACTCGACTCATGAAAAGATAAGGATAAAACCCATAGAAGTGAACCGCTTTTGTGGAAAATACTTCTTTGACCACAGTAACTACAATCTATTGATGAGCGCCACCATCCTTGATAAGGGATGTTTTAGTAAGTGGCACGGACTTAACCCGGATGATGTAATATACATCCACGTTAAAAGTCCATTTAACAAGAAACACCGACCAATCATTATAGACACCGCAGGGCCCATGTCCAACAAGTATATAGAGACAACAAAGCCTCTGACCATCCCTAAAGTCCAGGGAATACTGGAGAAACATAAAAATGAGAAGGGCCTTATCCACACCCACAATCATAAACTGGCCGTCTACCTCTATGACACCCTAAATGACCCCCGAATTATGATATATTCATTTACTGGTCGCCGGGGTCCGAGGCGTGAAGATGTGATCCGAAAATTCATTGAATCAGAGGAACCAAAGGTCCTGGTTGCCCCCAGTGTGGATGAAGGAATAGATCTACCTGGAGATCCCGATTCCAGATTATTTATAAAGTACCCTTCCCTTATTTGGGGGATAAGCAGATTATGGCCCGGAAGAATAAGGACCCGGAGTGGTATGCCTATAAAACCGTAACGAGTCTAGTACAGGCTTATGGCCGGGGTATGCGAAACGAGGATGATCATTGCCATACATATATCATGGACGGATCTATTTACGGGGTTTTAACTAAGGAATGGATGAAATGTCGTAAATTCCTACCTGAGTACTTCGTGGAGGCCATAGAATTTGCCAGATGATTTGAAATGTAATCCCCATCCAATCTGAGGTGTTGTGAAGATGGTAAAAAAGAAAATTAAAGCAACTTTATTTTCCAATGAATTGAAAATGATATATGGACAGAGTGTTACTAATTCCTGTTTTACACCAACCTATATCCAAGTAAATTTTGAAGAACTCTTACCAGCACTTACATTCTTCCAGGACCTGTACAAAAATGGATTTGATGGACTGGAAATTTGCTATTATAATAAACTTTTCAGTGTGTATTTTAATTCAGACGATATTACTGATTATGTTGCAAAAAACTTCGTTAAAATGTTCTTATTAGCCGATGAAGAATTAATTAATCTAATTTTAGCACAGAAAAGCCATTATTGGGTTTGGAAAGAATATGAGCTAAGTATAAAGAAAGGGGATCTAGGGTTTTTATGCAGCAATCCAGCTTCTTTACATAAATACTTAGTAGAGATAGTTGAAGACTGTGTTAAATACTATTTAGGTGGGAAATCGTTCTTCCTAACGAAATTTAAAGTAATTGATGAAGTGGAAGATAAATCCCTTCCTTTATGTTTAAATTACGGGTTTAACAACATTCTGGACCAGCCCTAATATTCAGTTTGATATTGTTTAGCTTCTTCCAGGAGCTTTATAAAGGGATATATCTTGTTTTTAGGATAACTAGTTTCACTTTTTTGGCTTTTGCTAATGGACAGATAACGGATATTATCTTCATTGCGAATGTGTTTATCATCCCCATATGTTTCAAAGTAGGGGCCGCCGTAATAGTAGAAACTATTATCATTCTCTTCAAAGATCAAAAGAGGCAGTAGTTTAACTGGCTGTTTCTTATTACTGGTTATGAAGTATAATTCACCTTTTTCCATAGGTTTCTTACTTTCTACATGTATCTGGCGGAAGATTGGATTGGCTCCGACCATTTTTTCCACGGTATAGTTGAATATTCCATCACTATATTCATTGTTAACGGGACTTATCATGAATGTCCTTTGGAAGATATCTCCAATCATCTCCTTCAGTTGTAATAAACGTTTCTGTAGGATCAGGTATCGTTTTTCATATTCTTCAGGTGATATGATTATGTCTGCAGCATCATGGCCTTCCCATAGATTTCTTTTAGTTTTCAGATCATCAAGCAGATCCTTTAATGGTAGGCTGGAAAGTTTCTCCAGGAAGTTTCGGTCAACCTTACCGAAGCGATTGATAATTTTGGTGTCATTCAAATTTTTGGCAATATAAATGGATACACTTTGATTCATGGAGTTCCAGGTTCCGAAACCGGGTTCATACATGAACTTTCTGGGGTCAGTGTAGCGTAATTCAACAAGAAGTTTTTCTTCAAGGTAATATTCAACTACTGGAACGTCATTAACAACTCCACTTAGTAGTAGGTTTAATTTGAACAAGGAAAAAAATTCGAAAAACTTTAAAAGTGAATCCGCACGGTCTTTATAGTCTGAAACTGCAAAGCTAGCCCATAACATGGAGGCCAGGGGGTAGGGTAATGTTTCGATCCAGGGCTTGATTTCTGCTTCAAACTGTTCCTCATCAAGAGAGGGAATCAGCTCTTCCTCATCATCATCCAATTGCCCAAAAGCCCAGTAACGTTTGTTACAATTCAGGACTACCAATCCCTCCATGGATCGAGTCATGCCCGTGTAGACTAATTTATCCAGTTCTTTTTCACCGTGAAGTTCTTCTGGGATCAACATGATGATGTGATCAGTTTCCTGACCTTTATAGATGTGAATGGTGCTAATGGTGACCCGGGGGTCCTTATAGTTGAAACTTCTCTTGTTATAATTCTTACTATCCTTCACATACTTGAAGATATGATCAACATCTACGTGGTTTTCATGGAAAACTTCTATAGCTTCCTGACCCGTTTCATTGTTAGGGAGTAAAATAGTTATATCCGAATCAGGGATGGGATCCATGGGGGAGCCTTGAGATTTGACGAAGTTATATGCATCTAGTATTCTTGGAATCCATTCCCGGCTGTCAATGTTATCCCAACGAATGTAGGGATTAGGTTGGCGTCCTACCAATCTCTTCTGCAGACCTTCCTCTACTTTCACCTCCTCATCCAAGTCAAAGGTGGATGCAAATTGGTTTATGAACTTCCCAATTTTTTCTGGGAATCTGTACATGGAATCCAGGGTACGCCACCTCTTATTGAACTGGGTGTTGTGCATTTCATGTATCCAACTGGTATCCTTTTCGTAGATGTTCTGCTTCTCGTCACAGACCAGCAACATCTCGTTACGGTCTGTTAAAAATTTAGATAAGAGTATGTACCAATCGTGTTTGAAATCCTGTCCTTCATCGATCATAATGGCATCGTATTTGTACTTACTAAACTCCGTATCATCCATAGAATCTATGATTTCCTCCATCTTATTTACTAGAAACTTTTCTTTTTTTTCTTCATCTAAGTCACGGTGATAGGATACTCCAGCCTCGGCAAGGAAATCGTAACCAAAGCCATGGAAGTTGTTAAAGTTCAAATTGGACCATTCAAATTCATAGGGAGTGCCATCAACGATGGTCTTAATGTAATGCCACAGTGCCTGATTAAATGTTAAAATTAGAACCCGGTATCCTAAAGATGCTAGTCGAGCGGCACGGTAAGCAATGACAATTGTTTTACCACTGCCTGAGGGTCCTTTTAATCTGTAATGTCCCTTGAGTGGTTCGGCATGATCTTCCTGTTTAGAATTTAATCGAAATTCACGAGCTTGTTTAGGATGTTCAGGTGGATTAAGCCAGAATTCTAATTGTTGTGCCCATTTGCGTTCCATAAGATCTCTATTAGGGTATCTTAAAGATGGAATTATTTCAGAAAGATTATCCGCCTGAAGCTCATCACTGGTACATACGGATATGAAACGAGAGGGTTTATTTTCTAAAAATTTTTCTTTTATGAAAATAGCTTCATGATTATCTAAATTATCAAAATAAACCACTTCATTAATGAGTTTAATATAATGGCCATGAAATATGAGTTTTTCAGCTAATTGAGGTAGTAATTTAATAATCTTACTTCGGTAACGGTTGATTCTGGTAACTATTTTGTCTCTTTCATCTAGGATCAGCCGATCACGGGGATCGTTGGAACGATAATCTTTCAGGGGCCAGTTTTCGACTTGTACAACTACAAATCCACTTTCAGGATTTAGTAGCACCATATCAGGATAGGAACCGTTTAGATCAGGGCGAATGAATATTTTCCATGTTTCTGGCAGATTATCATCCAAAAAATGAGCTAACCTATACTCTCCTTCAATCAAGGGTTCTTTAAATTTTTCAATTTCATTCCATGACGGAATAATTCTCTCTGCCATTACACCACCCTGATATATTTCATGGATCCTTAATTATTGTTTGATTAGCAGTATCCATTGTTTTTAGGAATTTTTTAACAAATCAGCACCTTCATACAACAACTCATTGGCTTCGTTGATCTTCAAACCTCCAGTTACAAAATGGTCATCGTTACCATCCACATAAAATTCTAGAAAATCCTCCAGAGCCTGTAGATAGTAGAGACTAGCTTTTTCCACTGTTTGATGAACATCTTCCAAGCCATGAGGGGGTTTGGTTCGGTCAATATCCTGATAGATGCTTTTAAGTTCTTCTCTGATTTTTTGGATTTCTATTTTAACATCCTGGAAGGTCTTCGAACCTCCTTTTACCAGTAGAAGGGTCCCGTTAAATTTGTTGATGCTGTATTGTATCTTCTGCAGGTGACGTTGCATCTGCTCTGAGTACATTTTTTCCCACTTTTACATGTTATTCCTAAACGTTGTGCTATATGATTAAATTTATATATAGAAAACACTGATATTTAATTGTTCACTTCTAGTAATATTCACACCTGAGGGGAATAAAATTTTCGGGGTGAGTGAATGGTAGCTGATAGTCCAAATTACGGGCAGATTTGGGATGAAGAGGCTGGAGAATATGTAGATTTTTGTAAATCTCCAGATATGAGTTTTGATTTTGACGGTATTGCCCATGAAAATAATTTCACAGGAGATACTAGCTCTTTTGATTCTGGTGAAAAAATCAGTTTAATTATAACTGACATCGGCAAGTTAAAGGGGGATAAGGTATGTTTATTTGGCGTTGATATGGACGGTAAAGGCTACCGGCCCAGAGTTCGCAATGGAATACGAGAACAGCATTTACAAAGATATGGAATTCGCAGATTCAGTGAAGTTGAGTTCGAATTCACCCAAAAAATAGGAAAACCCCCATTTATTGAAGACCATTTCGCCAAAGAATTCACACAAGCACCACCTACAAAAATAAGGTCCCTATACATGCCTGAAATAAAAAGGGTTTTAGAATCAAACCTTTATGATTCTGTGGAGGAAATATTTGGCTTTGAACTAATGAATAATCGCTGCATTCCAGAAGGGAATGGAGTAAGATCCATGGGTACACTCCAACCAAACCAGATAAATTCTGCGTACTTGAAATACGAACAGGGGACATTTAAAGGAAGGATCGATTTTTTTGATAATAAAGATATTCAGTACAATCTTCCCATAACTGATTATCTGTTTGATAAATACTGTCAAGACATGTATAAATATAGAGGAAGTGTTCAGAATTTACGTAAAGATATTTTAAATAAATTAGAGAATCATGAAGTGTTCCTTAGGTTAGGATTAGGACAAGCATATTCCCCCTATGATGAATCACCTAAATATCACTATATCCTGATAACTAGCATCTATTTACTAAATGAATAAAACCTGATAAAATGAAAATATACACCATTGGACACAGTAACATCCCATTAAAGGATTTTCTAAAACTTCTAAAAAAACAAGATATAAAACAGCTTGTTGATGTTAGAAGCTCTCCCTACAGTAAGTACGCCTCCCAATACAACCGAGAAGAGTTAAAAACCAGGTTAAAAAATGAAGGAATCATTTATTACTACTTAGGACATTTGATTGGCGGGAAACCTGAAGGTAAGGAATTCTATGTAGATGGAGAAGTGGATTACGATTTAATAGCCAAGGAAAATTCCTACAATGAGGGGATCGATAAATTAACCAGCTTAGCCTCATCTCTGGACACAGTGATTATGTGCAGTGAAGAAAATCCCACCCAATGCCATCGCCATAAACTAATCACCCCCAGTTTAATCAAGGAAGGTTGGACCATCATCCACATCAGAGGGAACGGCAGAGCCCAAAGGATCGATAAAACACCCAAGAAATATGTGAAAACCACGTTGATTTGATATGAAAATCTATAGCATCGGCTTTACCAAAAAGACTGCCAAAGAATTCTTTCAGATCCTTAAAGATAACCAGATCGAGCAGTTAGTTGATATAAGACTAAATAACACATCACAACTCGCAGGGTTCACCAAAAAAAAAGATCTAGAATATTTTTTAAAAGAAATATCTAATATTGATTACTATTATTTTGATTATTTGGCTCCAACCAAGGAATTAAGGACAATGGTTGAGGACTGGCCACTATATATCAATGAGTACTTGAAACTTTTAGAGGAAAGAAAGGTGCTGGATCGATTAAATCCCGAGTTATTCCAAAAAAGGACAGTTTTCCTTTGTAGTGAACCTTCTGCTGATAAATGTCATCGGGGAATATTAACTGATTATCTGAAGGAGCATTGGGAAGATGTGGAAGTTATCCACTTATAACAACTTGTATTTATTGTGATGTTTCGCATTTTTTACTTATATTTCAAATCCTATTTTCTAATAAAACTTTAATTAATTCTTTTACTCATCTTTTAACTTATAATTATCTTTTTCCCAGGGATTAGGTCTTTCATATTCGATAATTATCTTAAATAATCTCTTCTGGCTATTCCTATTTCTCTATAAATAGTTGTTAAAATTATACCTGCTTTTCCTTCATCTGGAACATTGTCTTTCTTTATTAATTCTTTTTTTTCACGTGTAACTATATCATTTTTCAAGCATAAAGGTAACAATATTTTCCTAATTCTTTGCGGAGTCTTCCTATTTTCTGCAAATAGTTTTCTAGAAGTCGTTTTAATTCCTCGAATTCATAGTGTCCAGGTTCGTCTGATATCTCAATTTTATTGCCTTTCTTTTTATCCGCTCATTTTGAACATCTTCAGAAATTATTATGTTCGGGCAATAAACTCATCCCCACCTCTCGTTTTGATATATTTAAGAATTATTGCATTTAAACCAACCCATAGTTGTCAGAAAGCCATTCAATCATTCTCTCTAGGTTCATCTATGGAAAATCCAACAAGTAATATCCTCTGATTTTCATTTACTTTTAGATCCTCAAATTCTATTTCTTCAAAATTTTCGTTTAGATACTCTTCGAATGACAAGCCAGAAAACTTTAAACATTCATCGCTTACTTTATCCAGATCCCAAGAAGATATATCTGATACATAATCTAATGCTTGAGCTATGACTTCACGAGGTAATTTATCGCGCTTTAGTTCAACTATTATTAAATTTCCTGATTGATCAATCCCTAAAAGGTCTAATGGTCCTGATTTAGTATGTACTTGCTCACCAATTATTAAAATACCTTCACTAGAATAATTGGATTGTTTTTAACCCATTTTTCTAAATCTTCATATTCTCTACGACTTGCCTAAGCTAAAGACACGTCTACTAATTTTAATTTTCCATCAATAATTTCCCAAACACCAATTTCAGTACTCATTTCAATCCTCTTCATAAATTTTTTATATTATTTCCCAATTGTATACAAATCAAATACCAAATCATACATCAATAGTGCCTATTCAATAACCAAAGTTGAATCAAAACTTATAAATCTTAAAAAGATTAACACTCCGCTTGTAAATATACCTACTTAAATTCTGATTATTTTGGAATTTAAAAGATTTCCAATAATTTCATCTAATGTCCTTGGAACTTGTTTTTCAACCCCCACAATATCCCCTCATACTTACTATAACTGATAATTATATTAAGATGTTGCTCCCAATTAACAATATTCATAATTGTCAAGGATAGTATGAATAAAGGAAAAGTTTATAGTTATTATGTACAGTGACATATTAATTGTAAGTTCTAGATGAGGGGTGTTAATATAGCTACTTCAACCCAGGATATTAACATAAAATTCGATAAACTTCGTGAGAAACTGTTGGATCTGACCATGCGCAATCAGCTTTTGAATTTCAGGCCCAGAACTGGAGTTATAAAAGTAGTAGATGAGATATCAACCGAAATCTACGATATTCTGGTCCTGCAAGAAA
>Ga0209510_1001056_pt1 | contig 33071 bp, 33 predicted proteins | sample BiotimSIPDNA_FD_185749 | JGI IMG/M metagenome (GOLD analysis project Ga0209510, IMG submission 185749) | Anaerobic biogas reactor microbial communites from Washington, USA - Biogas_R1 time_0 SIP DNA (SPAdes) (version 2) | ecosystem: Engineered > Bioreactor > Anaerobic > Unclassified | place...
TCACGCGGATCGCGTCATGTGTAGGGAACGGCCCCTGTGCCGTTCCGCCATGGGTTAGAAACAAAATACTTCTATTTTCATAAGTGGTTGTGTGCCGTACTCATGACGGGTTAATAAGAAAATAGACTTTTTGACGCGGACGGACGCGGATTCTTTATAAAATAAACCCACTGGCTATTTTCATGCTTATTTGCGGCCTCGGGCCATGGTGGTTAATAAGAAAATAGAACGGGATTAGATGCAGCAACCTTAATTGCAATACCCATAGGTCAAAACCGTAGGAACAGTCATGTGTAGGGAACGGCCCCTGTGCCGTTCCGTCATGATGTTGTGATACCTGTAGGATGATTCCAGGTCTATTTTTAGGGGGGTGAATTACTATGTTAATCCGGGAAGAGATAGAGCAGCGAGAGGCTGCCTTATTAAGCCCGTTTGCCAGATCAGCTATAAAATCCTCCGGTCGGGAAATCTATGAAGACCCTGACCCCATTCGTACCTGTTTTATGGTTGATCGTGATAGAATAATTCATTCCAAATCTTTTCGGCGTTTAAAACATAAAACCCAGGTTTTTATTGCTCCTCCGGGGGACCACTATCGCACCCGCCTGACCCATACCCTGGAAGTGAATCAGATTGCACGTACCATTGGTTCCGGTCTTAACCTTAACCTGGATTTGATAGAAGCTATTGCTTTAGCCCACGATGTCGGCCATACTCCATTTGCTCATGCTGGAGAACAGGTGCTAAATGAATTGTTAAGTACCGGATTTCGTCATAATGAGAATAGTATACGGGTACTAACCAAAGTAGAACAGCATAAAACTCGCAAAGGGTTAAACTTAAGCCGGGAAGTTTTAGATGGGGTGCTGCACCATAGTGGTTATGGACAGGATGAACCTCCGGCCGCAACTTTAGAGGGGCAGGTTATTCGTTTAAGTGATAAAATTGCCTATGTACAGCATGATATCGACGATTCCATTCGGGCTGGATTACTGGTTATTGAGGATATACCTCGGCGATATCTGGAAATACTGGGGGACAGCCATAGTAAACGTATTGCTACCCTGGTAAGTGATACTATTCATAACACCCGAAAACTAATGGAACAGGGAGATAATATCCGGGTGGCACCGGGAGAAGAGGTTGAAATGGCCTTAAAAGGATTACGCCATTTTATGTTTGATGCCATATATAATGGAACCGTCTGTCAGGCAGAACGCAGCCGGGCAGCATTTGTTCTGGAACATCTTTTTAACTATTACAACCAGTATCCTGATAAGATGAGTCGGGCATATCGTGAGATAGCTGACGAAGAAGGCATGGAAAGGGCAGTGGCAGACTATATATCCGGCATGAGCGATGCCTACTGTGTAAGTTTATTCAAAGATATTTATATCCCCCAATCCCTTATACCGGATGCCCGCAGATTTATGGATATAGACATATAATTTCCAGCCCGTCTTCCAATCTCACTTCTATTTTCTTATTCTCAAAAAGGAGAAATATACTGTTTGTAGAATAAATAGACATTATGAAATATTAATTGAAGCACAAATAAGAGACAAAAATCGACCGTATAGAAGGAAAATTCTTTTTAACATAGAATATTGGTGAAGATAAATGACTACATACGATAATCGTGTAAGCCAGGAAATTGCTGATCGCCTGGACATCGTAGATATTGTTGCCGAGACGGTTAAACTTACCCGTAAGGGTAACCGCTACTGGGGGCTGTGCCCGTTTCATGCGGAAAAAACCCCTTCGTTTAGTGTAACTCCGGAGCGTAATATGTTTTATTGTTTTGGCTGTCATGCCGGTGGGGATATTTTTTCCTTTGTTATGAAGCGTGACGGTCTGGATTTCAAGGAAGCTCTGGAAATGTTGGCCGCCCGCGCGGGAGTAAAGCTGGTATCTACTTCGGGTAGCAGGGATCAGGAACAAAGAAAAAAAGTAATAGAAGTAAATCGGGCAGCAGCAGAGTTTTATCATCAAATACTATTAAGCCGGCAGGGCGGGGTGGTTCAGAAATACCTGGAAAACCGCGGAATAAAACAGGAGACCATTTTGGCTTATAAATTGGGATATGCTCCTGAGCAATGGAACAGATTAGAGGAATACTTGCTGAAGAAGGGCTTTTCGCAGGAATATGTGAAATTATCCGGCTTAATTAAACGTAATGAAAATAGGAATAGTTATTATGACCTTTTCCGCAACCGCCTCATGTTTCCCATTTTTCAATATAACGGGGATATACTCGGTTTTGGCGGACGAGTTCTGGACGATACTTTACCCAAGTATATTAATACACCGGAAACTGAGCTTTATTCCAAGCGACAAGTTCTCTACGGGCTCTATCAGGCTCGTCAGGCCATACGCTCCAATAACGAGGCGGTGTTGCTAGAGGGATATATGGACTGCATCAAACTGCAGCAGGCCGGGATAAGTAATTGTGTGGCCTCATTGGGAACGGCACTAACGCCTGAACAGGCTCGGCTCTTATGCAGATACACGGAAAATGTACTTATTCTATATGATGGTGATGAAGCCGGACAGCGAGAAACCCTGAGAGCTATTGATGTTTTGGCAGAAGAAGCTTTAAAAGTTCAGGTGGTAACCTTGCCTGCTGGCAAAGACCCAGATGATTTTCTAGAAATAAATGGAAAAGAGGAATTTTTACAATATATACAGAATAATAAGCTTAGTCATATAGAATTTAAAATAAATAGATATCTTAAAGAGGAAAAAACGATTAATTTAGAGGTAAAAGTCAAAATAATAAATGCCCTGAAAAAAGACATTAACAATTTAAAGAGCCCGATTGAAAAGGATTATTACGTAAAAGTTCTGGCTCAAAAAATGTTGATGGAACCCAATTTAATCTATCGGGAACTACAGTTAGCAAATAAGCGTCAGAACCCGACGGATAGGAATAAAACTCAAATATCTAGAGATAATATACAGTACGGCAATTATAGCAAAGATGAGAAAATATTGGCAGCTATGCTGAAGGATGAAAAGACATTTGCCGTAATTAAAGATAACCTGGGTCTAAATTTCCTGGCGCGGTCTGAATACAAAAATATACTGAATATTTTTGACCAATTGAAAGGAAACCAGGAAGAAAGGCTTGTTAAGCTGGGGGAAATAATGCAACAGGAAGGCATGGCAGCGGTCTATGCCAGAATTGTTTTCCTAATGGAAGAAATAAACGTGGAAGAAGCAGAAGTCAACGAATTTATTTGCCGCGTGCAAGCCTTAAAGATAGAAGCCCGTTGGCAAAAGATATATCAGCATATTAATTTTCTCAAAGTAGAAGGAGATTTCGAGAACTTGTTAAAATTCGTACTTAACCTGGATAGCTTTTTAAACGAAACCCGGGAAGGGGGGATATAATTAATGAAACTGGACAGAAAGCTGGCAGAAACAGTAAGTGCTCTGGCTGAAAAAGGGAAAAAGAAAAAAAGTCTTACTTATGAAGAGATTGTTGAAGACCTGAATGAATTCAGCCTGGGAGCAGAAAATTTAGAAGACATTTTGGAACACCTCCAGTCCCTGGGTATAAATGTGGGTAATGAATCCGACACTGACGGTGAAACAGATGAGCAGGGTGACAATGAAAGTCTGGAAACAGAAGAGGTTGTCATTCCTGATGGTATTGAAATAGATGACCCGGTACGAATGTATTTAAAGGAAATCGGAAGAGTTCCCTTGCTTACCGCAGAGCAGGAAATAGATCTTGCCCATAGAATAGAAAATGGTGATGAAGATGCCAAAAAGCAACTGGTTGAGGCTAACCTCAGGCTGGTTGTAAGTATTGCTAAACGCTATGTAGGTAGAGGTATGCTCTTTCTGGATTTAATTCAGGAAGGCAACCTGGGTCTTATGAAAGCAGTAGAAAAATTTGACTATCGCAAGGGGTTCAAATTTAGCACTTATGCTACCTGGTGGATCAGGCAGGCAATAACTCGAGCTATAGCTGACCAGGCCCGCACTATACGTATACCTGTACACATGGTAGAGACTATTAACAAGTTGTCACGGGTACAGCGCAGCCTGTTACAGACACTGGGGCGAGAACCTACACCATTTGAAGTAGCCATGGAAATGGATATCCCGGTAGACAGGGTAATAGAAATAATGAAGGTAGCCCAGGAACCGGTTTCATTGGAAACCCCTATTGGGGAAGAAGATGACAGCCATCTAGGTGATTTTATAACTGATGAAGATGCAGAATCTCCCGAGGAATCGGCCTCCTTTGTGCTATTACGAGAGCACCTGGATGGTATCCTTAACACCCTTACCGAGAGAGAAGAGAAGGTGTTGCGGTTAAGATTCGGCTTGGATGATGGCAGGCCCCGTACCCTGGAAGAAGTGGGACAGGAATTTGGAGTTACCCGGGAAAGAATCAGGCAGATAGAAGCTAAAGCTCTACGTAAACTAAGGCATCCTTCGCGGAGCAAAAAACTTAAGGATTATATTGAATAAGGCGATTGTTGGTTGACAATTGGCCTATAGGAAGATATAATATTTCTCGTTGGGGCATTCCTCGATAGCTCAACGGTAGAGCATCCGGCTGTTAACCGGAGGGTTGTAGGTTCGAATCCTACTCGGGGAGCCAGTGATAATTCTAGGGCGGTAACCCTATAAAAGTTACCGCTTTTTATTTGATAGAAACCCCGAAAAAACAATAGAGTTTTCTATTGACCTATTAAGAGATATTTTGGTATACTAACTCTTGCGGGGTTCCGCGGTATTCCGGGCCTATAGCTCAGTTGGTAGAGCTACCGGCTCATAACCGGTTGGTCCCAGGTTCGAGTCCTGGTAGGCCCACCATTTTCAGAAATCAGTGTTCAGAAGCAGGATGTCAGACTTGGCAATTATAGTTATTACGACATCCGACTTCCGACATCTGTTACGGCCCCTTGGTCAAGCGGTTAAGACACCGCCCTTTCACGGCGGTAACGGGGGTTCGAGTCCCCCAGGGGTCACCATTTTAAGGGCGATTAGCTCAGTTGGGAGAGCACCTGCCTTACAAGCAGGGGGTCGGCAGTTCGAGCCTGTCATCGCCCACCATATGAAATAAGGAACCGTAGAAAATACGGTTCTTTTTTTATGCCTAATATTTATAAAAATGAAACATGAGGAGCGATCGCTGTGATAATCCTCGCCTAAAGGAAGTGACTTTGTTGTTCAACTGCCGGGGTTGAGTAGTCGAATGAAGTTGAATTAAATTAGGAGGGAAAAAGGTATAATATACGAATAACTGGTATTATATATTTAGAATTCCGTTTAATAGTGGAATCCTATTAAGGCAAGGAGTGAGATGATATGGCACTGAAACCTTCGCAAATCAACCTCTTGTCCGGGCAGCGTGAGGGATTGCATGAGATGAAGCATAGGTTACAGGAATCTTTTCCGGTACAGGAAGTGATAGTATTTGGTTCCGTAGCCCGGGGAACTGCCGGGGAAGATTCTGATATTGATGTCCTGGTCATCACCTCTGCTCCTTTAAGCCATAAAGAACGGAGGAAAATGTCAAGTATCACCTTTGATATAGACCTGAAGTACGGAACCTGTATCAGCCTATTGGTGGTTGATGCCGCAGCCTGGTATAACGGCATATATCGGTATACTGCGTTGTATAGCGAGGTGCAGAAGGATGGGGTGACGATATGAATGAGGAACAGCGGGCATTGCATCAATTAAGCCACAACTGGAGACGGAAATCCAGGGAGAGGTTGGTGGCGGCCAGACGCGATCTGGAGGAAGGCATGTTGGAAATAGCCGTCAGCAATATGTATTATGCCATGTTTTATGCTTTCACTGCTGTATTGACCATAAAGGGCTATAAGCCACTGACCAAGCATTCAGCCGTAAAAGCCGTTTTTCATCGTGATTTTATTAATCAAAACCTGGTGGAGATGAAATACGGCCGCCTCTACCAGCAACTGTTTGATGACCGGCACCGGGCTGATTATGATCCGGTCGCCAATTTTGAGCAAGAAGAACTGGAAGAATTGCTCGAACAGGTTACCTCATTTATAGCTGTTTGTGACCAGCTTACGGAGAAAGAATAACGTCAAGAATTTATTTATATGGGTTAGTTTTTGATTGAACATATTTGACAATTAGCTCAGCTATAGGCTATAATTTCTTTGCCTTGTTCTTGAAGGGATCTCCTTTTTGGGGAAAACTAAGTCCAAGAGTAATCCCGGAAGGGAGATGAATTAATGTTTGAAGACAAGTATCTAGTTTGTAAGGATTGTGGTAGCGAGTTTCTATTCTCAGCGTCGGAGCAGGAATTCTACGCGGAGAAGGGTTTCCAGAACGAACCGGGTCGTTGCCCGGATTGCAGGAGAGCACGTAAACAGCAGCGTAATGGGTATAGTTCTCGTTCCAGAGAAGATCGCCCGGTATTTACTACTGTCTGTGCTGATTGCGGTCAGGAAACTACCGTACCGTTTGAACCCAGTGGGGACAGACCAGTCTATTGTAGAGATTGTTACCAGGCGAGGCGTAATCGCTACTAGAATCGCTTCATTAGGAGCACTTTCAGAAGTATATTCCGAAAGCAAAGAGGGGTTAAAAATAGCCCCTCTTTTTTATTTTAACCTTCTTCCCACTCGATATCCTACAAGCGTGGTAGAAACCTTATTATGTATTAAGCAGACCTTTTTCCCGAATCATTACTAGGTCAGGCATAGTCCTATTAAACGAGGAAAGTCCTATAAAAATAGTGACAAAAGACTGATGAAAATATGCTGTATCCAGAGTAACCTGATAAATATAGATTTGTATTATATATATTATATAAATAAAGATATCTACTTTGGGCCTGGAGGGATTTCATGAAAAGGCTTTATACAGATGAACTACAAGCGGGTATGATAGTAGCAAGAACGGTTATGGGTACCGAAGGACGAACACTTATTACCCGGAATACCGAACTGACAGCAAACCATATTAATAAGTTAGTTGAACTAGGAATTGCTTCGGTTTTTGTTAAGGATAACCTGATCGATATTGAGGCACCAGATTTAGTATCAGATATGGTACTGGCAAATGTATCTTCTAACTTAAAAAATTCATTAAATGCATTTTCAAGCGGTAAAGAGCTGGAAATGACAGCTTTAAGGAAAAGCGTAAATCTTCTTATCGATGAGGTTGTTCTTAACCGTAACATTTTAATTCAAAAGGAAGAGATTCGCAGCCATGACGACTACCTTTTTTTCCACCCTATAAATGTCTCCATATACGCCATTATGACCGGTCTAACCCTGGGTTATCCTGAAAGTAATATAGTGGATCTGGGATTAGGTGCGCTCCTACACGATATAGGTATGTTTACCATTGATCGCTCCATAATCAATAATCCCGGTGCTTTAAACCAACAGGAAATGGATGCCATAAGAGAACATCCGGCAGCAGGTTTTAATATTCTGCGTAATTACCGGGAGTTATCCACTACTTCAGCTCACATTGCCTATCAGCATCATGAACGTGTAGATGGGGCCGGTTATCCCCGGGGGTTACTGGGGAAGGAGATAGTAGAATATGCTAAAATAACAGCAGTGGCTGATACTTTTGATGCGGTTATATCTGACCATCCTTATCGAAAGGCTTATTCAACCACAGATGGTTTAACCGTATTGAAAGGTTTGCAGAACACTTACTTCGATCCAGAAATTGTTGATGCATTTATTACTAATATAGCTCCTTATCCTATTGGTAGTCTTATTCGTTTAAACGATGGTTTTATTGCTGTAGTTACAGCAGCCAATCGCTTTAACATGACCAGACCGGTAATCGAAATTATAACTGATAAGCATGGAAATCCAATAAAAACAAACCTTACCGTTGACTTGCAACAAAACGGTAAGATTAAGATAGGCGGACGGTTAAATAAGCAAGAGGCTGCAGATATACTGGAGGGAATGTCCCGTGCCAAAGAAGATGATATGCCTGGTAATATAAATGAAGCAGGGCTGTATAAATCCGGCAGAAATTTTGCGAAAGGTTAGTTTTGCTATTTAACTATGTTACAGTTAAAATCAGAAAATTTGCTCTGTAACTGTCTAAACAGTTTGTTACTGTTTTCATATTGGGAAGGGTGAATTTTGTGTTTGTTAATTCCCGTATCTATTAATATGGCTGGATCGCCCGAGGACAGACCGTTACTATACTTTACTTTCTTTATTTCATTAAATGCAACGCTGCGACTCTGGCCATTTTCGTTGAATATTATGCATTTTTCTAAAACTTCTATGGAGTTGCCGTTCTTTTTCTTTCCCCGCCGCTCATTTACCAGCATTATTATGAACCCCAACCCTGCCAGTACCGCAGCCAGCAGCGATGATATCTGCCACCAGGCCAGGATGGCGCCAACAAATAGAAGCGCTAAGAGGGGCCAGTTCTCAGTATAATGGGATTTATCGATAACATAGTATTTATTCAACCGGTTCACGCCTTTCACATATTTTCTACTAAATACTGTGAACCCATTTCGATAGTTTATACCTAATTTCCTGCTAAAAAAACAAAATATTGTGGATAACATGGTGAGGGGGAGAGGTGTTGATTTTAAAGTTCCTCCAGGCTAAGAGCGGATATTTTCCAGTAGTCTTGATAACGTCTCATTTCGACCTGGTAACGATAACGGTCTGACAGAGAGTAACAGCCGCTGAATTCCCGGGAAAAAATTATATGCTTATTATCAATTATGTTATAGCCCAGATAGGGAATATCATCCTTATTAAGTAAGGGTAGGCCGTCAGTGGGCCTGATCGCCAGGCAATCAAGCTCTGGTATGAATAAGGTATATTCGTCTACTATGGCCGTAGCCAGATTCTCTTCAAATCCCTTCCTCAGGTAGTCAATAGCTTCCGCCCGGGTTCTGCCATGCAATGGTAGGTAGTAGCCTTGTTTAAATTCGGTATTATTTAAAAAAGAGCAGTAGGTTTCAAAGCTACCAAGCATGGCTTGAAGAGCCTGGTTTTTATCTGATGTTGCTATAATGTCAGTTTCATTAGAAGGGGAATAAGTTTTAGCCTGCATTAAAGGCGAAAATACAAATAGCAGGCAAATTACTAATATAAGGCCAAATAAATAAAGTCTTTTAACTGGCAACGCAATTCTCCTCTATTAAGGTGATACAGCTATTATATAACATAATGGTAAAAATTAACAATAGGCAAACTTTAGCACGGACTATACTGCAAATATTGCTTTGCTTGCATGAAAAAACCGGCGAGACAGTTATTGCCTTCTCGCCGGTTTTAGTTTAGTACTATACTTCGTAAAAGCTTATTCCCAGCAAACCGGGACCGGTATGCACTCCCAGTGCAGGGCTGATGTCTGAGGTAACCAGTTCCTTGATATTAGGTAACTGGCGCAATCTTTCCACCAATTTCTCGAATTCCCGCGATGCCCCGCCATTCAAAATCGCCAGTTTAATCGGCTTTTCTTTTACCTTGTTCTCTACTATTTCCACTAGCTTATCAATAGATTTGAGCCGCCCCCGGGCTTTACAGTAGGTAAAGTAATTTCCTTCCCGGTCCACCGATATAATAGGTTTAATGTGTAAAAACTGACCCAGCATGCCGGCTACGCGACCAATTCTTCCACCCCGGCGCAGGTATTCCAGGGTTTCAATAATATAGTATACTTCAACTTTCGGCTGAATACTTTGCAGGCTTTCTACCACTCGCTCAAAGCATAAACCGTTAGCAATGTTGCGTGCTGCGTCCAGCACCATCCAACCGGTTCCCATCGAGAGGGTTTTGGTATCCATTACATCAATCTTCAGGTTTTCAAAGTCACGGGCTACCATTTTTACCGCCTCAACCGTACCCGAAAGGCCGCTGGAAATATGCAGTGCCAGGACATGAGTAAATCCTTCACGCCGTATCTGCTCAAAGGTTTCTGAAATCTCATGCAGGGTTGGCATGGCAGTAGTAGGTATTTCATCCGGCATACGGCGGTAAACCTCATCTGGTTGTATATCTACCCCATCGGCGTATTCTTCTCCCGGATAAATAATTTTAGCCGGTAATACCTTGATAGCAAATCTTTGAATAATCTCCTGAGGCAAATCACACATACTGTCAACTATCAGGGCTATTTTTTCCTTCAATCCCTCAGCTCCCATCACATAGAATAACATTTAAAGTTACAGCTAGATTATAGCATTTAGGTTTAAGCCAGTATACTTATTACTTTCAATTTTAAGGGATGGTATCCTTTAGGTAAATTCTAGGCTAACAGGTGTTAGCCAGTAAAAATTATAGTATGCTTGACATAAAAAACGGTTGCAGGTAAAATTGACCTGTAAAGTGTTTAACCTTTACACCTGGAGAGAGTAGTTATGCTGGAAAAAAGAAGCCACATAGTTTTCTTAAATGATTTTTACGGTCCTCTGTTAACCCCAAAACAGCAGGAGGCCATGAGTCTTCATTATGAAAATGACTGGTCCCTGGCCGAAATTGCTGAACATATGCAAATCACCCGGCAGGCTGTTCATGATATATTAAAAAGGGCTGAAACGGCCCTTCAGGAATACGAAAACCGGCTGGGATTGGCAGGTCGCTTTCTTAAGACGCGAGAGCGCCTGCAGGAAGCATGTACTTTATTGGAGAATCCATCCGTAGAAGATAATACAGGGAAGGCCTTGCTGATACTACAGGAAATAAGCGATATGCTTTAACCTACAAAGGAGAGGTAGCATGGCATTTGAAGGTTTATCGGACCGCTTACAAGATATTTTTCGCAAGCTGCGGGGTAAAGGAAAAATAGGCGAAGAAGATGTAAAGGTGGCTATGCGGGAAGTCCGCCTGGCATTGCTGGAGGCTGACGTAAATTTTAAAGTAGTAAAAGATTTTGTTAGCCGCGTACGTGACCGTGCAGTTGGGCAGGAAGTTCTCCAGAGTCTTACTCCCGGCCAGCAGATTGTCAAGATAGTCTATGATGAGATGACCGAATTAATGGGCGGCTCAGAAAGCAAGCTTAACCTGTCCCGCTCTCCCAGCGTTATTATGGAAGTAGGTTTACAAGGCTCAGGAAAAACTACCACGGTTGCCAAGCTAGGTAAAAGATTAATTAAACAGGGACGGCGACCTCTGTTTGTGGCCTGTGACGTCTACCGGCCGGCAGCTATCAAGCAGTTACAGGTACTGGGAGAACAAGTTGATATACCAGTTTTCTCTATGGGTCAGGCCAATCCGGTGGATATTGCCCGGGCTTCACTGGAATATGCCCGCAGCCATAACCGGGATGTTGTTATCCTGGATACAGCCGGCCGCTTGCATATTAATGAAGAACTGATGAATGAGCTCAAAGAAATCAAAGCAGCAGTTAAACCTGATGAGATATTATTGGTAGTCGATGCTATGACCGGGCAGGATGCAGTTAATGTAGCAGAGAGTTTTAATAAAGAACTGGGAGTAACTGGTGTAGTACTTACCAAGTTGGACGGTGATACCCGTGGTGGTGCAGCACTTTCGGTTAAAGCAGTTACCGGTTGTCCTATCAAATTGGTAGGTGTGGGCGAAAAACTAGATGCTATAGATGTGTTTTATCCAGAACGCATGGCATCACGCATATTGGGTATGGGGGATGTTCTTAGCCTGGTAGAAAAAGCCCAGGAGACCTTTGACGCCAAGAAGGCCAAGGAGATGGAACGCAAAATCCGGCAGCAGGAATTTACCCTGGAGGATTTCCTGGAGCAGATGCAGCAGGTTAGGTCCATGGGTCCGCTGGAAGATTTACTGGGTATGATTCCCGGTCTTAATAAACAACTTAAAGGCGTAAAACCCGATTTTGATGAAAAAGAAATTATTCATGTAGAGGCAATTATAAAGTCTATGACTCCGGACGAACGACGTAACCCCACCCTGATAAATGGTAGTCGTAAAAAACGTATTGCCCGGGGAAGCGGTACCAAGGTTCAGGAAGTAAATCGTTTATTAAAACAGTTTGAAGAATCCCGGAAGCTAATGAAGCAGTTTGCTGAAATGGGTAACCGTAAGGGTAAAAAGGGTGGAATGCCACCTATGAAATTTCCCTTTTAAATAAAGGTTAAAAATTTTATTCAATTAACTTGTTTCGTTTAAAGGAGGTGAATAGATGGCAACGAGAATCAGACTGAAAAGAATGGGAGCCAAGAAAAACCCTTTTTATAGAGTTGTTGTGGCTGATGCTAGGTCCCCCAGAGACGGTAGATTTATTGAGGAAATTGGTTTTTATGATCCCTCAACTGATCCGGCAACTATTAACATTGATGAAGAAAAGGCTTTAAAATGGCTGGCCAACGGAGCTAAACCATCCGACACGGCCAAATCCCTTTTTCAGAAACAGGGCATTATGGCCAAATTTGCAGCTAACCGCAAGTAGTACTCCGAACAGGGGGTGGAACATGAAATGAAGGATTTAGTCGAATTCATTGCCAGGTCTTTAGTTGATAACCCAGATGCGGTTAATGTAACAGAAATCGAAGGAGAAAGGTCTATCATTCTAGAGTTACGGGTTGCACCCGATGATATGGGTAAAGTAATAGGTAAGCAGGGTAAAATCGCCAAAGCAATTCGTACCATTACCAAAGCAACCGCAGCTAAAGAAGGTAAAAGGGTTGTTATAGAGATTCTTAGATAGGGCTAGATCATAGCCCTATCACTATTTATGATGGATGATACTTTACCGCTAGGATGATGAGGGAAGTAGTTTGAAGGAAAAAGAGTTAATTAGTATAGGGAAGATAGTGGGTACCTATGGTTATCAAGGTATGGTAAGGATTATGCCCCTGACTAATTTCCCGGAGCGCTTTAAAGAACTGAAAACGGTTATTTTATGGCATAATGGCAAGGGCAGCAAGGTTATAGTGGAGGCTGCACGTTCCTACAAAGAATCCTTCCTGCTCAAATTGCAGGGGATTAATAGTATGGAAGCAGCGAAGGATTATCACAATGCATTACTGAAAATAGAGGAAAGCCAGCTGTATCCGCTGCCGCCAGGTCATTATTATCATTTCCAGCTGCAGGGTTTGTCCGTATATGATGAAGAGAAGGGATTTCTGGGAGAGCTTACCGAGGTGCTTGAGACCGGGGCCAATGATGTTTATGTGGTACAATCGCCAGGATATGGGGAGATTCTATTACCGGCCATAAAAGACGTAATAAGGGAAATCAATTTGGAAGAGAAGATTATACGGGTCCGGCTGCTGCCAGGACTAATTGATTCTACAGGTGGTTAGCATGAGAATTGACATTTTAAGCCTTTTTCCGGAGATGTTTGTTTCTCCGTTTAATGAGAGTATTATTAAAAGGGCTCGGGAAAAGGGCTTACTGGAAATTAATTTAATAGATATTAGAGATTTTGCTCCCGGAAAGCACCAGCAGGCTGATGATTATCCCTTCGGGGGTGGTGCCGGTATGGTTATGAAGGCCGATGTGGTAGTTCCGGCCATTACCAGCTGTAAAACAGTAGATTCCTGGGTGATATATCTATCTCCCCAGGGTAAAACCCTGAATCAGAACAGGGTGACAGAGCTGGGTCAAAAGAATCACCTGGTATTACTCTGCGGGCATTATGAGGGTATTGATTATCGAGTCATGGAACTGGTGGATGAAGAGATATCTATCGGTGACTATATTTTAACTGGTGGAGAGTTAGCAGCAATGGTACTGGTAGACGCAGTGTCGCGTATGATTCTAGGGGTACTGGGGGCGGAAGAATCAGCCCTGGAAGAATCATTTTCCCAATCCCTGCTGGAATATCCTCATTATACACGTCCCCGTAGTTATCAGGGACAGGAGGTACCGGAGGTTTTACTTTCCGGTCATCATGAAAATATACGCCGCTGGCGTAAGCAACAGGGCCTGTTAATGACCTTGCTCAAACGTCCGGAATTACTTTTAAACCGGGAATACGATGCCGAAGAAAAAGAACTGTTACAGGAAATACTATTTAGGGAGCAAATAAACGGTGAGTAATTCGAATAAGTCAATAAGTCCGGTGCCTGGCACCTGTAAGGGGAAAGTCTATATAGCGTTGCTGCATTATCCTATGTATAACAAGCGTATGGATATAATCACCACCTCGGTTACTAATCTGGACTTGCATGATATTGCCCGGGTAGCCAGAACCTATAATGTGGAGGGCTTTTTTGTAGTACATCCTTCACCAAGCCAGCACCAGTTGATAACAGAGATAGTTTCCTACTGGCAGGAGGGTTATGGGGGAAGTTACAACCCCGATAGAAAGGAAGCCTTTAACCGGTTAAGGACGGTAGAAAGCCTGCAGGAAGTTTTAAATATAATTGAAGATGAGACCGGCCAAAAACCGGATACTATAGCTACCGATGCCAGGGTTTATCCTAATACCGTATCCTATTATAATATGAAACAAATTATTTTTAATAATGAGCAGGTGTTTTTAATTCTTTTTGGTACCGGCTGGGGAATGGATAGAAGCTTAATCGAATCCTGTACTTATATATTGGAACCGGTACAGGGGGATGCCAGCTATAATCATTTGTCGGTTCGCAGTGCAGTTTCCATAATTGTAGATCGTTTACTGGGAGAATATTGGTTTAATTAAGGATTTTTTCTTGAGTTTCGGGTAGACGGTATGGTATAATACCACTGTTCTGTGTAACGAGGCGGTCCGCTGCATTTTAATAATGCATGAACGCTTGTCGGAAGGAGGTAAAGAATAGTAATGCAAGATATAATCAGGTCTATTGAAGATGAATATTTCAAGAAAGACATACCCGATTTCGCCCCTGGGGATAATGTAAAAGTACACGTTAAGGTTGTCGAGGGAACTCGGGAAAGAATCCAGATTTTCGAAGGTACGGTAATAAAGATTCGCGGGGCTGGGTTATCCCGGACATTTACGGTACGAAGAATATCCTACGGTGTGGCGGTAGAGAGAACTTTCCCTCTGCATTCACCCAAAATAGCCAGGATAGAGGTTACCCGGAGAGGTAAAGTCCGCAGGGCTCGCCTGTTTTACTTGCGCGGCCTGACTGGCAAAAAAGCCCGGGTTAAAGAAAAAGGCAGATTCTAATTGCAAACATAATTTAGCTCAGAGAGGAGGATACCCCGCGGTATTCTCCTTTTTGTATTAAATGGGAGGTAAGTTATGAGCATTAACTGGTTTCCAGGGCATATGGTTAAGGCTAGAAGAGAGATACAGGACAACCTGAAGTTAGTGGATATAGTTACTATACTTCTGGACGCCCGTGCCCCATATTCCTGCCGCAATCCACAGCTGGAAAAAATGATTAGTCCTAAAAAGACTATTATTGTATTAAATAAAATGGACCTGGCCCCGATAGCTGATACCAGAAGACACCTGGAGCAATTACGAGATGAGGGGCACCTGGTAGCGGCCATGGATTCCAACAGCGGCAAAGGTTCACGCGAGGTCTTGCAACTTATATCCACTGCTTTCGAATCGGTACGGGAGGATTTGCACCGTCGGGGAAGAAGAATCAGACCAGCACGGGTTATGATAGTGGGGGTACCTAATGTAGGGAAGTCCAGTTTTCTTAATTCCCTGGCGGGCAAAAAGATAGCTATAACCGGAGCCAGACCAGGGGTTACCCGGGGTAAACAATGGGTAAGGGTAAGAGATGATATAGAATTTATGGATACTCCGGGTTTAATGTGGCCTAAAATCGATAGCGTGGAACAGGGTTTAAAACTGGCTTTACTGGATATAGTTGGAGAGAAGGCTTACCAGGAGTATGATGTCAGCCTTTATTTGATACGGCTTCTAAAAGAAAAAGCTCCTCAAATGCTGCATGATAAACTGAAACTAGATAACCTGGATAGACCGGAGCAGGAACTATTGGAAGATATAGCTCGTAAAAAAGGCCACCTTATTAAAGGTGGGGAAGTGGATGTGGAGAAAACCTGTAATGTATTATTACAAGATTTTCGTAAAGGTAAACTGGGACCGTTAAGCCTGGAGTAGTTTAAATCATGATACCCACCTTGTTCCTCCAATGTTTGATAACTATCTTTATAAACACTGATCCCCGAGCGGGCAGACGCGCAGGTCTGCCCCTACGATTCCTACCGTCTTATCTTCGCTCTTACCTTACTTCTTACCCCTCGCGCCTAACCACTATCCAATCCTAATGCCCGACGTCTTACAACTTACGGAAGGCGAGCCATTAATTGTAGCTATATGCTATATAAAAATATTTAATTAATTATTCGAAATTTAGGAAGGAATAAAACGAAGTTTATAGAATAAGTATGCTATAAAATAAAATGTGTTTAAGTATAACATATAGTTATACAAAGCGAGGAGGGTTAATAACAGTGAACAGAAACAAATGGTTTATTCTTTTGACTGGACTTTTGATTGGGGCCTTTGCAGCTATTCTGGTCAAAATGGGTAACCCGGGTAACATGGGGTTCTGTATAGCCTGTTTTGAACGGGATATAGCAGGAACTTTGGGTTTGCATCGTGCCGGAGTAGTCCAGTATATGCGTCCTGAAATTATTGGCCTTATACTGGGTGCAATGTTCACCGCTATGTTTAGTGGGGAGTTTAAGGCCCGAGGCGGATCGGCTACATTAGTACGTTTTATAATGGGCATGTTTATGATGATTGGTGCCCTGGTGTTCTTAGGTTGTCCTTTGCGTGATATTTTAAGAATGGCAGGTGGAGATTACAATGCCGTTGTTGGATTTCTTGGCTTTATAGCTGGTGTAGGTGGCGGAGTGTATTTCCTTAAAAATGGGTTTAACCTGGGTCGGGCAGAATATAGCCATTCCAATGTGGGAGGCTACCTGTTGCCTATTATTTTTGCCTTTTTCCTCTTTTTGCTCCTAAAGGGTACTATCTTTAATCCTGAGGCAGGAGGTCCCCTGTTCTTTAGCGCCGAAGGCCCGGGCTCCATGGCAGCACCCATTGGAATCTCACTTGGGGTTGGCTTATTAGTCGGTTTCATGGCTCAGCGCACCCGGCTTTGTCTTAGCGGTGGAATCAGGGATTTTATTCTTATTCGGGATAATTATCTTCTAATCGGTTTCCTGGGTATTTTTGTTGGAGCTCTGGTTTTAAATATAGTCTTTGGTTTCTTTAAACCTGGCTTTGCCGAGCAGCCTATAGCTCACAGTATGCATATATGGAACTTCCTGGGGTTATTCCTGGTTGGTCTGACTGCAACATTACTGGGGGGTTGTCCCTTGCGCCAGCTCATTTTATCTGGTGAGGGAGACATGGATGCTGCAGCAGTTGTAGTAGGTATGATTGTTGGTGCTGCGTTCTGTCATAACTTTATGTTGGCTGCGTCTCCTGCCGGGGTAGGTAATTATGGCCAGATTGCATGTATTATCGGTATTATTGTTATGACCTGGATCGGGTTTAGTTACCGGGAAGCGTAGGAGGTGGCGGTATGAATAAGTTAGATGTGCGAGGACTCAGCTGTCCGGTTCCAGTTTTGAGAACCAAAAAGGCTATTGATGATGGAGCTACTGAACTGCTGATAATGGGCAGCAGCCAGGTTTCCAAGGAAAATGTTAGTAAGCTGGCAGCATCCCAGGGTTTTAAGGTTAATATTAAGGTGGATCACAAGGACCTTTGGGAAATGGAGATTAAAAAATAAGGCAGAGCGTTTTTAAAACGAGACGAAAACAGAATAAAACGGTAGAATAAAGAGGAACCAATTGTTCCTCTTTATTGTTTTTTTACTAATGACAGGGAGTATTTCAATGTTTAAACGTCTTTTTATTATAATCACCCTAATCGGCTTAGGGTGTTTAGCTTCCACGACCATATATCACGAATTAAAGGTTCAGGCACAGGCACAGGTACAGGTAGTAAATGGGTATCAGGGTGGGGGCGTAGTGGACAGTGAAAAGCCGCGGATACAGACTATTACTCTTACGGCAGCCGGTGATTGCTTAATGCATAGCCAGCAAATTAGATCCGGATTACAGCCTGACGGGTCTTATTGCTTTGACCATTTTTTTATAGACGTAAAGGACCTTATTAATGAGGGCGACTACAGTTCTACTGATTTTGAAGCAGCACTGGCTGGTCCGGAAACAGGTTATACCGGTTATCCAATGTTCAACAGTCCGGATGCTGTGGCAACTGCGTTTAAAGAAGCAGGTTTTGACCTGGTGGTTAGTGCTAACAACCACTCGCTGGATCGGGGATATAAGGGAGCTATCCGTACCCTGGATGTGCTTCAGAAAGCCGGATTGGATACGGTGGGAACCTATCGTAATGTAGAGGAAACTCAGCCTTTCTTAATTAAGGATATAAAAGGGGTAAAGGTTGGTTATTTGGCTTACACTTATGGTACCAATGGTATACCGGTACCCCGCGAACACCCGGAATTTATCAACTTGTTAGATAGAGATAAAATAGTAGCAGATATAGAAGCACTGCGCCCACAGGTAGATGTGCTTATTCTCGTATTACACTGGGGCAACGAGTATCAACCTCATCCAACCGGAGAACAGGTAGTAATGGCCCATGAATTTCTCAATGCCGGGACAGACATTATTCTGGGTAGCCATCCTCATGTTATTCAGACTATGGAAACAGTGAGAGTGGGGGATAAAGACAAATTCGTCATTTATTCTATGGGTAACTTTATAAGTGCCCAAAATGGTAGGGAAAGAAATAGCGGGATAGTCCTTAAAATGAAGTTTAGTAAGAATTTTACCAGCGGAGAAACTATATTAGATGAGGTCTCCTATACCCCCACCTATTCTCATCCTTATTATGACCAGGGTAAATTAAAATACCGGGTAATTCCAGTAGAAGCCGGCATGGAGCGAATCAAGCAAGGACAAGACCCCTTTATGAGCGCGCGTGATTTGCCCATCCTGGAAGCAGTTCTCCAATCCACCCGCAGCCAATTGGGAGAACCGTACTACAGGATTAAGAATTGAGAATTAAAAATTAAGAATACCATTGAAATTAATGGATCTGAGTCCTTCTACTCCCTTAATAGCAACCTTACGGGAATTTGCGTCTGTTTTAGTAACATCTGTAGTTAATTTTCATGTAAATCTTGGAGGTGTATTTATGCTAAAGTATCCAGCTCTGTTTTCTCCCATTAATATTGGCGGGGTAATGCTTAAAAACAGGGTAGTAATGGCGCCGATGGCGGTAAACTATGCCCACCTAAATGGGGAAGTAAGTGAACGTCAAATAGCCTACTATGAAGCCCGGGCTCGTGGTGGAGCAGGATTGATAATTGTTGAAGCGGCTTGTATTGATGCTCCTGCCGGGAGGGAAGGATTTGGCCAGATTATTATTGACCATCCCCGCTATCTTAGAGGTTTAAACCAACTGGCGGATGGTATTAAATCTTATGGCAGTAAGGCAATTATTCAATTATTTCATGCCGGTCGTCAGGCACATACAATAATTACGGGAGTTCAACCGGTAGCTCCATCGGCTATTGCCTGTTCAACGGTTAAAGATGTTCCCCGGGAATTGTCTCTTACTGAGATCCGGGATATCCGTGATAAATTTATTGCTGCCGCTGGCTATGCTTATATGGCAGGATTTGATGGAGTTGAATTACATGCTGCTCATGGTTACTTGATTAATCAGTTCCTTTCACCAAACTCAAATATGCGCCAGGATGAGTATGGAGGCAGCCTGGAAAATCGAGCACGATTGTTAATGGAAATAGTTATTGGGATAAAAAAGAGTTTCCCGAAATTAGTTTTGGATGTGCGTTTAAATATAGAAGATTTTGTAACGGGTGGTCTGGAGATGGCCGAGTCCCTGGAAATCTGCCGTTACCTGGAAGAGGCAGGTGCAGACCTGATTAATTGTTCCTGTGGTACTTACGAATCCGGTCTAACCAGTATAGAACCGGCGTCTTATAATGAAGGTTGGCGTACTTATATGGCGGCCGCAGTAAAACAGGTAGTAAAGATTCCGGTTATAACTGGCGGGATGGTTAAAAGCCCGGAGATGGCGGAGGAGATTATTGAGAAGCAGCAGGCTGATATGGTTTTTTTGGGACGGGCTTTATTGGCCGATAGCGACTGGGCTTTTAAGGCTGAGAAGGGCCATGATGAAGAAATTCGGCCCTGTATAATATGTAATAATTGCATTGAAAGTAATTTTAAAAGTATTGCGGTAAGCTGTACCGTTAACCCGGCAACCGGTAGGGAGCGGGAGGTAATAAAAACCGCAAAAATTAAAAAGAAGTCTAGCGCAGTAGTAGTTGGGGGAGGACCGGCCGGGATGCAGGCAGCTCTGGCCCTGGAAGACTACGGCTTTGAGGTTGAACTTTTCGAACAAGGGGAAAGGCTGGGAGGATTATTGAACCTGGCAGCAATTCCTCCACATAAAGAGAGAATTGCTCTATTCAGGGATTATTTAATAAAGTGTATTAGACGCAGCGGGGTTAGTGTTAATCTTAATCACCCATATAAACTGGAATATCTAAAAGACCAATATCCCGACCATTTGGTTATTGCCAGTGGTTCCAGGCCAATAGCACCCACCTTTAAAGGCTGGAACGAAAATAACTGCTTACAGGTAGATGATATATTAAGTGGTCGTTTTAATCTAGAGGGTCAACAGGTGGTAATTATCGGCGGGGGTAGTAATGGTTGCGAGACTGCTGATTTCCTGACCCAGAGTGCCAACCGCATTACTATCGTAGAAAAAGAGCAATTTCTAGCTGCGGACATGGAAAAGAAGAATCGGCGGGATTTACTTAACCGTCTGCAAGCAGCCGGAGTTAAAAGGTATACCAGCAGTAATGTAGTAGAGATAGGAAACAATACTGTAAACATAACCAGCAGTAATAGCCAGCAGGAGGTTTTAGTGGCTGACTATATAATAGCGGCAACAGGTTACCAGCCCAATAACGAAATTTATCTTAAGGCACAAAAACAACATGCCAGCGTGCATTTGATCGGGGATGCTTTTGTTGTTGGAGGGATAAGAGAGGCTATAAGGCAGGGGGAAAACCTAGCTGCCATGCTGGCTCAGCGGGAGTATTCAAGTATTTGGGAGTAATTAGATGGATAATGTAGACCGTACGGAGAGGAAAAGAATTAGGAAGCTTAAGCAGTATGAAGAGGAGCTGTGGGAGCAGGGGTTCAGATACATAGCCGGAATAGATGAAGTGGGTCGGGGACCTATAGCCGGACCGGTGGTGGTGGCAGCAGTAGTTTTACCCCGTAAAACTTTTATTGCCGGAGTTAATGACTCCAAGAAGCTGAGTGCGAAGAAGCGAGAAACCCTGGCGGCCGAGATTAAAGCCAAAGCTATTTCCTGGACCGTGGTAGCTGTAAATCCCCCTTATTTGGATGAAATTAATATATTAAATGCTACTCGTAAAGCTATGCACATAGCTGTAGCGGAGTTATGTCCTCGTCCTGATTTTCTGCTTATAGATGCTCTCAAATTATCCGATATAAATATTAACCAGCAATCCCTAATCAAAGGCGATAGCCTCAGTTTTTCTATTGCCTGTGCTTCTATTCTGGCCAAGGTAGAACGGGATGCCAGCATGGAATATTTTGATGTTATTTATCCTGGTTACGATTTCGCTAAACATAAAGGATACGCAACCAGGCAGCATATTCAGGCCCTTATGGATAAGGGGCCTTGCTCAATACACCGGAGTAGTTTTGAACCGGTAAAATCCTTGTTATCAGGAGGTACATATGGACAGCAACCAGGTCTCTTTGACCAGGATGATGCTTAATATTGCTACCCCTTCTGACCAGGGCATATCTTTTTCCCGGGGTGAGATTTTACAGGGCAGCGTTCAGGAAGTCAGAGCTGATGGGCTGGTTATGATGTATCTAAAAGGTCGTTTAATTGAAGCGGCTACTGAAGTTATGGTCAAACCGGGGCAGCAGCTGTTTTTAATGGTGGATGATTTTCGCGATGGTAAAACATATTTAAAAGTCCTCAATCCTGAACGCGTAGAAAAACTCGAGAATGCTAACATATCGGCTAATCTTCAAAGCATGGGTATGTCGGTTAAGGAAGAAAACGTTATGTTTGCCCGTAAACTGCTGCAGCATAACCTGCCCGTTACTCCACAGAATCTGAGTGAAGTTCAAAAAGGGGTTAATATTCTGGGTGCGGCTAACCCCAGGAATCTGGAAATAGTAACCCTGGCTCTTTCTCGTGGACTGCCCCTTAACCAGCAGGTTTTAAATGCTCTGCTGCAGTTTACAGATCGCGGAAGTGATTTGGGCAAGTTATTAAAAAACCTTATCCAGAATTTGAACCAACTTTCCCGTCAGGTAGGAGGCGAGGTATCTCAGCCGGAAGGCAGGGTGCCTACCCCTGTATCTTCGACAGCCGGGCAGGGAGCGATTCTGGAAACCGGTGGAGGCAGCAAGACTCAGCAACCAACCTTAAGTCCTGTCTCCGGTAGACCAATAATGGCTGAGAATCCTCAGCTTCAAAATACTACCGTAACAAGCCCTGACCGCATGGTAGGACAGAGTGGGCAAGAGCTTACCGGTAGGGAAGTACAATACCGGCCGCAACCACAAACCGGGGGTACTCAAACACCGGTTACGGGTAATACTTTGCCCCCAACAACGTCTGAACCCCCTCGGGATGCCGGCAGGATACCGGTGCAGGCAACCATAACGCAACCGGATGGTGATGAGGCTAGTACCATAAATCGAGTAGCAGCCGAAAGACCTGGCCAGCAGCCTACGGCAGAGCGACCTTCCGGTATGCCAGTAGCAGTAACGCCATCAGGCAACGATAGCAAGCAGACCGGCACTGTTAGTCAACCGATAGATGAAAGGACTACGGGGACTGTGAATCGTCCAGTTACGGAAAATCCCGGTGGTCAGGTAATGTCAGAGCGAGCCACTGGTGGTTTGATAGCTGATAGTGAAGTTTTATCTGTTGGAGGAGATAAAACTAGCAGCTTATCAACGGGAATAAGAAGTGATGGGGATATGCTCAAATTCCTGGCCTTGATTCGGCCTCTCCTGGATATTTTACAAATAGATTTAAACAATAATCCTGCTGCCATAAGAGACAGCCTGCAGAACGTGCTGCAATCAGAAAAAGAACTGGCAAGAGCCTTAATTCTTGTGCAAGATCTAATAAAAGATGGGGAAAGCACCTCTAAACTTCCTATCATAAGTGAACTGCTAAACCGTATAGAAGGAATGGAAAAGGAACTGAGCGGGCAGAGAATTTTTAATTACATAAGTCGTATGCCGGATTCTAATTTTAACTATTACTATTTCTCCTTCCCGGTAAAAATAAATAACGAATACCGCCTGTGCCAGATGCGGGTAAACCGTGAAGCAGGAAATAAATTACTTAAAGACCAGGATAATATTAAATTTATTGTCTCATTGGATACTGCCAATATGGGGATGGTGCTTTTTCATGTCAACTGGAATAAGAATAAAACCCTAACTTTGCAGGGCGTAGTTGAATCAGACAAAGTTATGCATTATTTTAATGAGCATATAAACCAGTTAATCCGAGGCCTTAATCAGCTTGGTTATACGGTTAATAACCTGGGGGTGAGAAGGGTAAAGAAGGATGAGGAAATAGCTAAACTTAGACCGGTAATGGAAGAAGTACCTATGAAATTCCGGCCCTTTTCCATTGATGTGACGGTTTAGGGGGGAAACGTTATGGATAACCATAAAGGCCAGGATAAAATTGAGAAGGCTGTAGCTCTGCGCTATGACCCGGAGAAAGATCAGGCACCTGTGGTGGTTGCCCAGGGTCGAGGATACATTGCCGAGCGTATAAGGGAAGTAGCGCGGGAAAGCGGGGTACCGTTAAAGGAAGATAGTGAACTGGTAGACTATCTCATGGCGCTCGATTTATATGAGGAGATTCCTTCTGAGCTGTATGCAGTAATTGCCGAAATACTGGCCTTTATATATTCAATGGACAAAAAATATTGAACCGAGGTAGCTTATGAAGCGTAAACTGGGTATGTGGGGAGAAGAAATTGCCACCCGCTATTTACAGGATAAGGGTTATAAGATACTGGATAGAAACTATTACACCCGTAACGGGGAATTGGATATAATATGCGAAAAGGATAGTACAATTATATTTGTTGAGGTTAAAACCAGAAAAAGCACCAGCTTTGGTTCACCCGAAGAGGCCATAACCCGGAAGAAAATTAATCATCTGCGCCAGACGGCCTTAATATATCTGAATACCGTTAAGTACCCCTATAAGGAAATACGTTTTGATGTTATTACCATCCTCATAGATGGTAATAAAGAAATCATCAATCATATTGAGCAAGCCTTTTAAATTTATTATATTAGTGGGAGTGGAGGATTAATCAATGCTTATTTATGGAAAAGAAATCAGAGAAAAGATTAAGGAGGATGTAGCCCGTAGCGCCAAAAAGATTCCTATGAGCATGGTGGTGGTACGGATAGGTGATGATAAAAGCTCGCAGGCTTATGTCAATGGCATAAAAAAATTTGGGGATGAAACCGGGGTGAATGTGGAAATTGCCAGCTTGTCTGCCGGGATAAGTCTGGAAGAAGCTGTTAAGCATATAGAAGAATTAAATCAAGACCCGGGTGTTAATGGTATAATGCTGCAAACTCCCTTACCACCTCATCTGGACGTTGCCATACTGGCTAATGTTATCGACTACCATAAGGATGTAGAGGGAATAAACAACTATAATTTAGGCAAATTAATCAGCAAGCAGGAGGGAGTAAAACCAGCTACTCCCAAAGCGGTTATTAGCATGTTAAAACACTATGATATACCCATAGAGGGTAAGAGGGTGTGTATTGTAGGCAGAAGTGCCATACTTGGCAGCCCGCTGGCTATGATGATGAGTTCGGAAAATGGGACCGTAACTCTTTGCCATTCCAGAACCAGGAACCTGGGTAATGAAACTCGCAATGCTGATATACTAGTTGCTGCATTGGGGAAAGCTAATTATATTACCCCGGACATGGTGAATGAAGATAGTGTAATAATAGACGTAGGTATTAATTTTGATGAGAACGGCCGTATGGTTGGAGATGTACACGAAGAGTCCAAGGCCAAAGCCCGTATAGCCAGTGCTGTACCCGGAGGAGTCGGGCTAATTACGGTAGCAGAACTGTTTGACAACCTGAGAATTATAAGCCAGAACAACATTGTTTAGAGCATGGAGTTGTAGGGGCTTAACCCATGTGACTGCCCCACCACTTTGCGGTTTTCGCGTTTATTCATGCTGTACCCGTTTAGGCGGGTCAAGCTTTTGCAGGTGAGTTGTTTATGCAGGAAAAGATCCGCTTGAATATATCAGGTATGTCCTGTGCTTCCTGCTCCGCCCGGATTGAAAAAAAACTTTCCCGGATGGAAGGAATTAATGCTGTCAATGTAAATCTAGCTACCAATAAGGCCATGGTAACTTATGATTCATCCCAAATTCAACTGGAACAGATAACCCAGGCTATTGACCGCCTGGGTTTTGTCGCTTCGGAGGAAAGTGACGAGAATCGTGCGGTTGGCGTACTTGAGGATACCGGCAGTAAGGAATTATATCGTCTTTTAATAGCGTCCATTATTTTAAGTTCCCCCCTGGTTTTAAGCATGGTGTTAATGCTTTTAGGTATTAACCTGACACTTCTGCATAATCCCTATTTTCAATTGATACTGGCCACACCAATTCAGTTCATAATCGGTTATCGCTTTTACAAGAATGCCTTTTCCGCCCTGCGCGGCGGAGGCAGTAATATGGATGTACTGGTGGCTCTGGGGACTACAGCAGCCTATTTCTTTAGTCTTTATAACATGTCAATCGGTAAAACTATGGATATATACTTCGAGACTTCAGCCTTGATAATCACCTTGATTCTGGCCGGGAAATATATGGAGGCCATATCCAAAGAAAGAACCACGGCTTCGATACGGGCTCTCAGTGGGCTGCAGGCCCAATCAGCCCGGGTGATAAGGGATGGAATAGAGATGGATATCCCCATTGAAACCGTAGAGGTAGGAGATATCATAATTATCCGTCCGGGAGAGAAAATCCCGGTGGATGGCGAGGTAATTGAGGGCTGGTCCAGTATTGATGAATCTATGCTTACCGGGGAGAGCATACCGGTGGAGAAACAACCTGGGGATATGGTAACCGGGGCTACAATTAACAAAAGCGGTAGCTTAAAGTTTCGCGCCAGCAGGGTGGGAGGGGATACTACCCTGGCCCGGATTATAAAAATGGTGGAAGAAGCTCAGGGTACGAAGGCCCCCATACAAAAAATTGCTGACCGGGTATCGGGGGTTTTTGTTCCGGCTATAATTGGAATTGCTCTTATAACCTTTGGACTACAATACTGGTATAGCGGGGTTCTTAGTACAGCTGTTTTAAGTGCAGTAGCAGTACTGGTAATAGCCTGTCCCTGTGCTTTGGGCCTGGCAACTCCCACCGCTATCATGGTAGGGACCGGAGTAGGAGCAGAGAAGGGTATTTTCATTAAAGGGGGAGAACAACTGGAGACCGCCTGCCACATCGATACTCTGGTATTGGATAAAACCGGAACCTTAACCACGGGTAAGCCGGAAGTTACTGATGTTAAATCTTGCGGCAGCCTGAGGGAAGAAGAGATAATTTTGTTGGCAGCAGTGGCTGAAAAATATTCCGAACACCCTCTGGGAGAGGCCATCTATAATCAAGCTGTAGAGCTTAAAGGAGAAGGGGAAATACCCGATGCTACTAGTTTTCAGGCCTTACCCGGCCTTGGTCTGACTGTTGAATATGATAGCAAGTCTATTTTAATTGGCAACCGCCAGCTTTTAAAAGAATACTCCATAGATTTCAGCCAACTGGAACAACAGCTGGTGGAACTGGAGAACGAAGCTAAGACCGCTATGCTGGTCGCAGTAGACGGAAGGGCGGAAGGGATAATTGCGGTAGCTGATAGCCTGCGGGAAAGTGCTCTCCCAGCCATCAAGATGCTTAAGCAAATGGGTATTGATCTCTATATCCTAACCGGGGATAATCAGCGTACAGCTTATGCCATAGCTTCTCAATTAGGCATCGACAATGTAATCGCCGAAGTTCTTCCCGGGGATAAAGCGGCCCGGGTGATGGAATTAAAAAATAGTGGTAAAAGAGTGGCCATGGTGGGAGATGGAATTAATGACGCTCCTGCCCTGGCTACTGCTGATGTAGGTATTGCTATAGGTACGGGAACCGATGTAGCTATGGAAACCTCAGGGATTACCTTGATGAGTGGTGACCTGCGCAGCATAATTATCGCCATTCAACTATCATGTGCAACTATGAAACATATCAAGCAAAATCTTTTTTGGGCCTTTATTTATAATATTATTGGCGTACCTTTTGCTGCGCTGGGTTTGCTCTCACCAGTTATTGCTGCCGGGGCAATGGCCTTAAGTTCAGTAACGGTAGTTTCTAATTCTTTGCGCTTGCGACGGTTTAAAGCAACACTGTAAATCCCATAAGTTCGGAACCAGAATTGAGACCCGCACGGGTCTCAATTTTTGTTTTTATGACAGTAGATCTTAAAGGAAAGGAAAATTTTAATTACCAGGCAGGAATAATTAAATTTATATAGAATTAAACAAATGTCAACAATACCTAACAAATAAGGTGTCTAAATTTTAAATAGGTATGACAAAAAACAACTATACTCAACATACATTAGCAATATTACAGTAAAAACTAAATAATCAGTGTCTTCGAGCCTTTTATCCTACAGCTTAAGGCCATGGATAAGCGGCCGAAAGGGGGCGTTTAATCGCTTCCCAGGGTATAGCTGAAAACGGCTATGCCTCCCGTGTTCGGAAAGAAGATATGGTATATCTTCCTTAAGGGGTAGCAATGGTTTGCTACTACTGTCAGGGATAACATAAACAGGGAGATCAAATCTGCCTACATAATGTTAATGCCAGCATCAACTTTCCGATGCTGGCTTTTTATTTGTACCATGTAAAACCGGATTCTGTGGATTTTTAATTGGGGTGGGAGAAACAGAAGCTGATAAAGGTGGGGATTAGGACTTAATCACTACCGTTAGATTTTTTTTCTCTTACCCCATAATCATGTATCCCTTATAAAAATATAACAGCATTACAGGGGAATACCCATATCTTATATCCATGGCTTGGCTAGAAATTTCGAAAGGGGACTATAAGTGGAAACAGTTGTTCAACGAAGAATTTCAGAAGTAGAAACAAAAAGGGATGCCGGCTGGAAGATTATTATCTTATTACTTACGCTCATACTTATTTTTATCCTTTCCTTCGCTCTGGGGCGATACCCGGTACCTCCAGGACAATTACTGGAGGTGTTAGCCGCCCGGGTATTGCCCCTGGAGCCAACTTGGAATGCTACGGTTGAGACGGTAATATTCCAAGTACGCTTACCGCGTATTTTGGCCGCTATATTAGTGGGTGCGGCACTATCTACTGCTGGAGCTGCCTACCAGGGAATGTTTAAGAACCCCCTGGTATCTCCGGATATACTGGGAGCCTCTGCCGGTGCCGGTTTTGGAGCAGCTCTAGGCATTTATTTTTCGTTTAGCATGCTAGGAATACAATTAATGGCATTTGCAGGTGGATTATTGGCTGTTAGCTTAACCTATGGGATTAGCATACGGATTCGCCATGACCCGATGCTGGCTCTGGTACTGTCGGGTATCATGATTGGCTCGCTGTTTACTGCTGCCATCTCCTGTATAAAATATATTGCTGATCCCTACGATAAGCTGCCGGCTATAACCTTTTGGCTTATGGGAAGTTTGGCCTCGATTACTCCCCGAGATGTATATATGGCATTAACTCCTATATTGCTCGGAGGGATTTTGCTTTATCTCTTACGTTGGCGTCTTAACGTTCTGGCTATGGGGGAGGAAGAGGCCCGGGTACTAGGTATTAATACTAAGTTAATGAAAACCATAGTAATTGTCTGCTGTACCCTGATGACGGCAGCATCAGTTTCCATAAGCGGTCTAATCGGCTGGGTAGGGCTAGTAATACCACATTTAGCTCGAATGATTGTGGGTCCGAATTATCGGGTATTGCTACCGGCATCTATTTTACTGGGCGGTGCCTATTTGCTATTAGTTGACGACCTGGCTCGTTTACTAGCCAGTATGGAGATTCCGCTGGGGATTTTAACGGCCCTTATCGGGGTACCGTTCTTTTTATATCTATTATTAAACAGTAAATGGGGCTGGAAATAAGCTTTGGGGGTATGGAAATGGAGTTGGAACTTAGGAACTTAAGCTGTGGATATGGGGAACGAACCGTGATTAATAGCATTTCTTTCAGTATTAATGCGGGGGAAGTAATTGGCCTTTTAGGAGCCAATGGTTGTGGCAAAACCACCCTTATAAAAACTATACTGGGCCTGCAGCCGGTTCAAGGAGGGGAGGTGCTGTTAGACGGTAAAAATATTAAAAACTGGTCTTCTGCTCAGATTGCAAGGGTAATAGGATATATTCCGCAGATGCATACCCCACCCTTTCCCTTTCAGGTGCTGGATGTTGTGCTAATGGGACGGACAGCCCATATTAAGCCCTTTGCTTCCCCAGCCAAAAAGGATGTAAAAATTGCTCAACAGGCATTGGAAATGTTAAATATTTCTTACCTGCAAGATCGTGTATATACCGAGATAAGCGGCGGGGAGAGACAGTTAGTTCTTATTGCTAGAGCTCTGGCTCAGGAACCCAGGATTCTCATCATGGATGAACCTACTGCTAGCCTGGATTTTGGTAATCAAATTAAAGTTTTAAGTCATGTTAAGCAACTGGCGGGACTCAATATAGCCGTCTTAATGTCCTGCCACTTTCCGGAACATGCCTTTATCTACTCTAATCGTGCAGTACTTTTAAATAACGGGAGAATTCTATGCAATGGAACTCCGGATGAAGCCATAACTTCAGAAAGATTGAAAACCTTGTACGGAATAGATGTGGATATTGTAACTGTGAAGAATCGCATGAACCAGGACCTGCGTGTTTGTATCCCTTCCCGGAGCCTGGCAGAACAAGATAAATCCTTACAGTTAATAGAAAGGAGAAAGGAATATGCTCTCGCTTGAAGCAGCTAATGAGCTAATTTGGAAAAAGTTTAAACACCTCCCAGTGGGGTATGCGGAAGTAGACGTTTTGGAGGGAATTGACCGGATAGTGGCGGAGGATATTGTTTCTAACGTAAATGTACCGGATTTTTCTCGTTCCATGTGTGATGGCTATGCCGTACAAGCCGGTGATATTAGCACGGCTAACGAAGATAATCCGGTGTTACTAGAACATCTGGGAGAAGTTGCCTCCGGAGAAAAAGCTACTATGGAGGTAAAAAAAGGACAGTGCGCCTATGTCTCTACTGGTAGCATGATGCCAGCTGGTGCAGATGCAGTTATCATGGTGGAGCAGACAAAAGTGCAAGAAAAAGAGTCTGTTTTGGTCTTTAAATCCGTGATTAAAGGGGAACGTATGATACTACGGGGTGACGACTTAAAAGCTGGTGAAATCATCATTAAACGAGGTGAAAGGTTGAGTCCGCGTCATGTTGGTGCTCTAGTTGCTGCTGGTATTTATGAGGTGAAAGTTTTTACCCGCCCCCGGTTTGCAATTATTTCTACTGGGGATGAGCTGGTAGATATCGGACAGGAGCCTGCAGCTGGTCAGATAAGGGAGACTAATTCCTATGCCTTACAAGCCTTTATTACAAAGGCCGGGGGTGAGGTAGTCCGACGAGTATTAGTCAGAGACGACAGAAAATTATATCGGCAGGAACTTGAAATTGCAGTAGAATGTGCAGATATAGTATTGATTTCCGGAGGCTGTTCCGTGGGAATTAGGGATTTTACAGCTGATGTTATTAATAGCTTACCTGGAGAAGGTGTTTTCATTCAAGGGGTAGCTATAAGGCCGGGTAGACCCTTAATTGTGGGGGAATGTATGGGGAAACCAGTCTTTGGTTTGCCGGGACATCCTATTGCGCCGGTACTTCTCTTTAAGATAGTGGTACAAAAACTATGGCATCGCTTATACGGTTGTTTCGAGGAGGATGTAATTAGGGCTGTGGTTGATTTTGATATGAGCCCGTCACTTTACACTCATTTATTAGTACAACTGGAAAAAGGGGAAGAGTTTATCAAAGCTAAACCTGCTAACCTGGCAAATCCAGCGCAAACCAGCGCTATTTCCCGGTCTAACGGCTACATCTGGATAAAGGATTTGGAAGCAGGATTATGCCGGGGACAAATCGCGGAAGTTTTTAGTTTTTAAGCGATGGGCTAAAGAAAGGTGGATGCAAATGAATGCAATTGATTGGCGGCAGGAATCTATCCTGAAGGAGGTGCTGGATCAATTAAAAATATTACTGGGGGAGGTTATAAATGACCTGACAATTGAACGGGTGGTATTTGGCGTCTTTTTTACCGGAGTAAAACTGAGTAACGGTCAGGGAGGGATTTGTGCTACCCCGGTAAAAGTGATGCCCGATGCTGTCTGCTGCTCCAGTTCTACCGGGCGTATGCCTCAGGCAGGCAGGTTAAAAGGTCGGCAAGCGCTGGAAATGGTTGAGGAAGCTATTCGGGAAGGGGATACCGCACTTAAGAAGGCTCTGGCTATTGCTGTCTTAAGCGCCCTTTCTGCTACCTCCTGGGCAAATAATCCTCCCCATGATTATGTAATCGAGCGGAATACAGATCCTTTGGATATGGATTTTTCCCAGGATAAAAATGTGGCTGTGATTGGTGCCCTGGGCCCTCTACTTAAAAAACTAAAAACCAGGGGAGTTCCCTACCGGGTTTTAGAGATGGATACCTCCACCTTAAAACCTGATGAAATGCCTCATTACTGGCCTCCGGAAAAAGCAGATGAAGCATTACCCTGGGCGGACATAATCGTTAGCACCGGGACTACATTGATTAACGATAGTCTCCAGGATCTCCTTATGGCTGCCCGCCCGGAAAGTGAGTTTATAGTGGTGGGGCCGTCGGCTAGTATACTTCCGGGGCCTTTATTTGACCGGGGTGTTACCGCTGTGGGCGGTGTTCTGGTAACTGACGCCGATCAGCTTCTGGATATTTTGGGTGAGGCCGGTGCTGGTTACCACTTTTATGACCGCTGCGCCGAAAAGATTACCCTGTATCCTCGAAGGACAAATTAACTTGAAATACCAGGCCTGAAAGGTCGATGTTTTAGAGAATAAGGTAAGGGAGAGGGGAAAACATGAATAAAAAACGGATTGGTTTGTCTTTGATGATAATCGTCCTGCTGGCCATCAGTTGCATATTCGTGGCAGGGTGCGGTAAGGACAAAGCGGTGGATAAGATAACCACTACTCGGACAATTGTGGACATGATGGGCCGGGAGGTAACCCTTCCGCCAGAGATTAACAGTGTGGCTACCATAGGCCCTGGTCCGGTATTAAATAGTCTTGTTTTTGCGGTGGGTGAGGGTGATATGATAATCAATGGTCTCCCCGATTTTGCCCGCACGGAACGCTGGAAGTACCAGCATAAATTTGCTCCTAATATTACTAACCAGCCGGTAGTACAAACCAGTGATTTTCAGCCCAATGTGGAAGAATTGTTGAAACTAAAGCCGGATGTAGTTTTTACCATGGAGGCCAAGGGCAGTTGTGAACCGATCGCCGAACTACTAACTAACGCCGGAATGCCAACGGTCTGCCTGGTATGGACCGAGCCGGAAGAGGTAAAACAGGCTATTAGTTTAATTGGAGAGGTTTTGAACCAGGAAGCCCGTGCCCAAGAGTATAGCAAATACTTTGACGATACCATTGCCCGGGTGAATAAGGCTGTTGATACTATTCCCGAGGATAAACACCCCCGGGTACTGCATTGCAACATTCAGAGCATGACAGCCCCCCACGCCATCACCGAATGGTGGGTAAGTCAAGCAGGGGGGGATAGTGTTACAAAGGAAGTTCGTGTAGCCGAAAATATTGAGTTCTCAGTGGAACAGTTACTTAAGTGGGACTTTTGCAAATTAATTAGCTTAGAAATAATGGCATTTTCAGAGAGTAAAAGAAGGACTTCACCCCCATTTTTGCCGAATTTATTAGTGACAAAACAAACCAAGCAAAAACGAAAGGAGAAGTCA